>JGI24710J26742_10004955_pt1 | contig 10726 bp, 8 predicted proteins | sample BioPla2DNA2_FD_26742 | JGI IMG/M metagenome (IMG submission 26742) | reverse complement strand
ATTACTAATACACAATTTAAATTTTTAGTAACGATTAAATCATCACTTTCAATACAAGTCCCCATCATAGGACCACCAGCGACAAATCTAACCTTATCTACTTTTTTATAACCACCATATTTGGCAATTACATCTTTCATTGAACTTCCAAGTTTTACAAGAATGTTCTGTGGCTTTAATGTAGCCTCACCCGTTAAAGTTATAATACGACTACTAAGTGGTTTCTTATGCTTTAAAGCCCTGTAAATAGCATAAATTGTTGTTACATTATTTACAACTATTCCCTTCTCACTTGGTAGTTTTTCATATTCTATCCCTAGCACTTCTCTTATAAGTTGTTTTTCCCATCCCATAGGATAAACATTACGCACTAGTGCTATTGATATATTAGGATAAGTTCCAAGGTATTGCTCAAACTTAGCCTTCATATTTAAATTGTTTTCTTTGATTGCAATAATACCCTTTTTTATTTTATTTATTTCCATAATTGCATCGATTGCTTCTAATATTTCATCAGCATGCAAATTAACAACCATTTGATCTGATGTAATATATGGTTCACACTCAACAGCATTAATAACAATAGTATCTAACTTTGTTTGATATTTAATATAAGTAGGAAAATCACTTCCTCCCATACCTGTTACTGCACAATCTTTTAGTAACTCGATAAAAGTCTCTTTAGAATAAGAATCTATTTTCGGTTTAGCACCTTTTAAATCTGCTTGCTTCTCTCTAAAATCATTTTCTATAACAACACATTTTACTTTCTCACCATTTAAGTAGATTCTATCTTCAATATTAATAACTTTACCACTTACACTAGAATGTATCGGAAGTTCAATGTTATCGTCTCTTCTACCTATAACATCTCCCTTTAAAACCTTATCTCCTATTTTAACTAAACATTCACAATCCATTTTCGAATGGTTAACAAGTGGAATACAAACAATTTCTGGTCTTTTATATTCTGCTAAATCTTTTTTAAGGGACATTTCCTTATTACTTATTACTTTTATTCCTTTGGCCATGAAGAAAACCTCCTATGTTTATAATATAACATTTTTTGGTACAAAAAAAAAGAGAATTGCACGATTAAGAAGAAAAAATGTCTAGAGAAATCAAACGTATGTCACACTTTTCATAAAAATAAATAAAACTGATATATTAAATTGAATACTGTTCCACTATTTCATTTGGAGATTTAAATACAAAATATCATGCTATAAACCTATATAGAAACGGAAACCCTGTATCTTTTGTATGAAGAAAATATAAAAGATCTAAAGCCTTCTTGATATATTGGTAATATGCACATAATAAAAAAACCCTAAAAGGGTTTTAATTGTTATTTCCATCATCTAATTTTACACTTACTAACTTACTAACTCCTGATTCTTGCATAGTAATACCATATAAAATATCAGCATATTCCATAGTCTTTTTCTTATGAGTTATAATTATAAACTGAATACTATCTTTGAATTGTTTGATATACTTAGCAAAACCAACGACATTAACATCATCTAAAGCAGCTTCTACCTCATCTAAAATACAGAACGGTACTGGTCTAACTCTTAATATTGAAAATAGAAGAGCTATAGCTGTTAAAGCCTTTTCACCTCCACTTAATAAAGATATATGTTGTAATCTCTTACCAGGTGGAAGAGCTATAATATCAACGCCTGTTTCAAGCATATTATCTGGATCAGTCAACTTAAGATAAGCTTCTCCACCACCAAATAATTCTTTGAAAACCACTTTAAACTCTTTACTAATTGCATTATAAGTTGTTTCAAACGAATCTTTCATAACTAAGTCCATCTCTTTAATTATATTTAAAAGAGTGTTCTCTGCTTGATACAAATCATTCTTTTGATTAATCAAGAATTCATAACGTTTACTTACTCTTTCATATTCTTCTATAGCGGCTATGTTAACTATACCTAAGTTTCTAATAACATTTTTCATATTATTAACCTTCTTACGAGCTTCATCCGCATCGATTGTTAAAATGTATTCTTTTTTAGCCTTTTCAAAAGAAATGGTATAGTCTTCATTTAATATATTGAGTAAGGTATCTAGTTTCACATCTAATTTACTTACTTTAATTTCTAATTCCTTTAAAATATTTTGTTTTTTAAATAAATATTCATTATCTTTTTTATAAGTAGCTTCTATTTCATCAATAGTCTCATTTAATGAAGCTATTTTTTTAGTTAATACCTCAATATCCTTTTCTACTTCTTCTTTTTCTTTTAAAGCTTCATAGTATTCATCTATTATTTTTTGTTCTTCTTCACTTATAGTGTCACTAATGACGGCATCTAAATTTTGAAGTTCTCTTTTATTTTCTGCTTGCTTGATATTTAAATCTTCTAGGCTTTTAAGTTTGGTATCTATTATTTGTCCTAGTTCTCCTTTTTCAAGTCTTTTATTATATTCCTTTAGCTCTAATTCTTTTTGTAATAAAAGTATATCATTTCGTTTAACATCTATTTCTTTTAATTCATCTTCTATAACCAACAAAGTATGTTTAACACTTTCTAATTCATACTTTTCACTTATAATACTATTACTTCTTTTAGTGCTACCACCAGTAATAGAACCACCAACATGTAAAAGTTCACCATCTAATGTAACAATCCTATAACGATGATTGATAATACGACCTATTTCATTAGCACCCTCTAAATTTTTAGCAACAATGACATTTCCTAATTGATTTAGAATTATATTTTTGTATTTTTCATCATAGGTTACAAGATTAGATGCAATATCAACAAATGATTCATTATCTCTTATCATGTTGTATGTTTCTTTATCAATATACCTTTCTTTAATTAAATTTAAAGGAAAGAAAGTAACCCTACCTAGATTATTACTTTTTAAATAATTAATAGCCTCTTTAGTAGTAGTTTCGTTATCTGTAACAACAAATATAGAACTTGCACCTAAAGCTATATCAATAGCAGTAGTATATTCTTCCCCAAATGAAATGAGCCTTCCTATAATATTGTTGATACCTCTTAATTTAGGATTATTCAAAATGCTTTTTACAGCATAAGGAAGAGAACTATTATTTTCTATACTAGATTCCAATATGTTACTTTTATGTTTTAATTCAAGTTGCTCTCTAACTTTATTATTACGCTTAAGTTCAAGAGATTCAAAATTTCTTTTAACACTAGTTATATTTTCATTAAGTTCTTCTATTATTGCTTCTATATCATTCATTTCATCTTGTTTGATACTTATATCTTTCATCAAACCATCTATTTCATTTTTGACCTTTAATTCGCCTTCTTTTAACAATAAAACTTGGTCATGAACTTTCACATCACCACTATCATAACGGCCTCGTTCTGCAATTAATAATTTTTGCCCATTAAGTCTTTCTACTTTGCTTGATAATTCGACTAATTGCTTTTGCTTAGACCTAAGTGCATCATTTTCTTTAATTAAATTTAATTTTTCTTTTTCTAAAGTTGCATCATTAGTTGAACTTACTTTAGAAATATTTAATAACTCCTCATTTATTTGATCGATTTGTTTTTTTGATTGTTGATATTCATTATTCATATTCTCAACATCATGAACAATTAGAGCTATTTCAATATCCTCTAATTCTTTTTTGGTATTCTCATAAATATGAGCTTTTTGACTTTGCTCTTTTAATGGTTCGATTTGGACTTCTAGTTCACTTATAATATCGTTTACACGGTTAATATTATCATGAGTTTTATCTAATTTTCGTAATGCTTCGCCTTTTCTCTTCTTGTATTTTAAGACACCTGCAGCTTCCTCAAACACTACTCTTCTATCTTCTGGCTTACTACTAAGTATTTCTTGAATGCTACCTTGTGAAATAATATTAAAGGCATCTCTACCCATCCCAGTATCGATAATCAAATTTTGTATATCTTTTAAACGACATTTAGTATTATTAATGTAATATTCATTTTCACCAGTTTGATAAACAATTCTTTTTATAGATAATTCTGCATATTCAACTGGAAAATAACGGTCTGTATTATCAAATATTAATGTAACAGAAGCTGAAGAAGAAGGATTACGGCTTTTACTACCTGAAAAAATTATATCAGTCATCGATCCATCTCCTCTAAGTGATTTGACCGATTGTTCACCAAGCACCCATTTTACAGCATCTACTACATTACTTTTGCCAGATCCATTAGGCCCTACAATACCTGTAATACCTTTTTCAAACTCTATTTCTGTTTTATCTGCAAATGATTTAAAGCCTGATGCTTTAATACCTTTTAAATACATATATTCACCTTAATTCTATTGTTAATATTTTTTAGATTTTAGCTTGTTTTTTTAAAGCATCAAGTGCAGCGNCTTGTTCTGCTTGTTTTTTTGACTTTGCTGTTCCTTCACCATATTTTATCCCATCTACCTTAACTACAACTGTAAAAGTTTTATCATGCGGAGGTCCAATTTCTTTTATAACCTCATAAACTACCATTCTCTTCCCTGTTTGAACCAATTCCTGAAGCATNGTTTTATAATCCTTATACAGAAAATCGCTTTCTGATTCTATCTTTGTTATTACAACCTTTTTTACTATTTCCCTTACCTTATCTAAACCCTGATCTAAATATGTAGCACCAAGAAAAGCCTCAAATACATCAGCAAGTATTGCCTTTCGAAATGCACCGCCATTATTCTTCTCGCCATGTCCTAATCTAACATATTCATTAAAATTAAGACTTAACGCATAATCGTATAAAGCATCTTCACATACATATGCAGCTCTAACTTTAGTCATTTGACCTTCTTCTAGATCATAATTATTATAAAGATACTCGCTAACTATAAGTTCCAAAACAGAATCCCCTAAAAACTCTAATCTCTCATAATTTATAGCGCCCTCATTTTCATATGCATATGATGAGTGCGTAAATGCTTGTTCAAAAAGTCTTGAATCCTTAGGTATAATATTAAATTTATCTAATAGTGTTTTCATTCTATCACCATTATAATTATATCAAAACAAGGCTTATAATACAAACAAAGAAAGACATTTTGAGCATAAAGATTAACTAAAACAAAGGTTTTTATTATAATGTGTTTTACAAAAACTAAAAAGTATCGTAAAATGATAATAGGTGAGATAAATGAAATGGATTTCAATTTTAATAATAAAAATATATCAATCCTTACCCTTATCTTCACATAACTGTTGTAGATTTACACCAACTTGTTCTCACTATGCAATAGATGCATTAAATGAACACGGTTTTTTAAAAGGTTCACTTCTTACAAGTAAAAGAATTTTAAGATGTGGTCCATGGAGTAAACCAGGACATGATCCTGTACCACCTAGGAGGAAAAAATGAACAAAAAACACTTAATTATTTTTATAGTAACTTTATTTTTTATTACTGGTTGTTTTAAAAAGGATAACCTAGAAGATATAACTATACATACAACTAACTACCCAATTGAATATATAACCCATAGATTATATGGTAGTCATTCAGATATATATAGTGTTTATCCAAATGATGTAGATATTAAAACTTATAAATTAAACGATAAACAATTAACTGATTATAGTAAAGGAAGTCTCTTTATATACAATGGTCNAAGCAATGAAAAAGAATATGCTATAACAATGTTAAATAAAAATAAAAGACTNTTAATAATCGATGCAGCTATGGATATGGGATATACTAATGAAGAAGAAGAAATATGGNTNGATCCATCCAACTTTCTAATGATGGCTCGTAATATTAAAGAAGGTTTTAAAGAGTACATTACTAATAGTTATATGAAAAAAGAGATTGACGAAAACTATGAAAAATTAAAAATAGATATATCAGAAATAGATGCTGAAACAAGTCTTATCGTTGATAATGCTACAAATAAAACAATTGTAGTTGCTGATGATTTATTTCTTTTCTTACAAAAATATGGACTTGAAGTTTTATCACTAGAAGATAATAACAATCTAACAGCCAAGAAATTAGATGATATAGAAAAACTTATGAAAAACAAAAAAATAAATTATATATTCATTAAAAATAATGATGAATTAAATGAGAAAGCTAAAGCATTAGCTGAGAAATATAATATTCCTACCCTAAGTTTTAAAACAGGCTCTAATCTAAGTGAAATAGAGCGTTCTGAAAAAATAGATTTAATAAAGATATTTTATAATAATATAGAGGAGTTAAAAAAAGAATTATATTAAAAAAGATAGTTTTAAACTATCTTTTTTAATACCATTTTCCAGCCCTTATTAATTCTTGCTTCTTAGCTTGATGATCTTCATAATGCTTGAAAAAATATGTCTTCTTATCTATATCTGATAAGAAATATAAGTAATCTGTATCAGATGGATTAAGTGCTGCTTCAATTGCAACCTCACCAGGGTTTGAAATAGGTCCTATTGGTAATCCAATCATACTTGATAAATAAGTATTATATGGACTATTATACTTAATATTTACATTTGCAGGAACACATAGCCCATCAAATTTTGATGCATAACATGCCGTTGGACAACTTTGAAAAGCCATACCATCTTCTAATCTGTTATAAAATACACTAGCTACATCGCTCATATCATCCTTTTTAAGCCCTTCGCTCTGCACTATACTAGCAAGTGTTAGAAACTCATGGATAGTGTAACCTTTAATATTATCCTTATATTTATCTAAAATTTTACCTGTTTGATCTAACATCTTTCTAAAAATTTCATCTATTGTTACATCTTTATTTAAGAAACGATATGTATTAGGTGCTAAATAGCCTTCAAGTGGATAATATATATCTTTTTCTTTAATTTCATCAGTTAAAAACCAATAATCATCGATTAAAGTATCGATATATTCTTCATTGTCTAATAGATCAAGAATCTCATCATAACTATTGTTTGTGTTCTCCTCAATTATTCTTGCAATACCTCTCATATTTAAGCCTTCTTTAAAAGTAATGCTTATATCCACGTTTAAAGCATTATTGCCTGTAATAACCTCTATTATATGTTTTACGCCCATAGTTTTATCCAGGTCATAGAACCCATAACCAATGTTATCTATATTATGAATTTTTAGATATACTTTAAAAATATTAGCACTTTTAATTAAACCCTCATTTTCCAAAATTAATGCTACATTATTACCAGTAGAACCCTTTGGTATTTCCACCTTAACTATTTCACTTTCTTTAGCTGTAGGCCCTAACTGATACATATAATAGCTAAAACTCAAGATAAAAAGGGCACAAAATAAAACTATAATAGATATTACTAATTTAACTTTTTTACTCATATTTACAATCCTCACTATAAAATAGATTATACCATATAGATAATCATTTTAAAATAAAAAATCATATTTTAATTAATATGATTTTAATTTGCTTTTTGTTTTAAATTCAAAATAAGTTTTTTCTCCATTCTAGATACTTCAACTTGACTTATATTCATATCATTTGCAGTCTCCTGCTGAGTTTTTCCTTCATAATAACGTTTTTTTACCATTTCTTTTTCATGATGACTAATTTTACATAGTTCATCTCTTAACCAAATAAAATCATTTATATCGTAATTTTCTTCATTAGATATAATATCTTTTAAAGTTAACTCCTTACCTTCATAATTAATAGGTTCATCAATACTTTTGACACTATAATTAAATTCTAATGCTTCAATTACCTTACATTCATCTATTTCAAGGAAGGATGATATTTCTAAAGTAGAAGGTTCTCTTTTAAGCCTCTGAGACAGAAGTTCTTTTGCCCTCTCTATACGACCACACAAATAAATTATATCCCTTCCAACTTTAAGACTCCGGTTTTCTCTTACGTATTTTTTTATTTCTCCTAAGATATACGGATATGCCCATGTTGAAAACTTTGTATTTCTATTTGGATCATAATTATTATATGCATTAATCATTCCCACTACTCCAACTTGAAATAAATCCTCCCTAATATTGTAATCATACTTTTTTATTAATGAATAGATAAGGTTTTGATTTTGTAAAAGTAAGTCATTCAAGTCTTCATTATAATTAGCAATCATATATAGCCTCCTAGATTAACATATTTTATAGCACTTAATTCATCACTAACTTCCTTTATATTACAATCTCGTCTATTTCTAAGTTTCATAAGCATCCTCTCTAAGCCACAAACTAAGGCTATTCCATTATTCTTAAGTAAAATTGTATTATATTTTAAAATAGTATCAACACCTTCACTATCAATAAAATAAAGATTATATATATTAAAAGTTACAAACCTAACCTTATCTTCAACAATTAATTTTCCTACATCATTTTCAAGTAAACAACAATTACTTGATGATAATAAGCCACTAAGTCTTACAAACAATATTCCTTTTCTAAATTCAGTATCGATATCAAGCATATTATTCCTCCATGCCTAAATTAAATCATAAACTCTTTACTTGAAAACACTTTCGACAAAAGAAGAATTATTTTTGATGTGACAAAATTTGATGTCTTATCAAAAATAATAAACTTATCAACACAATTATAGAAAAACTAACAATAATGGCTTTAAAACTTATACCTTTGCTTTTTAATAACAATAATGGCTTTTCATCTTTAATAACACTTGACGATAATTTATTACTATCACTATTATTAAACGACAAATCTTTTTCTGATATTTCAAGTATATTATTTGAGGCTATATTCCTCTCATCTGCTGAGGGTTGTTTAGACTCTTCTATTCTTTTATTATTTGGTTCTGTATCATTATTATCGTATTTTGAGTTATTCTCATTTTTATTAGGAACCTCATTGTTGGATATATCATCTGTTTTAATATCTTCCTGTTCTTCTTCGTTATCAATTAAATCACCAGAAGCATCTTCGTATATATAAAACGTTTTAGAATTATCATCATCTCTAATGTAAGATGAATCAGAGACCTCACTATAATAATCCTCTAGATAATTACGCTCTATCTTATAATATTTAAACAACTTATCACTGTGTTTATAAAAGCATAAGATCATCATCTGTCTATAATAAGTTGCATTAACCATACCTTTTATATAAATCCAATCACCAAAAACAGGATTAGTTATTGATTCTGCATCAGGAATTATTGTTATTTTTTCAAGAATATAATCATTAAATTTTGATTTAGATTTATATTCAATCTCCTTTATAGCATAATTCCGATCATCTATAGAATTACCTTCATTATAATGAACATTGAATTTTTTAGTGTCACAAACAACATCATAGAAAAATAACTCCAATTTTATTGTGTTAATCTCATAATAACCACCTAAATCGATAACTATTCTTGAATTATTAAGTATGTTGACTCCTTNGTCATTTAGACCATCAGATAGAGTATCATCAAATGATGTTTCACAATCACTACACGTTATATTTACAGGGGTTTTTACATCATCAATTAAAACATTTATTTCAGTTATTTTGGTACTTTCAAAAAAGTTTTCAAAATCTGTTAAAAATAAATATCTAATTGGTCTTAGCGTTCTATATCTATGAACTATCTTATAATCAATGATGCGATGTGGTTTGACATCTGGATATCCCTCATACCAATCAGTAAAGTTGGTAACTAAAAATTTGTCATATGATATATATGGAAAAGATTCATCGTTTTCTCCCTCAATATAATAATCTGGACTATATTCAATTTCTTCTTTATACCACTTATAGCGAACTTCACTTTCAACCATTCGATCACTATCATTACTTGATACCTCATCTGTCCACACTCCGTATTCCAATGCTTTTACATTATTACATAATAAAAAAAGTATAATCATTAAAATTAATTTTTTCATTTTCTTACCTCCTCACTATATATTTCAATAGTCGCAAAGGCTTTTCCCTTTTAAAAAACAACTTACTAAGATAAGTTGTTTTTTAAATTATTGTTCAATGATTTAATTAAAATAGGTTTAGATGGGATTGAAGTATATAATAGTCTTCATGCCTTACATGATATAAAAAGGTATTTGAAGATAGCTAAAGAATACAACCTTTTAATAAGCGGTGGCAGTGATATTTATTGAAGTTTAATAAAACCAAATGTTAAATTGGGATTTGTCTCGCAAGAAAAGATAAACATCAAAAAGTTATCGCTAGTAGAACATTTAAAACAAAGAGGTAAAAAAAAAGACATAAATGTCTTAATAAACAAAAAAAAGTATTGGCAATGTCCTATTTTCGCATACACTATCGTCGGAGCTGAAGTGCTTAACTTCTGTGTTCGGGATGGGAACAGGTGTATCCACTTCGCTAAAATCACCAATACAATTATATAAGAGAAATAATTCTCTGAAAACATGATAACGTGGTTGCAACAAATTAGTTTATAGGGTTAAATCCTCGATCTATTAGTACTAGTCAGCTCAATGTATCACTACACTTCCACCTCTAGCCTATCAACCAGATAGTCTTTCTGGGATCTTACTATTAAAAATATGGGAAAACTCATCTTGAAGTTAGTTTCTCGCTTAGATGCTTTCAGCGATTATCTATTCCACACATAGCTACTCTGCACTGCCATTGGCATGACAACAGATACACCAGAGGTGTGTCCATCCTGGTCCTCTCGTACTAAGGATAGATCTTCTCAATTTTCCTACGCCCACGACGGATAGGGACCGAACTGTCTCACGACGTTCTGAACCCAGCTCGCGTGCCACTTTAATGGGCGAACAGCCCAACCCTTG
>JGI24710J26742_10004953_pt1 | contig 10727 bp, 5 predicted proteins | sample BioPla2DNA2_FD_26742 | JGI IMG/M metagenome (IMG submission 26742) | reverse complement strand
TATCGCGGTGAACCTTGAATAATAGTTGTTTATATCCCGGGAAATTTCTCCGCCCAACTCCTCCTCTCCGTTGCCAAGGCAGGCAGATGCCGCGGTTGACAGGTTCTGAAGGGCCATTTGAATGTTATATTCCGCACTTTTGACCAGATAACTCTCCTGACCAAGAAAATAATCGATCTCCTCATAATAATGGCTCCTCATATCTGCCACCATTTGTATGGCTTTATCCCGGTTTCCGGCCTTAAAATAGGCCTCTATAATATTCCCCACATAAGGATCATACAGAATTTTATCCAGAGGCAAAGCCTCCATACATCTGTCAAGAACCTTGTTGGCTTTATCCTGTTCACCTTTTTCAGCCAGAGCAATGGCCAGTTTGGCATAGTTCAGACGTGCCCTGATTACCGAAATATTCCTTTGATGATGGTAGTCGATGTTTACTTTCGGATCGTTCGCGCCGCCCCAGGCAAATTTGTTCATCATATTGTCATACATGATATCGGCAGCTATTGCCCCGTAGTCGAGCCACCCGTTATTATGCGATTTTATGGGTACCAACCTGTAGGCCAATCCTTCAAGCTGAAAATACTCCTCCAAGCCCATAACGTCGTTGCTATAACCTGAAACGAAATATATTGGCCTCTCCCATTCGTTGTGGGCAAGGATGTCGAGTATCAACAACTGGCTTTTCGTAATATATGAGCCGGAGAGATTTATGTCGATGTAGGGAACTATTTTGGAAGAGTCGCTTATATCAACAACACCGGAAGCGATAACTTTACCGGGGTCAACGGGAATTCTTATAGTTCTTGATGGTACTATATCAAGATACTCACCGTCTCTCGTTCTGGCTTTTGTCTGCGTGTTCTGGCTCATGATCCAGTCGATCAGCGTTGCCGCCTCTACCGGTTCTTTCGTGCGCTCAACAATATAGACGTAGTTGTTGATACCGTCATAATATTTCTCCAATGGGAGAGTAATGGGGAGAGGAGCCGATTTATAAGCCTGTTTTTTCATCTGCTCAATATACCAGTCGGTATTGAGCAGCATAAGATTACAAACCCTGATATCGGTTCTTTTGTCCTCTACCTCCTGGGCGTACCAAAGCGGAAACGTGTCGTTGTCGCCGTTTGAAAACAGTATCGCATCGGGAGCGCACGACTCCAGGTAGTTGAAAGCCACATCGCGGGTCAGGTACCTGCCCGATCTGTCATGGTCGTCCCAATTTTCCGCCGCTAGGATCAAGGGAACGAAAAGACATATAATAGTTGAAACAATAGCCGATATTTTATTGCCAACAAGCTTTGATATCCACTCAAAAATTGCAAGCATACCCAGGCCTATCCAGACGGAGAAGAAATAAAACGATCCAACATAGGCATAATCCCTCTCTCTGGGCTGTTCCGGAGTCTGGTTCAGATAAAAGACAATGGCCAAGCCTGTCATAATGAAAAGAAACAGAACAGACCACCACCCTTTATTGTCCTTGTTGAGTTGGAAGAAAAGACCGAAAAGTCCCAGAAGAAAAGGCAACATAAAGTATCTGTTCCTGGAAGTGTCGCCGGCCATTGAAGCGGGGAGGTTTTTGGATGTTCCTACACGAAAACTATCTATGAAGTCGAAACCCGTGATCCAGTTGCCCTCAAAAGCGCCACCGGTACCTTGGGTGTCGTTCTGTTTGCCGGAGAAATTCCATAAAAAATATCTCATATACATAAACCCAAACTGGTATGAGAACATGAATTTAAGGTTATCCCTGAAAGAGGGGACTTTTACAAGGCTTTTATCGCCTGTAACAGGGTCAGTTACCGCAACGGGAACCCCATTGTCGCCCCCCCAGCTTTTGTAATATTCAATATGGGTTGGACTGGTACTGTACATTCGCGGGAAAAGCGTTACAAACCGGTCGTCGTACTTCCTCTCAAAATTGTTGTGGGTTATAACATACTTTTCTCCGTTGTACGCGTAAACAGGGTTGGCAACTTTATCCTCTTTGATTGGGGCGTTATAGTATGGACCTATAAAAAGGGGATTGGATCCATACTGTTCCCGGTTAAGATAATATAGAAGCGAGAAGGGATTGGAAGGGTCGTTTTCGTTTAAGGGGGTTCCGGCGGATGATCTGATAACTATGATGGCCGTAGATGAAAACCCTATCATTATTACCAGTAAAGATGAGAACAACAGGTTTGTTGTCTCTCTGCTCCTGTTGGCCAGGATCCACACAACAAGGGAGGTGGAAGCCAGGACAAATATGTTTAAGAAAGTGTTTTTTGATATTACCCATATACCCGTGAAGAATAGGGCAGAAATAAATATTATCCTGTTTTTTTGAAGGTTGTTGGACTCGATTGATAACCAAACCGCATAGAAAAGCAGAAGGAACATCAGGATTATGTGTGAAACCATCCCGCTGTTGACAGGCAAGCCCAGTTTGTTCACAAAAAACAGATCAAATTTTGTTGATATTGTGACCAGCCCGGGAATAATACCCCAGATAAATAACGCTAAAAGTATAAATGACAATACAACTGTTGCCAGAAATCCCTTCCAGGAAAACTCTCTCTTTTTGAAGTACCAGATAAGAAATATGGCGGGCAACGTGAGCAGGTTCAACAGATGGACACCAATAGAGAGCCCCATTAGGTAGAAGACCAGAACAATCCACCTGGAGGAATCCGCTTCATCAGCACAATCCTCCCACCTAAGGATTGCCCAAACAACAATAGCCGTAAAAAAAGAGGAGGTGGCATAAACCTCTCCCTCAACCGCTGAAAACCAAAAAGAATCGGTGAAAGCGAAAGCCAGTGAGCCAACAATACCGGCACCCATTATGGCTATGATCGACGATGAGGAGAGTTGGTCGTTATTTCTGGTCAATATTTTCTTCGCGAGATGGGAGATGGTCCAGAAGAGGAACAGAACGGTAAAAGCGCTCATAAGGGCTGAAAGGGAATTTGCCATAACCGCGACTTTGGATAGGTCCTTGCCCGCCAGAAGTGTAAATAGCCTGGTCAGTATCATGAAGAGAGCGCAACCAGGTGGATGGCCCACCTCAAGTTTGAACCCGGTAGCTATAAACTCACCGCAATCCCACAGACTGGCGGTTGGTTCAACGGTAAGCAGATAAGTTGTCGATGCTATCAAGAATACCACCCATCCGGTAATGTTGTTTATCTGCCTGTATCTGTTCATCAGCTAACCTCTTATATTGCTGGAGGGCGAATTTAGCCAAATTTATATAAAGGGAGAGATCAAATATGCGAATATGGACGAAATAAGAGCGGGGAATTGTCTATTTTTGACCCATATTGATACAAATTGAGATTTTTAGGAGCGATATTGATATTTCTATTTTTGCCGCTCGCGCTATTTTCCCAATATTATGATATCGGAGAGGATCCCGGAAATATTAAATGGTTGAAAATAGAGACGGGAAGGTTTAAAGTAATATTTCCCGAGAGTTATGGGGATGAGGGGCAACTGCTCGCCAGGAAACTGGAGCTGGCATATGAGGAGCTTAAAGGGGACTTCAACTATTTGGACTTTAATATACCGGTAGTTGTCCATAGTTATTCCACCCGAACGAACGGCACGGTAGTTTGGGCACCCAAAAGAATAGAACTTTATCCCTCCCCGGGCGAACACGATATGCCTGTGGATCCGGTTGAACAGCTTGCTATCCATGAATTGACACATGTGTTCCAGGTATCATCAATGAAAAAAGGGATTTCAAAGGTAGGCAGAACCCTTTTGGGTGAGCACTATACCGGTCTTATCTCCGGAATGTTGCCCAAGTGGTATCTTGAGGGTCACGCTGTTTTCAATGAAACGTTGTATGGAGGATACGGAAGAGGCAATAGCGCCGCCTTCCAGAAATCTCTGAAAGCTATAGCCGCCGAAAAGGGAGGAATCTACAAATATGACAAATTGATAAATGGGTCATACAAGGATTTTGTCCCAAGCTATTATCATACCGGATATCAGGTCGTAACAACAGCTTTTTTGGAATATGGCGGAGATATCTGGAACAATGTTATGGATTTCACGGCCAGATATCCATTTACTGTAACCCCCGTGTATTTTAGCCTGAAGAAAAACACGGGATATTCGAGAAAAGGGCTTTACGAATTTACGTTTGATACTCTTGGAAAGCTTTGGACGATGGATTTGGAGCTTTCCGACACGAAGGAATATGAGCCAATAGTTAAGGTTTCCGAAAGAGAATATCAGAGTTACTACTCTCCGGTAATTGTCGGCCAAGATCATATTGTGGCTCTGAAAACATCGATGTCGAACTCTATCCGGTTAGTATCGATAAACATGGCTGATTCCACTGAAAAGGTTATTCATATTCCGGGCGACATCTACCCTTATGAGATATCGGCCTCAAAGGATAGGATCGTATGGGTGGAAAAAGTGCCTGATCCAAGATGGGGCAACAGAGACTTTTCGATAGTAAAAATAATGGATTTTTCTACGGGCAGAGTAAAGAGACTCACATCCAAAACCCGATATATGTCGGTTGCCATATCACCGGACGGAAAAAGGATAGCCGCGGTCAACAACAGCGTTGACAATAAAAACAGCGTGGATATTCTTGACGCTGAAACGGGCGCTCTGCTTATCTCTTATCCAACAAAGGACAATATGTTTCTTGAAAATCCGGACTGGTCGTTTGACTCCGACAAAATAACTTTTATATCGTTAACCGATGCCGGGGAAGGGATAGTAACACTTACACTTACGGAGTCGGATGGCTGGAAGGTAATCAAAGCAGGGGGAAGAGCGGATATTCAGACCGCTTTTGTCCGTAACGATACACTTTTTTATGTTGGTTCGGTTTCCGGCGTTGAAAACGGTTATATGGAGGGTCCGAATGGAAAAACAGTCCAACTTACCGATTCAAGATTTGGAGCCATTGACCTTTACGCCAACGGAAATAGATTGATTTTCAGCGATTATACCGCTATGGGCAATAAAGTATGTTTAGTGGATTTGGCATCAACACCCAACTATTATCCGACAAAATCGGGACACTTTCTGATAGATAACTTTGAACCCCGCGGAGGATTGGTTTCCGAAAGCGACCCGATTCAATACGAAGTTAAACCTTATAACAAAGCCCTTTCAATTTTCAATTTTCACAGTTTTTTGCCCTTATATGTCGATTTGGACGAAGTTACCAGCGATTATTCCTCGGTAAAACCGGGAGCGACTCTTTTTAGCCAAAATCTTTTAAGTACCGTAATTTCATCGGTAGGGTTGGAGTATAGCGATAGAAAATTCAAAATCCATTCCAAGATGGAGTTTAAAGGGAAATACCCGGTTTTGCGGGCAAGAGTCGATTATGGGGGGCAGAATACGATTATGGGAAGAGGCAGAACCTCCCTGCAATATTCCGACCTAGAACCCAGTCTGAACTTTACGGGAACTATCTCGGTACCACTGTTATTTAAATCGGGAAGGTTTTATCGGCAGTTGGTGCCCTATTTCTGGAGCAGCTACACTAACAGTTATATTGATGACGGTGATAATATTTCCAAAGGCTATACCCAATTGGGATCACGTCTATATCTCTATAACTATTCCTCTTTGTCGTATAGGGATATCTACCCCAAATTTGGTCAATTCGTAGATGTTCTCTATTCGTTTTTCCCTTTTGACAGCGAGTATTTTGGGGATGTTTTAACTTTGAGGAGCGCCGTATACTTGCCCGGAGGAATTGCTGGCAGTGGCATAAGGTTGAGGTACGAGATGGAGCTACAGAACGCCAAATTGTTTAATATGTATAATCGGACCAGGCCTCCCAGAGGATATTTAGGAGGATATTATGACAGGGTAAAATATTTTTCAGTTGATTACACTCTGCCGTTATGCTATCCGGATTTTAATATAGATGGTATTCTTTATCTTAAAAGAATCAGAGGATCAATATTTTATGACTACGCAATGGTTGGTAGTATCGATAAGACCAGTTCGTTGGGCACTCTAAAGTGGGATCATATCAATTCCAAGGGGGTAGAGTTGATGGCCGATTTCCATATTTTCCGTATTCCGTACGAGATCAGTGCCGGACCAAGAGTCATATGGCTAAAACAAAGCGAGCTTCCAATAGTGGAAGCTGCTTTTTCTATTAATATCTACGGGGAAAAAATAGGTAGGGGCAGAATGCCTTAGTTGGTTGTTATTATGGCTTCGGCCAAAAGAATGATCTTATTATCTTTTACCTCTATTACCCCTCCGTCAATATCATATTTTAACTCCTCTCCTTTTGTGTTGACCAACACTACGGAACCACTTTCCAGAGTCGATATAATAGGGGCGTGATTCTTCAGCACCTGAAAGGAGCCCTTCTTGCCGGGAACCCTTACCGATACTATTTCACCTTCAAAAACCTTGCTGTCGGGAGTTATTATCTCTATCCGCATTCCTCTACTGTTTTATTTAGATTGAGCCAGAATTTTTTCTCCTTTTTCAATGGCGTCTTCAATTGTACCAACAAGCAGGAAGGCCTGTTCCGGATATTGATCTACCTCCCCGTCCATAATCATGTTGAATCCCTTGATAGTATCCTCTATGGATACCAGAGCTCCGGGAATACCGGTAAACTGCTCGGCAACATGGAAAGGCTGGGAGAGAAATCTTTGAACCCTTCTTGCCCTGTTAACGACAAGTTTATCCTCTTCTGACAGCTCCTCCATTCCGAGAATAGCGATAATATCCTGAAGTTCATTGTACCTTTGCAGCAACTCTTTGACCCTTTGCGCGCATCTGTAGTGAGCCTCTCCAACTATTTCGGGAGCGAGTATCCTGGAGGTTGAATCCAATGGGTCAACAGCAGGGTAGATGCCAAGTTCGGAAATCTTACGGCTTAATACCGTTGTTGCGTCAAGGTGCGCGAATGTTGTCGCGGGAGCGGGGTCGGTAAGGTCGTCAGCCGGAACATAAACCGCTTGTACTGACGTAATCGAACCATGTTTTGTAGATGTAATTCTCTCCTGCATGATACCCATCTCCGTTGCGAGTGTAGGTTGGTACCCTACAGCCGAAGGCATCCTGCCGAGAAGAGCTGAAACTTCCGAGCCGGCCTGTGTGAAACGGAATACGTTATCCATGAAGAAAAGGATGTCTCTTCCACCACTTTTACCATCGCCATCCCTAAAATGTTCGGCAACGGAAAGACCGGAAAGGGCCACCCTTGCCCTTGCTCCGGGAGGTTCGTTCATCTGACCGAATACCAGAGCAAGTTTTGATTCTTTGAGCGCTTCCTTGTCAACCTTTGAAAGGTCCCATCCGCCTTTTTTCATATCTTCGAGGAAGGCCTCGCCATAATTGACAACACCAGCTTCAAGCATCTCGCGCAGGAGGTCATTACCCTCCCTGGTACGCTCGCCAACGCCGGCAAATACGGAAAGACCAGAATAAGCCTTGGCTATATTATTGATAAGTTCCAGGATAACAACTGTTTTGCCAACACCNGCACCTCCAAAAAGNCCAATCTTACCACCTTTTGAATATGGTTCTATAAGGTCGATNACTTTAATACCTGTGAAAAGAATCTCCTTTTCAGTTGAAAGATCTTCATATGGTGGGGGTTTACGGTGTATCGGATATCCGCCTGTTTTGTCCAGCTCTCCGATACCGTCGATAGCATCTCCGATAACGTTCATAAGCCTTCCCTTGATCTGATCACCGATAGGCATTGAGATTGGTGCTCCGGTCGCTACCACATCCATTCCTCTACGCAGACCATCGGTAGAATCCATAGCGATTGTACGAACGGTATTTTCGCCTATATGTTGCTCACATTCAACAACAAGTATTGAACCATCATCGCGTTTTATCTCGAGAGCATCATAGATCTCGGGCATTACCTGTCCTTGTCTTTCAAATGTGACATCAACCACAGGGCCGATAATTTGACTTATTTTTCCCGTATTATTTGACATGTCTCCTGTTAAGTTTAATATTTATTTTTAATGATTCACAAAACTAATAATTTTTGCTTTATCATTGGTATAAATCAAATCTTTTATTTGCGTTTTTTACGTATAAAGATGTTTTTTACCGGTGAATGTTACAAATAGTTGAAATTTCTTTTATTTTGTTTGCCAATATTGAAACCTTTGGGACTTAATAATGGGCTTCTTTATTGTTCCAGCCAAAATTAACTGGGAATGAGAAAAATATTGATTCCGGTGTTTTTAACTTTACTGCAGGCAAGCACCATTTTTTCGCAAAATATTGAGGTTGGTGGCGGGGGAGTTTATGGGACGGGCTTTAATTACCGGACAGATTCATTTAGTGGAAGCGGAGCGAACAGTTATGAAAGCGGGAATATCGGTTTTTTTGTCAAGGGAGGGTACAACCTCTCCTCCCGGGCGGCAATAGGCCTGACCTGTTTATACACTCTGCCAAAAAATATTGAGGGATCGGTAGTTGATGTTGATTACAGACATACTGTCGCTTCCGGTATGGCCAATTTAGATCTCAATTATTCAATTTTTGGCAGTGATTTTTTAAGTTTATATGGGATTGGCGGGTTTAACCTCCACTTTGTCGGTTACCGATACCGGGAGGATTACATCGACAAAGATTCCGGTGAGGAGGTTATATTCAAAACCAGGCAATCAGATAATACAATTGGTCTAAATATCGGTGCGGGTGCTGTTAAAACAATAGGAGAAAATGTCTCGATATTCGCCGAGACAAAATATATAATCAGCAACTACGGGCAGCTTGTAATATCCGTTGGCTTGATGTTTGGTATCTGAACAGTCAGTAAAACAATAAAGCCGGCTTAAATAATTCTTTTAAGAAATCAATATTATTTGGTAGAGATGATTATTACTCCATTTGCTCCTTGGGCGCCATAAATAGCCGCTCCGCCATCCTTTATCACATCAATGCTGATCACGTCACATGGCACGAGGTTATTCAATGATCCGCCAACAACTCCATTTATAACAACAAGAGCGGCGCTACCGGAATGGACTGAAGATATTCCTCTCAATACAGGTTGTCCCGAGGTATAGTCGATACCGGGGAACTTGGCCTGCATGAGATCCATCATATTGGAGTAATTGCAGAAACCTTCGTCACTGTAAGCTTTGACCGCGGCGTTCAACTTGTCGGCATCGCTTACATAACCGTAACCAATGGCCATTTCTATGTTTTCCTCGGATTGTATAAATTCCAGGGAAACATTTACGAAATCAGTCTTCTTCTTGATTTTCACCTTTTTATCGGCGAACACCACACCTTTGAATAAAAGAACATCTTTGGTATCACAAACTATCATAAAGCTTCCGTCGGCTGTAGATTTAACTGAACTTCCGGCTTTTTTGGCGGTAATTTCCACGTTTCCTACCGGAAGATCGGTGAAGGTGGTAACTACTCCGCGGACAACCTTTGTTTGGCCGAATCCGGCGGAGAAAGTGAAGATCAGGCAAAAAATTGGTACAATCTTACGGAATAGGTCTGTTTTGGTTGGTTTCATTTCTCTCTATATCTATTATTTGTTAGTTAAAAATATTTTGACGGGTCTTGATTGTTAAAAAAACATAATTAACAATAATTAACATTTTTAATGTCTCCGATGCCCTGCTTTTTTTATGTTTTTGAATCCGTTTCCGACAATCTCAATGCGTTGGCATTTTATTATAAAAACATACAACAGTCTGTTATTCAGTATAATACAACAAAAAAACAGATAGGTTGCAGTCCCAATAACTGCCCTAAATTAAAAAAAATAGGATAAAGAGTAACTTTTATCTGTTTCTGTTGACAAGTGATTCCGTTATATTGAGCAGTTTCTCCTTTTTTCGCTCTTCAACAGCTACAGATTTAAGGGCTTTAAGGGCATTGTCAATGTATGAGTCCGCTAATATTGTAGTTACCTCTTTGATCCGCAATTCGTTAAGGATCGCGGTTACTGTCTCTACCTTCTCCCTCTCTTCAACACTGTTCTTTTGTGAATAAAGTTCCTTTAGAAGGCGAAGATTGTTGCCGGAGGCCAATTCAAAAGCCTTGATAATAGGAAGTGTTTTTTTGTTGGCAATGATATCTCCACCCTGGCTTTTTCCAAAAACCTTTTCATCGCTCCAAATATCCAGAATATCGTCCTGTATCTGAAACGCTAATCCCAGGTTTATGCCAAAATCGTACAGTGTTTGGGAATCTTTATCTTCAGCTCCACCGATTATTGCTCCAATTTCAAGAGCGGCAGCGATAAGGACAGCGGTTTTTTTACGAATCATCCGGATATAATCCTCTTCAGGTACAATATCCTTTTTCTCGAAGTCCATATCCATTTGCTGACCCTGGCAAACCTCTATCGCTGTATTGTTGAAAAGGCGCGCCACCTTGACAACTTTTTCCTGCGGAAGCTGTAAAAAACACTCATTGGCGAGAAAAGCCATCACATCGCCCGACAAAATAGCCTGATTGATCCCATACTTTGAATGGACGGTAGGAAAATTCCTTCTTATGGAGGCATTGTCCATTATATCATCGTGGACCAAAGAAAAATTGTGGAATATCTCTATACCGGCAGCCGGCATCACGGCCTCATTGATTTTATCGGTGAAGAGATTGCACGCCATCAGTGTCAGGATGGGGCGCAAACGTTTGCCTCCAACGGATACGGCATANTTCACNGGCTCAAAAAGCTTGTCGCTGCCGCTATAGTAGGAGTAACTGACAAGAGCTTTGTCCACTATCTC
>JGI24710J26742_10004951_pt1 | contig 10729 bp, 8 predicted proteins | sample BioPla2DNA2_FD_26742 | JGI IMG/M metagenome (IMG submission 26742) | reverse complement strand
AAAAAAAGTCAGCCATGGGTGTCCATAACTGACCAATACTTAAGAATATATGTAAATTGGGGAGCCATCAAATTGTTAATCCCTTGTTGGTATGAGAAGGTAGCTGAACACCAGGTTACCTCTCTTATCATAAATATAGCTTCAATAGTGTATATTTTATATCTTAAACCTATTTATTATTGTCTGTAAATCCTGAGCTAAATTGGTTAGTTTTTCACTGGCTCTAGCAATTTCTTCAATAGAGGCTAATTGCTCTTCCATAGATGCTGAGGCTTCTTGCGTTGCTGCTGAGTTTTCTTCGGCTATTGCTGCTAAGTTTTGCATCGTATCTATTATTTCCACCCTCATATCTTCCATTACCTTAGACACATTAAAAGACTTATCAACAGCTTCTAACTGAACTTTTGCTCCTTCAGCAATAGAGATATACTTTTCTTTATTATCTCTCATACCTTCTGCTTGTTCTTTAACAATTTCCAACACCTTATCCATTGTTTTTACTGCATGTTCAGAATTTATCAATAATTCATTAACTATCTTACTAATTTCAGCGTTGGATTCCGCTGATTGCTCTGCAAGTTTTTTAATCTCATCAGCAACTACTGCAAACCCTTTACCTGCTTCCCCTGCTCTGGCAGCCTCAATTGATGCGTTTAATGCCAATAAATTAGTCTGCTTCGCTATGGATGCTATTACATTGCTGGCTTCGCTTATTCTATTTGAACTATCATGTGTCTTTAATATTACTTCCTGGATTTCTTTCATTGCTTCATTACTATCTTCTGTGATTTTTGATAGCGAATCCACAACTACTAGACCATCATTTACTAAAACATTTACTTTTTCAGACTCGGCTTTTAGTTCATTCATAAACCCACTGTTTTCAATAAGAGAATTCCCTAGTTGTTCGGTTTTTATTGAGCCTGTCTCTGTATTGGCAGCCTGCTCCGACGCACCTTTTGCAATCTCCTCAACGGCTTTCGAAACATCACCTGCAGATAAAGCTGATTCATGTGAGGTTGCTGTGAGCTCTTCCGAAGATGTTCCTAATACATCAGCCGATTCATTTATCTCACGAACTATATCCCTGAGATTGTTGATCATGCTTTGAAATGAATTAGATAACACACCTATTTCATCGGCTTTCTTCAGATAAGTTTCTGGAATATCTTCTGTTATATCTAAATCTGCCAACCTTTTGGATATATTGGCTGTNTCAATAATGGGTCTGGTTATAGAGTTACCTATAAAAAATATAACAGCAATACTAATAATAAGGATAATTACGAAGGCAATTATAATAAAATATGCAAGTGCTGGAATCTCATTTAATACTTCACTTCTACTTGACGTAATGAAAATAGTCCAATTGGTTCCTTCAATCGGGGCATATCCTGCAATATAATCAACACCTTCAAAATTATAGTAACCAACACCTGTTTTATTGGCTATAGACTCCTGCGCAAAGGTACCAATAGAGCTATAAGAATCATTGTCTTTTCCCTCTTCAATTACATTAAATTGATTTAATACAGACTCTCTATCGGGGTTAGCAACTATTATCCCTGTTTTACTAAGCATAAATCCATACCCAGTTTGACCATAGCCCATATCAGATACCATATCGCTAAGGACAGTCCCATCCCTACGACCTACTAAAACTCCAACAACTTTACCATTGTTTCGTATAGGATGAGCATACATTAAAACTACTTCATTAGTTACTTTACTTACCAATAACTCAGAAATTACTTGTTCTCCTTGAAAAGCTCTCTTTACATAATCTCTATCTCCTAAATTCGATACTGTACCCGTTGCATAATTGGCAGTACCATCAGGAAAAACAACAGCTAAATCGATAAAATTTGTATTTGGAAGCTGAGTTTTTAACACTTGCTGTTGTATGTCCCAATTCATTGTCTCGATATCTTCATTAACAGCTATCATTTTCAACGCCATTCCTTGTTGTCCAATTCTACTTACTACCAATTTCGATGCATCCTCAGCTAACACAAGCAACGACTCTTCTGATGAGTCTATAATCATACTTATAGCTCGCTGTAAAGATATTATTCCTAATACAGTTGATGATACCAAAATTAATATAACAAAAAGCAGTACTAGTCTTGTTCGTATGCTTTTATTTTGTAATCCTCTAATTTTCCCCATGCTGCTCTCCCCCCCAGTGTACTTTTGTATTGTACTTAATGTATTATTTTTTACCCATTAACAAAGTGATATAAACATTTTATCTTTCATTATAGCGTATTCTCTATATGTCAGCTTATAGAATCCACTTCTTGCGGATATTATATTGGCAATATTTAAAAAGCACTATACTAAAGACGAGCAATACTATAACGTTAAGCATAGGTGACAGCATACTCGTACCAATAATAGTTCTGTTAAGCAAATCAGTTCCATAAGTCAACGGAAGCAGATAGGATAAGGGCCTAAGAAAAATCGGCAAGCTATTAATGGGCAAAAACAAACCGCATAGAAATAACATAGGAAACCTAAAAAAGTTCGAAAATGTCTGTGCTTCGAAAATCTCTTTGGCCGAAACTGCAATCATCAATCCTAGCAGTGTAGAAGTTACTGCAATAAAAAACACAGCAAGAAACACAGCGCCCCAGTTAATGCCTGAAAGGTCGATGAAAAACGCAGCAAAGATCACTGGAACGAATGCATTGAACAATCCAAATAATATTGCTCCTGACAGCTTCGCTATCACCAATGTGCTCAAAGAAATGGGAGCTAGTAGCAATCGATCGAAGGATCTCCCCCTGCGTTCAAATGTGATGGTAACGGCAAGCATTGAGGTGGTACCAAACAACACGCTCATGCCCATAAGACCTGGAAGTAGCTGTTTTATATCCGAAATATTTACACTTCCAGTTGTGCGAATCAGTTGCATCAGCGTCCATGACAGTGGAAAAATGATGCCCCAACTAATGTTAGGTGGCTTGAGATAGTAATTTTGAATATCCTTTTTTAATATGTTCCAAAATGCAATCCATGTTTTCATTTCACAGCACCACCTTTTTCCCTTTCTTTTCTGAGTTTTTCGGCTTCAATCCCGGTAATTTTTACAAAGACATCCTCCAGAGAAGGACGCACTTCCTTGGCTTCAAAAACTGTAATACCTTTATCGTTCAGATATTGTAGGACCGGCAAAAGTGGAATAGCTTCCCTTGAAACAATGGATACAGTATGATCAGTACCCATTTTTACTGTACATCCACTAAAGAGTGTTTGTAATTCATCTGAATATAACTCCAGATTCGAATCGGTTACCAATTCAATTGTATGTCCATGCGATACGCTTTCCATTAACTCTTGTATTGTTCCAACTGCTACTATGTTACCACCAACAATAAAAGCAATTCGATCGCAAATACGTTCAGCATCCTCAATGTAATGAGTAGTAATGAATACAGTGGTTCCGCTTTGCTTCAGCGTTATTAAGAGTTGGCGTATCTGTCGCGCGCTCTCTACATCAATTCCTGTGGTGGGTTCATCCAAAAACAAGATTTCTGGTTGGTGTATGATACCAGCTGCAATGGTCAACTTGCGGCGCATTCCCTTGGAATACGCTTTAAATGGTCGCTTTCCGACTTTTGCTAAATCAAATTGTTCTAAGAGCTCTCGTGCCCTCTTTTCCCTCACTGCCTTTCTCATACCGTAAAGAGCACCGCAAAAACATAGGTTATCGAATCCATCCATCTCATCGTATAGATTACTTTCATCTGGAACAATTCCAATAATGGACTGCGCTTTTTTAACGTTCTTTACTGCATCAACCCCATTAATATTAATTACACCACCAGTAGGTCTGGCAAGACCAATCATCATATTGATGGTAGTGGTTTTCCCTGCACCATTTGGACCTAAAAACCCATATATTTCACCTTTACGAATTGAAAAAGAAATGTCATTTACTGCGACAAACTCTCCGTAGAGTTTACTCAGATTAGTGACGGTGACAATATTCTTATTGTTCATAATCATTTCTCCTTTCTAAAGACTGCGCCGTTTGAAATACCTTAAATTCTTTAATGTATTTCGTTACTTGAATGATTTATCTAAGGAACGGCATAAAGAAATGACTACTGGTAATAGCTTACCATAGCCATCTCTTTCACATACAGTCTTTTCTTGTATGTACTTTCATGACTAATATTTCTACTTAATGAAACTTTTCAATAATTAGCTTATTTGACTCTCAACTTAAATTTTGAATCTTTCTACCAATAAGTTTAGTTGCTCTGCAAGTTTGGCTAATTGCCCACTTAAATCTGCTATTTCCGACATACCTGCTGCTTGTTCCTCTATGGATGCAGATGATTCTTGGGTGCTTGCAGCATTTTCCTCAGCTATTGCTGATAATGATTCTATTATCAGTAACAATTCTTCTTTCTTACTATTAATTTTTACATTCGAATCATCTATTGTTTTTACTCTATTCTTAATAGACTCAATAGCAAAAGCAATCAGCTTAAACTTTTCTCTAGTATCAAATACTCCTTGATATTGCTCATCCACAATCTTTCTTACTTCTTCTATAGTAGAAACTGATTTTTCGGTAGAATCCTTTAGCTCATCAATAATTGATGTTATTTCTTTGGTAAATATATTTGATTGTTCGGCAAGTTTTCTTACTTCGTCAGCTACTATTGTAAATCCTCTACCTGCCTCTCCTGCTCTTGCCGCCTCTATTGCAGCATTCAGTGCAAGTAAATTAGTTTGAGATGCAATATTTTGTATCATAGAAGAAGCATCGCTGATTTTTTGAGCCTTTTCATTTGTCCATTTAATAACATCAAAAATCTGCATTGCAGCTTCTTTACTTTCTTCGGTCTTCTTTACCAGCTCGCTTAAAATATAGAATCCTTCTTGTTTTCTCTTATCAATATCTCCTGCAGCTGAATTTAATTCTTCCACGTAACCTTCATTTAAATCAATTAGCTCGCCAATTTCAGCTACCTTATTGGTGGCATTTTCTGTATCCATTGCTTGTTCAGATGCCCCTTGTGCGATTTCATCAATGGCTGTTGCAACTTCCTCTGAAGCTAAAGATGATTGATCAGATTTAGCAGATAATTCATCGGATGAAGTAGCTACCTCATGAGATGCATCCGAAACATCTCTAATTAAGCTACTAAAATTCTCTTGCAGATTAGAAACTGATATGGCTATTCTGCCAATCTCGTCTTTTCTAACAGCTAATTTTTCTAATCTACCATCGCCATCCTTTGTTAAGTCGTATTTTGCTAACCTCTCTATATCTTGAGAAAGTTGAGTTATTGGATTGCTGATGTTTCCACCTATAAAAAACACGAAAGCTATGCTAATAATTAAGCTTATTCCAATAATATATGAACCGGATATAATTATCTTATCATTATGCTCTTTGATGGACTGATTTGATGCTTTGATAGATGTACCTACAAACAACAGACCTATGGTTTCTTTTTGGGTATTCTTGATTGGTTGATATGCGGTATAATAGGCTTCACCTAAAATGTTTGCCTCACCTACATAAGTTTCTCCTTTCATCACCGGCTCGTATGCTGCACTGTCCTTACCAAGAAAAGTATCTATAGCTCTTTTCCCATCCTCATATATAACATTTGATGATATTCTTTTGAAATCATCTCCTACTTTAACAAATATAGTAGCTACATCTCCTAAATCCTCTAATATGGCATCTACCATAACATAGTTTTCGTAGATATCTTTTCCCTTAGAATCGTATAGAGTTTCATTCAAAATTGTTATATCACCATGGTAACTATATAAATAGTGGTTTGCGGATGCTAAATCTCCCTTTAACTTATCGGTTAAAACCTGTTTTTGAAGGTCTTCCATTCCTTTTAATGCGCTCATACTGGATAATGAGCTAATAGCTAAAGATGATAATGTAATTAAGATACAAAAATATAATATAAGTTTATACTTGATGCTTTTCATACGTCAACTCCAAACATAGATTAATATGCAGTATTATAAGCCACAAACCCACATGCGTCAATTATTTCAGCCATTCACTTGTGCGGGCTCATTTATTTGGGATGAAATACAGCTTTTATGGTAATATCTGTTTGAAGTTCTATGTCCATGGTTTGACCGTTGAGATCCCCCGTGCCTTCCCAGTTAGCAAATTCATACCCTTCATAAGGAATGGCTTCAATATGAACAGGTATACCAGAAAAGTATGTTCCTGACCACTGCTCTACATTTCCTTCTCCCTTAGGTTGTTCAACATCAACCGAATTGATTTTAATTACTCCATGGGGATTAGGAATAATGGTTACCTGTACCATGCCATCCAAATCAAAGTAGTCAAGGATATGCTGTCTTTGATAAGTGGGTCTTTCATTTGCAAAAAACCGCATGGCTTCAAGCATTTCCTCCCACTCCCTTGGATAACCCCACCTCATCTTATACTCAGGTATATCGTGGGATATATGCTCTGCCATCATATTAATCATACCCACAACATGCGTACCATCAAAACAGGTATTTAGGCAGTCTGCAAATCTATTGATAAACGCATTGCGGAATGTTTCATTTTCCAATAATGTTCTTAACATAAACGTATATTGTGGAATTTTTTTCAGTCCCTCATGCTCTTCACATGTGGCATGCACCAATGCGTTGAAGTCGGGATTTGAGTGACCATACGAATATGATTCTCTGTTAGGCGCTCTAAGAAAGCCAGCATCCACATCAAGCATCATCCATCTCCATTTACCATTAGGTGTTCTGGGCCTCCATATCTTCACATTGTTCTGAGGCCAGTCAAAATTGGCAAAATAGATCTGAGCAACGTGGTAATCTATATAATTGTCTATATCGATCATACTTTTAATTATCTCATAGTTTTCATCCTGAGATATATCATTGTCGAGCATAAACTGAATCATGTTTGAATAGTGCTCCGCATCCCCTTCATCGATTCTATCGGCAGTGACAGGTAAAGTTACCGATGGATTATTTAGAAAATCAATGTTCTCCGGGTCAACCCTATGATGTGTGGCAATATAGTACTTGTCTAAGCGTTCCCTTATACTGTGGATTCCCCAGTATTCTCCGTTCAGAAACACATTGACAGGCCGATAGGATTGCACATCAATGTTCATGTGTTCCACAAGTGTTTGCATAAATCCATCACGAATAATGGTCTGATATCCCTCACTGGCCTCTGAACGCAAAACAAAACGCTTATATGTACTAAGGTGATTCTTTTGAAAGGGTGTATCCCGAAACAACTCGTAATTCAGCCATCTGGAACCATATTCTTTTCGCATATATATTCTAAAGGATTTTTGAAAGGATTGCCTGTTTACACCACCGTGGATACGAATCCCGGCTTTTTCAGAGAAAGCCCTTTCACCATTACGCTCATATAACTCAATATGAATTGGACGTTCCCATTCAATACCTCTTTGAGAATAGTTCGCGGTATTTTCGTTGAAATCAACACAGTTGTCTCCTGGTACATATATTCCAATATCCCCGCCAAACAGGTTGTTTTCATCGGTTATTATTGATATAACTGGCAGTGTATAGCGTTTGGTGGCACCCTCTCCAACAAAATAGGTCGCAGCTATTGTATCGCTCGGTTCAGCATTACTACCAATCACCTTTGCTTTTATTATGGTGGCCTTAAATACTTCCTCATCGGGAAGGTCGGGCATATATGGTCCTGAAGGAATTTTTGCAAATACGGTTTTTTCTCTATTTCCTGAAGGAATATAAATAGGTTCTGTATAAATGAAAGTCTTCTTCCTATAACCTATTCTTTCATCGTTATTGTCGACATTTTCCAAAGTAGGCTCTGAGCCATCCAATGTGTAATAAATGATACCCTCTTTATCTGCTGACGAAATGCTTAAATAAAACGCTTCCTCATAAAAACCTGCCTCGTGTGAAAAGATTGGTGTGTTCTTTTCCACCAAATCTTTCTTTGATGAAACAGGAGTAGGCCTCTCTTTATCTTTCAAACTCCCCACAGTTGAAGCAGAAGTATAGGCTCTTCCCTCTGATATTAGAAAAAAAACGGCAATAATGGAGCAGAGGACAATGATACCTGATATAATATGTCGTTTTAAATTGTACATTTCACCCTCCATAAAAGGAATATATGCTCAAGAAAACATTCTTCAATTTTATTAAGGTCTTCAAAAGATGCTGACCTCAATAAGCTTTCATGTAACGCTTTTGCGATATAGCCTTTACAATAACTAAATGCCACAATATATCATACAGTGGAAATCAAATATTCAACATCGCAAGATGCCTTATCTGGTACGAAAAACCGTTCGAGGGCAATTACCTGAAAGAACATCTGAAATGCCATATCGTGAATTTGCAATCATAACTGTTGTTCCTTGCAAAATTGGCTCTTTAATAAATTCTAATTTAGCTCGGGCGCCCCCAGCTCCAGAACGACTTGCACCAAAACAATGTTTCTGTAATTCATTTATGTGAGCAATAACTTCATCAGCGTCCTTACCTTCTACCCTGTCAACCAATGTAGTTGGATCTTTTGGATCCATGTAAATTCCATCTACCGAAGTGAATATAAGTAAGTACTTTGGATGGACTAAGGTTGCAATTACAGAAGCAGTCTCATCGTTATCAATGCATTCCACAATCCTCTCGTGACCGTTACTACGGAGCTGTTCCAACTCCCAGCGTCGGTTCTCCTCAAAACTTACGGTATCGTTGTAATTTACTATAGGAACAGCATTCTGTTTTACACAGCGCATCAAAAACTCATAGATATGTTCTCTTTTTTCTAAATCATTAAAATGGGTATGTTCAACTAGTAGTTGGCGAACAGAGTATTTTGGTGAAATATAACGCCTATATTCCTCCATTAGTATTGCTTGTCCCTGGGCGGAATAGTCAGTCATAATGTCACTTTTCGGACCTGCTAATTCGCAGCCCGTTCGTTTAATATAATCTAATCGACCTATTTCCACCGCTCCAGAGCTAACCCAGATCATTCCAGGCCGTAGCTCCCTACCAATACGACTAAAAACATTATAATTAATATCATGTTCAGCTTCACGGATTAAAGCCATTGAACCTATTTTCCCTACTAATTCAATATCGAAATTCATTTTAGCATTATCACCTCTCGGTAATATATTTTACTTCTCAATACCAAAATAAGCAACTCCATATACTTACGAAACGAGTCGACGATAGGACTTTATTTTTATAGTTCATTTTCATATATGGCTATTTATTGATTTAACATTGAATATATAATACGTGGAATTTGATGTAATGCTGCCTGTTTTTCAACTGCGCCAATATTATATGCAACTTTTGGCATTCCGTAAACGACAGAAGACTCTTCATCTTGCCCTATGGTCCTTGCACCCTTTTTTCTCATGGAGAGCAACCCTTTTGCTCCATCATACCCCATACCTGTGAGTATGATACCAATGGCTCTACTGCCTGCTTCTTTTGCCACAGATTCAAACAGGACATCTACAGAAGGACAGTGTCCGTTTACTTTTTCGCCTTTGAAGCATTCCACTTTGTATTTGTCACCAATCCTTTTGATTCTCATATGCTGATCCCCAGGTGCTACCAAGACATGTCCTTTTTGGAGATAGTCACCAGTGCTGGCCTCCCTAACCTCAAGAGCAATTGTATCGTTAAGCCTTTCTGCAAACATTCGGGAAAATTTGGGTGGTATATGTTGAACAACTACTATCCCGGGTACACTCGGGGGCAGTTGCTCGAGTACATTATTTATTGCCTCTGTACCCCCTGTAGATGCTCCAATGGCAATAATTCTATTGTCATCAATACTTGAGCTACCAGTTATTTTTTGTGTGGAGGCTCCTGGTTTCATATGTAATATTTTAGCTGTAGCTGCTACTTTTATTTTCACAATCATCTCATTAATAAAGCTTTCAACTTTTGTTAGTGAGCTAACGTCGGGTTTTGTCACAAAATCAATAGCGCCTGCATTCATGGCATCAAAAACTCTACTACTTATCATACTAACCACAATAACAGGCAAGGGATACTGTGGTAGTAGCCTTCTTATGAACTCGATCCCATCCATTTTTGGCATCTCAACATCACATGTCATAACATCAGGTTCATATTGAATAATTTTATCTCTCGCATCAAAGGGATCATTTGCTGTAGCAACAACCTCTATGTTGGGGTCGGAGGATATCCCCCTTGATATCACCTCTCTAAAGACAAGACTATCATCGACTACCAACACTCTAATTTTTTTGCCAGGCTGCACCATATCACCTCATATCATCTTATGTATGTATTACTAAAGCTTAATGTAAAACTGCTATTCCTTCCTGTAAACTGCAGGCATGATATATTTATATCTTGTCATCTCACGATTAAGTGATTCTGAGTGTCCTATGAATAAATATCCGCCATATTCAGTCAAATCATATAGCTTGTTTTCAGGTGATTCTATTCCGTGATCTATGGAATTTCGGACAAGGTGCATTAGTGGATCAGAGATATGTTCAATTATATTCTTATCAACCTCGGTTTCTTCACCAATAATCTTAAGCTTAACATCTTTATCAAGTTTTTTACACATAACGGTAACTGTTCCTGATTCTAATGTGAAAGATGATGATAACGCATTGGATGAACAGATTAAAGCTTTAGAGCAGGAACTGAATGCTCTAAATGAACAAAATGCTGAGTTGACAAATCAGAT
>JGI24710J26742_10004950_pt1 | contig 10731 bp, 8 predicted proteins | sample BioPla2DNA2_FD_26742 | JGI IMG/M metagenome (IMG submission 26742) | reverse complement strand
TAATTTGAGAACGGGCCTACGCTGTTGGAAGGGTAAAATGAACTTTCCGGACGGACTACTGAAATTAGTTGGAAGAAATGAATATCTTTGAGCTGTATTTTTAAACAGTAACATTATGAAAAAATTGGCCTTCCTTTTAGTTTTTAGCTTGTTGCTCGTTGGCGCGTATGGACAGAGTGCAACCAATGAAGTGATTAATACCATANTGAATGGCTATTCGGCCAGGGCATATACCTCGGAACCGGTTTCGGATAAGGATATCGAATTGATACTCGATTGCGGGGTAAAAGCTCCCAGCGCCAGAAACGCNCAGCCCTGGAAATTTACCGTCATCAAAAACGGGGATCTGGTTGGGCAAATCATTCGCAATGCCACTCCGGGCAATGTGGTCATCCTGATTTCCGGACCCGAATCGGCCGAACAAGGTATGAGTGTGAATATCGATTGCGCTTTGGCAACGGAAAGTATGTTTATCGCGGCTTTGGGCCTAGGCCTGGGCGCCCGCATATACACAGCACCTATCGCCGGGGTGAATGCCAGGAAACAGGATTTTCAGATTCCCGAAGGCTACAGGGCAGTTACCGTCTTGAGGATAGGGCATATGGATAAGAATGTTGATGCGGTTACGGCGGCTTCACCGCGGAAGGCGAAAGCTGAGCTGGTAAATGTGGTGGAATAAGCAGAAAAGGATGAAGCTATTGTTGTTGGGTTCCGGAGGGCGCGAGCACGCGCTGGCCTGGAAGCTTGTTCAAAGTCCAAAAGTAGAGCGTTTATTTATTGCGCCGGGTAATGCCGGTACTTCCGAAGTGGGAGTCAATGTGCCTCTTGCGGTAGATGATTTTGCCGCCATCCGGGATTTTGCTCTCAAAGAACAGATCGATATGCTGGTGGTTGGGCCGGAGATTCCTCTGGTTAAAGGCATCAGCGATTTTTTCGCCTCCGATTCGTTGACGGCCGGTATTCCGGTTATCGGTCCCTCCAAAAGCGGAGCGCGTCTGGAGGGCAGCAAAGATTTTTCCAAGGCCTTTATGAAAAGGCACAACATTCCTACCGCAGGCTATTTGAGTGTGACGGCAGAGAATGTACAGGAGGGGCTCGATTTTATGAAAAAGCTGCGGCCTCCCTACGTGCTCAAGGCCGACGGTTTGGCTGCCGGCAAGGGTGTTTTGATTATTCAGGATCTCGAAGAGGCTCAAAAAGAATTGAAAACCATGCTTGATGGCAAGTTTGGAGAGGCCAGCAAGACGGTGCTTATCGAAGAATTTTTGAGCGGCATAGAATGTTCGGTTTTTGTTCTTACCGATGGCCGTCAATACAAGATTTTGCCCGAAGCCAAAGATTACAAGAGAATAGGCGAGGGCGACACCGGACTGAATACGGGAGGCATGGGTTCTGTTTCGCCTGTACCTTTTGCCGATAAGCTTTTTATGCAAAAAGTGGAGGAAAGAATTATTCGTCCTACCATCGAGGGTTTGCGCAAGGAAAACATTGATTATAAAGGTTTTATCTTTTTCGGATTGATCAAGGTAGACGAAGAACCTTATGTGATTGAATACAACGTTCGTATGGGCGATCCAGAAGCCGAAACCGTCGTACTCAGGATTAAATCCGATTTGGTTGATTTGCTGGAGGGGGTGGCCCGGGGCAATCTCGATGAGAAAAAAATAGAATTCGACCCGCGTACGGCGGTTGCCGTGATGCTGGTTTCTGGNGGCTATCCGGGAGACTTCGAAAAAGGNAAAGAAATAACCGGANTGGACANGGTGAAAGAAAGCATTGTGTTCCACGCCGGTACCAAAATTCAGGACGGAAAGATACTGAGCTCGGGAGGCAGGGTGCTGGCCGTCAGCTCTTACGGCAACAATATTGCAGAGGCCTTATCACTATCCTTCGAAAATGCCCGCAAGATTCACTTTGAAAACTCTTATTTCCGTTCCGACATAGGCTTCGATTTATAGAGCAAACCGGCCGTTTGTTTTTAGTTTTTGAGCATGAGCAGAAGAAATTTCATTCAGCATCTTTCGCGTACCAATCTCCTTTGGGTCGTCGGTCTGTTGCTTTGTGTGCTGGGGGTGGTCTTTAGTACCATGCTGCTTACGCCCGGGACTGAAGTGCTGTATTCGGATGAGGTGATCAGTCCGTTTTGGAAGCCGGTTCGCGGTTTTATACCCGGGGAGTGGTTGCCCGTGTTGATACAATTTCTTTTATTGGTGGCCAATGCGATCCTGTTTCAATTTATTGTTCGCAGATACGAATTGCTGCGCACTTTGGGTGTGTTTACTTTTTTTATTTATTGCTTTATTACCGCAGCCAGCATACCCTTGCATTGCCTGATTCCGGGTTCTTTTGCCGCCCTGTTCATAGGTTTAGCTTACTTCAGTATTTTTGAGAGTTACCGCAAAGAAAATTGTAATAATCAGGTCTTCAACGCTTCTTTTTTGATTGTGTTGGCGGCTTTGTTTGTTCCTCCGCTTATTTTTTTGCTTCCCTTGTTTTGGCTGGCTTTCAACATAGTCAATACCATGAACTTCAAAAGATGGCTGGTGTCGCTCATGGGTGCTTTGACAGTGTTTTGGTTGCTGGGCGGAGTCTTGTTTCTGAGCGATCGGTTGGAGCTGATTCCGGCCTTTTTTAAGGCATGTATACAATACGGTTGGGTGTTTTCTACCGAGTTGCCTACTATGGGCATTGTTTTTTTCTCTATGCTTTTTTTGCTGGTTATGTTGGCTATTGTCAACTACTTGCGGCAGGTGTATTCCGAAAAAATCGGTGTGCGTTCGGCTTTTTCCTTTTTGCTGATCTCCTTGTTGGTCTTTGTTGTTTCCATGGTTATTTTTCCGGCTTATACAGTCGATTTCTTTTTATTAAGCATAGGCCCCGCATCGGTCATGTTGTCTCATTATTATGGGTCGGAAGTGAACTTGTTTGGCCGTTTGGCTTTATATGTTTTTCTTTTGACGGCCGTGGGCAATTATTTGTCTTTTTTCTTTTCCTTCTGATTGTTCTCTTGGCTTGCAGTTCTCCGGTATTTTTCCGCTTTCTGAGCAGGGGTACATTATTCTTTGGTGGCCCGGATGATCTCGCGTTTTCCCGGAGGCCCTTGCAGTCTTTCCACGCCGAAGCCCGCTCTTTGTAATCTTCTTCTGATTTCGCCTTTGGCGCAATAACTGACCAGAATGCCCCCTGTTGTCATGTGTTTATACATGGAGGCAAAGAGTTCTTCTGTCCACATTCCGGCTTGTTTTTCGGGCGAAAAAGGATCCCAGTACACCAGGTCGTAACTCTGCGGCAGTTCGAACAAGGCAAAATCTCCACGGAACTTGGTGAATGTTGTATGTGAAGCCGGTTCTGTGTGGCGAACATTCCATTCCGCGGCATGAATGAAATCGAGAACGGCAGCAGCCTTGTTTTGATCTTGCTCCGAAAACAGGGCCGGATAGTTGAGAGCCTTGATCAGGTCGGGAGATAGAGGGAAGGCTTCTATGCAATCGTAGCTCAAGTTCAGTTGCAGCTTCCCGGCTTCCAGTATGGTCAGCAGGGCGTTGAGGCCGGTTCCCAGGCCTAGCTCAAAAACCTTCAGGGATGGATTTGTTCCGGCGGTTTTGCGGCGGTATGCTTCGAGCAGGCCGGCCTGAATAAAGATATGGCGTGATTCTTGCAGAGCGCCAAAAGTGGAATGATAATGTTCCTGTACCCTGTTTGAATACAGGGTTTGCGAGCCGTCGGCAGTCGGGCAGACTTCGCAGGACTTAGCGGGAATGAATTCGTTTTGTTGTTTCATGCTCAGCCGGCCACTGTAGAGGGAATACCGGTTGCATCCCGCAGTCGGCGGGCGATCGTTTCCAGTTCTTTCAGTGGAATTTTTTCGAGGCTTTGCACCGGAGTTTCTCTGTCGAGGGTGTAGATCATCACCGAAAGGGGTTTGATTTTGCGCAGGGCTTCGATCCAGGCAGTGATTTCTTCTTCGGTGGTGTTGTCTATGATTTTGCCCAGGAAGGTTCCGCGCAGAAAGAGAGTCTGAACGATCAATTTCCCTTCAAAGAGCTGCATATATTCAATTTGTTGCCGAATGGAATAAGTCTTTTTAACCGGCCGGTTCAGCCATTGTACAGTCGATTCCAAAGCGGAATCTAACTTTAGAATATTGTTATCCACCTTTAACAGAGCTGCTCTGATTTCTGCTTTGTCTATCCGGCTTGAATTGGACAAAACGCTGACTTTAGCTTGAGGAACCACACGATCCCGCAACACAACAACTGCATCGACGATGGCCGGAAAGTCCGGATGCAAGGTGGGTTCTCCGTTACCGGCAAAAGTAAGGACATCGGGAACAACTCCCTTGGCCAGNAATTCCTGAAGTTTGAGGTCGAGAGCGGCAATTACTTGTTCTGTTTTCGGAAGAATACCCCTGTTTTTTATGTCGCCCAGCCCGCATTCGCAATACAGGCAGTCGAAACTGCAAAACTTTTTGCTCAAGGGTAAGAGGTTTATACCCAGTGAAATACCGAGTCGTCGGCTCTTGATCGGACCGAATATAATATCTTGAAACAGCATGGTGGACATGGCGGTTTAGGAGTTTAGGGGATAAGTATGTCCCAGTTCGTTTTTGTTCGGATAGTCGATGGTATAATGCAAGCCCCGGCTCTCTTTGCGTAACTGAGCCTGCTTGATTACCAGATAACCGGTGTTGATGATGTTCCGGAGTTCACAAATTTCTTTGGAAACAACCGAACGTATAAAGAGCCTTTCGGTTTCCTGATAGAGAATTTCCAGACGGTCCAAAGCCCTCTTCAACCGGAGGTTGGAGCGAACAATGCCCACATAGGAACTCATAATCTGACCCACTTCTTTGGCGCTTTGGGTAATCAGAATCATTTCTTCGGGTAGCCGGGTTCCTTCGTCGTTCCACAGGGGAATTCTTTCTTCGAAACCTACGTCTTTCAGGCGTCCCACAGCATGTTTGGCAGCCGAATCGGCGTATACGATGGCTTCTATCAGAGAATTGGAAGCCAGCCGGTTTGCCCCGTGCAGTCCTGTTCTGGCGCATTCGCCCGAGGCATACAGGCGGTCTATGCTCGATTCGGCGTTTTTGTCGACCTCGATGCCGCCGCATAAATAATGGGCAGCGGGAGCCACCGGAATATACTCTTTGGTAATGTCAACGCCGATAGACAGGCACTTCTTGTAGATATTTGGAAAATGTTTTTTGGTTTCAGCCGGCTCTTTATGGGTAACGTCCAGATAAACGTAATCGGTACCCCGGATTTTCATCTCGGTGTCGATGGCGCGGGCAACGATATCGCGGGGAGCCAGTGAAGCTCTGACATCGTATTTTTGCATAAACTCCTCTCCGTCACGTGTACGCAATACGGCGCCGTAACCCCGCATGGCTTCCGTAATTAAAAAAGAGGGTCTTTCGCCCGGATGATAAAGGGCGGTAGGATGAAACTGCACAAACTCCATATCTTTTACCTGCCCTTTTGCCCGGTAGACCATGGCAATGCCGTCGCCGGTAGCAATCACGGGATTGGTGGTGGTTTGGTAAATATTACCAATGCCTCCGGTGGCCATCATGGTGACTTTGGCCAAAAAAGTATGTATGGCTCTGGTACGCCGGTTCAACACATAAGCTCCGTAACATTCGATATGTTCGGATTGCCTGGTTATGGTGGCTCCCAAATGGTGTTGGGTCAGTATTTCGATGGCAAAATGGTGGTCGAAAACCTGGATATTGGGATGTTGTTGGATGCGGCGGATCAGGCTGCGCTGAATTTCGGCTCCGGTAGTGTCCTGGTGGTGAAGGATGCGGTTTTCGGAATGGCCTCCTTCGCGATGAAGATCGTAATGTCCGCTCTGGTCTTTGTCAAAAGCAACTCCCCAATGGATTAGTTCGGCGATCTGGGCAGGAGCCTCCTTTACCACCTTTTCCACTACCGATTTATCGCAAAGTCCGTCTCCGCAGACTAGTGTGTCTTTTATGTGTTTTTGGAAATTATCGGTTGCAGGATTGGTGACGGAGGCGATACCGCCCTGAGCATAAAAGGTGTTGGCTTCTTCCAAAGCCGACTTGCAGCAAATGGCCACTGTCCCTTTGTCGGCCACCTTCAAAGCAAAGCTCATTCCGGCCAGGCCGGAGCCGATTACCAAAAAATCAAATTTGCGTACCATAGCAACACCATTGTTTGTGGCTCAAAAATCCGAAATAACCTACTTATCGCAGGAAATTGGACTGCAAAAGTAATCTTTTTTTCATCAAATCTTTAGTACCTTTGCAGCGTTTTTTAGAATGCGAAAATGGAGTATAATTTCAGCGCCATTGAAAAGAAGTGGCAGGAGGAGTGGATTAAGCGTCAAACGTACAAAGTCTACGAAGATCAATCTAAACCTAAATACTATGTGCTGGATATGTTCCCTTATCCTTCGGGAGCTGGTTTGCACGTGGGGCACCCCCTGGGCTATATAGCCTCCGACATAGTGGCAAGATATAAGCGATTGCAGGGATACAATGTGTTGCATCCTATGGGTTACGATGCTTACGGCCTGCCCGCTGAACAGTACGCCATTCAAACAGGCCAGCATCCGGCCATTACTACAGCCGACAACATTGAGCGTTACAGGGAGCAGCTCGATAAAATCGGTTTCAGTTTCGATTGGAGCCGCGAAGTCAGAACCTGTGAGCCTAAGTATTATAAGTGGACTCAATGGGCTTTCATTCAAATGTTTAAGAGCTACTACAATACGGAGTTGAATCGGGCGCGGCCTATTGAAGAATTGATTGAGCTCTTTGAGTTGCACGGCAATAAAGACATCCCCGCTTACGGAGGTGAAGAATTGCCCGAATTTTCGGCTGCTCAGTGGAAAAGCTTTGATGACCTCAAGCAACAAGAGTTGCTGATGCACTACCGCATTGCCTACCTGGGCGACAGCATGGTGAATTGGTGTCCGGCTTTAGGCACGGTTTTAGCCAACGACGAGGTAAGCGAAGGCTTGTCGTTGCGAGGAGGGTACCCGGTGGAACAAAAACTGATGCGCCAGTGGTGCTTGCGCATTTCGGCCTATGCCGAACGTTTGCTGCAAGGTTTGGAAAAAATCGACTGGACCGATTCGCTTAAAGAAACCCAGCGCAATTGGATAGGTCGTTCCGAAGGAGCCGAAATGAACTTTGGGGTCAAAGATTCAGACCTGACCATCCCCATTTTTACCACCCGTGCCGACACTATTTTCGGAGTAACATTTATGGTATTGGCTCCCGAAAGCGAATTAGTGGCGAGCCTTACAAAACCCGAATATAAGGCTGGCGTGGACGCCTATCTTCAGAAAGTGAAGAAACGCACCGAACGGGAACGCATAGCCGACCGCCGGGTAAGCGGTGTGTTTACCGGCAGTTACGCCATAAATCCGTTGTCGAGAGCCGAAATCCCCATTTGGATAAGCGATTACGTGCTGGCCGGCTACGGCACCGGAGCCATTATGGCTGTTCCCGGACACGACAGCCGGGACTATGCTTTTGCAAAACACTTCGATCTGCCCATTATCCCCTTGATTGAGGGTTGCGATATTTCGGAAGAAAGTTTCGATGCCAAAGAAGGCATTATGAAGAATTCCGGCTTTTTAAACGGATTGAGTGTGCCGGAAGCCATTGAAAAAACAAAAGCCTACCTTACTAAAAATCAACTGGGACGGGTCAAAGTAAATTACCGGCTCCGCGATGCCATATTCAGTCGTCAACGTTACTGGGGAGAGCCTTTTCCGGTCTATTACAAAGACGGTTTGCCTCAAGTATTGGACGAAAGCTCTTTGCCTCTGGAATTGCCCGAAGTGGATAATTTTCTGCCCACCGAAAAAGGGGAACCTCCGCTGGGTCACGCCAAAGGATGGAAAACCGAAGAGGGTTATCCTTTGGAATTGAACACCATGCCGGGTTTTGCCGGTTCNTCGGCCTATTATTTGCGTTACATGGATCCGCATAACGAAGAGGCCCTGGTTTCGGTAGAAGCCAATACTTACTGGAGACANGTCGATNTATACGTCGGGGGTACGGAACACGCCACCGGACACTTGCTGTACAGCCGTTTCTGGAATAAATTTTTGTACGATCTGGGGGTGGTATGTGAAGATGAACCTTTCAAGAAGCTCGTTAACCAAGGTATGATTCAAGGCCGCTCCAATTTTGTGTACAGAATCAAAGACAGCAACACTTTTGTTTCCAACAATCTCAAAGACAAGTACGAATACACTGCCATNCACGTGGATATAAACATTGTAAACAACGACGTGCTTGATTTGGAGCGTTTTCGCAACTGGAGTCCCGACTACGAAGATGCCGAGTTTATTTTNGAAGACGGCAAATACATTTGTGGCTGGGCCATCGAAAAAATGTCCAAGTCGATGTANAACGTGGTCAATCCCGATCAGATCGTCGAGAAATACGGNGCCGACACCNTGAGGTTGTACGAAATGTTCCTGGGCCCTCTGGAGCAATCTAAGCCCTGGGATACCAACGGGATTGACGGTGTGCATCGTTTCCTTAAAAAGCTATGGAATCTTTGTGTTTCGGAAGATGAGTTCAGTTTCAGCGATGCAGCTCCCGACAAACAGGAACTGAAATCGCTTCATAAGTTGATTAAGAAACTGAATTGGGACATTGAACATTTTTCGTTCAATACGGCCGTCAGCGCTTTTATGATCTGTGTCAATGAATTGTCGGCAATGAAATGCAACAAAAGAGAAATAATTAAACCCTTGGTCATCCTTTTGGCCCCCTTTGCTCCGCATTTCAGCGAAGAAATTTGGCAGGCGCTCGGGGAGCGGACTTCTGTTTGCGATGCCGTCTGGCCTGAATTGAACGAAGATTACTTAGTGGAAGATCAGGTGACTTACGCCGTTTCTTTCAACGGGAAAACCCGTTTCATGCTCGATGTTTCGTCGGAAGCCGGCAAAGAGGAAGTGGAGCAATTGGCCCTGGCTCACGAAAACAGTCAAAAATGGCTCGAAGGCAAAACGCCCAAAAAGATTATTGTTGTTCCGGGGAAGATAGTGAATATTGTAGTATAGTTCTCAGTCGGATAGTATTCCTATGATAATCGATTAAGTCAAGCCAACAAACCAAAACCCGGTTGAGCTCGATCTGAACGGACAGCCCGAAGGCATTTACCTGATTAGGCCGAGTTCCGACGGGCAAAAAGTGTTGTTGAGATTGATGCTCAGAGAAGAATAGGCAGCGTTTACAATACAACGCTAGGCCAGCCCTGATCATCCCATTTGATTTCGCGTATCAGAAGGATAGAGCGGCCGTTGCGTTCCATGTCGTAGCCGTGAAAGAACAGGTAATCTTTGCCCCCAAAGCTGGCTACGGCATTATGTCCGACACCGGGGAAACGCTCGTTGCCTTTGACTACTAAGGTTCCTGCGCCTTTGGTCATCACGTTGCCTTCTCTGTCCACGTAAGGACCGGTCACTTTTCGGGAACGGCCCACCACTACGTTGTAGGTGCTTTGGGCTCCGCGGCAGCACATATCAAAAGAAACAAAGAGATAGTAGAAACTGTCTTTGCGGAAAATAAAAGGGGCTTCGACGGCGCCTCCTCCGGGTTCCACATCCTGGTCGTTTATGAGGCGCGGTCTGCGCGAAAGCGGATACCATTCCTGAGGCTCTGCCAGGGCGCAGAGGCTGCTGTCGAGTTTGACCAGCTTTATACCTTCCCAGAAAGAGCCGAAGCTCATCCAGCCCGTACCGTCTTCATCTATGATGATGTTGGGATCTATGGCATTCCACATATCGCGGTTGGGAATGGAGTGCAACACCATGCCCTGATCTTCCCATTTGAAATCGGGCGACCCGGGGTCGAGCGTCTTGTTGGTGGCAACGCCTATGCAGGAATTGTTTTTGCCGAAAGTGGATACCGAATAATAAAGATAATACTTGCCTTGGTGCTTAATAATATCGGGCGCCCAGGTATGTCCCCTGTAACCCGGCACTGCTTCAACAGCCCAAGCGGGAGGCTCCGAAAAAACCGGTTTCTCGCGTTTCCAGTTGATCATGTCGGTCGAAGAAAGGACGGAGATGCCAAATCCGGTACAAAACAAATAATAGGTATTGCCCTGTTTGGCCACCACCGGATCGTGGACGGAGGGAGTGGAACTGCCTTCCGGGTNAAAACGATTGTNCTGGGCGGAAAGCNGCAGTGTAAAACTCAATAAAAAAGTGATGCTTACAACGAATAAAGCGTTTTTCATATTATATGGGATAAAAAGATTCAGCCCTAAGTCAGGGTACTGTCAACGAGGCTCAAAAATAGCTATTTTTGGTTTAAACTGAAACGATGAAGCAAAAATGTNGGGATTTTTTTGCAAGACATAAAAAGCCGACGTACNTTTGCGGNGTCTTATGTGGAAGGATTTGGACGCTTGCAACCACTTGAAAAAATGCTAAAGAATCATCTTCTTTTCTGCAATCTCCCCTGACTTCCAAGACTTTTATTAAGTGTCACCNGCCCCAGATCCTGCCGGTTCAGTGTATTTGCGGGCATTAAAACAGATAGAACGATGGGATATTTATTTACTTCAGAATCGGTGTCCGAAGGACACCCCGACAAAGTAGCCGATCAGATTTCGGATGCTTTGGTTGATGCCTTTCTGGCTTACGACGAAAATTCCAAAACAGCTTGTGAAACTTTGGTAACCACCGGTCAGGTTGTGCTGGCAGGCGAAGTGAAGTCGAGCATTTATGTTG
>JGI24710J26742_10004949_pt1 | contig 10733 bp, 10 predicted proteins | sample BioPla2DNA2_FD_26742 | JGI IMG/M metagenome (IMG submission 26742) | reverse complement strand
GGGAGTAAGTCAATCTAGGGTAAGGTAGGAGGAATAGAGTATGAGTATGATATTCATGCCATAACAGGTGAAGTTATGGACTATTCTATAGACGGCGATGACGATGATAGGGCAATCTATGAGATTGATTTTAAGGTTGGCAAGTTTGAATATGAATATAAAGTAGATGCAATTACAGGCGATATATTAAAATCTAAAGTGGAGACAGACGATTAATTCACCTTTTATATCAGATTATAGCTGAGTGCAAATGGATTTAGAATTAGTTGATCAATTATGCAGAACAATAATAATATAAAAACAGGAGAGCCAGGTTTTTTTACTAGCTCTCCTGTTTTCATTAAGCATGTTAGGGAAATTGCATCATCCCCGCATGTGTTTTATCATTAGGAATTAATCTAATTGTCATAGAGCTTTATGATATCTTCCATTTTACCGCCTACTATATCTCCGTTGGGTAGACGACGGAATTGACTGAAGAATTTCCAGGCATTTTCACAATTAAGATGCCTCATTTCATGTGATTGATTACTAGCACTAGCGAAAATGCTATAGCAGCAGCCATTATCACTTTCAAATAAATGCATGGTAAGAATACTGCCTCTAACATCGTCCTTTGCTTTACATATTACATCTCCATCAATACCCCATATAGGATTTGTCCACTGGTCTTTTTCCTCAAACTGTACATCATATTTTGTTTTAGCCTTATTAACCTTAAGAACATAGGCCATACGATTAAGGCACTTTGCTTCCTGGAAAGGTAGCTCAGGAAGGGGTGTATCTTCTCCACCTACATAGAATACTGGAAGAGCTATTTCCTGATTAATGTTTTGAACAGGCTGACCAAACACATTAAGGCCCACATCAAAGGTTGCGGACATAGGTGCAACCGCTGCAAATACCTTGGGGTACTCCTGAAACATATCCCAGGTCTTGCAACCACCCATGGAAAATCCAGTAGAATATATTCTTTCACTGTCAATATTATATTTTTCTTTCAGATGGGCAATCAAATCCATCATTTCAGTTGCGGTACTATTTAAGTGGTTTTCAACACTTACCAGAAGGAAATTATGTTTTGCTACAACCAAATGCCAGTCAGACAAAGCCACCATACACATGGCAGAATCTCCACCACCATGGAAACAAAGAACCAGAGGAACCCCTTCCTCCTTATCCAAAATTCCCTGGTTGTAATATGCTACATATCCTATTTTATGCTCCTTGNTATCTTTGTCATCCCCCCGATTATCANCNGATGTTGGAACCAGACAATAACCAGGCTCGACAANCATTCCCATTTCTTCTAGATTAGGTTCTACATCCAGATATCCAACCATGCGACGATATTTTTTTATAAAGCCATTAAAATCATCTATGTAATCAGCAGTCTCCTTAACAAGTAGGTCATCTAGGCCCGCCTTAAGAGCATCATTTGCAGCGGCACTATTACCTATAGAAATTACAGGAATATCTCTTCTTTGAGGATTAGGTAGTACACTTAGATTCTGTAAAATACAGACAACTGGAGTGATATCTCCCTTGCCGTACAAACCATCTCCCTCTATCTTCTGTAGGCAATACTTGGCGATATAATCTGCAGATGCACCAAAGCCATATAAGTAACTGCGCAGCAAGGCACCCCTGATATAGATGCCTTCCCAGTTGCTGGTAAATCTGTTACGCATTATGGCTGCGCCATCCTTATAATACTGGCTGATTTTCGTCTCAGATATTATAGAAGCAAATAGATCAGCAGGAGCCTTGTGCCAGCCTCCCTCATTGGTAGGATAGATAAATACAACACTGCCTCCGTATTTGGCTGCAATCTTAGAGAGACCACTTTCATCAGCAAACTTCTTTGCCTCATGTGGGCTATATTTGTTTTCTTCAAATACCAGCAAATAAGGTGTCATAAATCCATAATTTATTACATCTGTGATTGGGTCGCACTTTGGCAAATATACCTTTGCTTCAAATTTTTCAAACTTGTTCTCCCATATTTTACTTCCGTCGTCTAATAAGACAACCTCTGGCATTTTCTCCATAATCATCTTCTCCTTGTTATAATTAATGTATTAGCTAGTAAATGACAGGCTATAACCTTTGTTCTATATAGTTTTTTGTATCCCCTACTATATTACCATATATTTCATGGTTTTCTACTTGANTTTTATGAAATATAAAGNTAATGTATGGGTATGAACAATAAGGAGGCAGATATGAAGCTAATCTATAAAGGAAAGTTTGATGGTAATCCAGAATCACTTCCCACTAGGGAACATAGGCCGGGAGCGGTGAAATTTAAAGAGTTTGATAACCCTAAGAAAATGGCTATATTCGGAAATGTATTAGCCCTTGTAATTGTAGCTGTTTTTATGGGCATATTTTATCTACGAGCTGATGAAATAACATATATTGCCCTTATGGCAGGGTCTATTATGGCTCTTTTGTCATTATTTCCTCATGAAATACTGCATGGATTATGCTTCACGGAAGAGGTATATCTATATACATACTTGAGCAAGGGCATGTTGTTTGTTACTAGCCCTGAAGATTTGAGTAAAGGACGTTTTATATTTATGTCCTTGTTACCAAATGTTGTCTTTGGGTTTATACCATTTATAATTGCAATGATATTTCCATCACTTGGCTTTTTGGGTGTGTTTGGGGCTATATCAATTAGTGGTGGTGCGGGCGACTACTATAATGTATTCAATGCAATTACTCAAATGCCAAAAGGAGCCAAGACCTATATCCATAAGTTTAATTCATATTGGTATATGCCCTAATCACTACTATTAAACGGCTTTTTTAGTTGTAAGATAGGGCTTACTGTTATCAATTTGGTTGATCTTATTCCTTATTCTTTCGTATACTAGATCGGAGATTTCCCTTGTTGTCATTCCAGCATATTGCTCATAAAGGATGGGCTCCAGATAATGAACCTGGGTCGTCACTCTTCTTATTGAATTGATAGTAAAGGGTTTATAGGAATCATATATAGCGACTGGTATAATCGGACATTTTGTTTTAAGAGGGATTTTAAAGGAACCAGGATGGAAGGGTAGGAGAGTATTCTTATTATCTGTATAACCACCTTCAGGGAAAAGCAGATATCTTCGCCCTTCTTTTATTTCTTTGATTACCTGATAAATTGCCTTGACCTGCTGTCTAGGGTCTTTTTTATCTAATTTTTGTCCTTTCACTAGCCTTGTATATAGTCTTGGCATAATCTCTTTAGTTGTTTTCTTATCTATAACAATAGCGCAAGGTTTATCATGTGTTGATACTATTCCTAGCATATCGTATTTGCCTTGATGATTTGAATACATAATATAACCACCATCCTTAGGAAGAAATTCCTTGCCTGTTGAAATGGTAGTAATTCGTCCCCGTCTTTTTATCATTCGAATAAGACTACGGCCTACTTTGTAACGTGTTTGCTCTGAATATTTATGGGAATACTTTGACATATACCACATTAGAGGAAGATAATAAAAGTTAAAAACAATAGATGGTACCAAAATAAAATAAAATCTAAGCATATTAATACCTCATTTGTAATTTTTATAATGAACATGTCTATTCTATTATATTTCAGAGAGAATATCCAGCCTATTATTCTGCCAATTAATACTTTATTTTTGCAGTTTTAAGTTGTAAATTGTATAATAATGTAGTATTATATTCCATATATCACAGACTAGCATAAATATTGAGACAATTTCAACCAACTTAATGTATTTTTAGTAGATATTAATGAGGTAGAATTTTGGGAAAATGTCGAGATTTTATTAAGGGAATAGCTTATTCATTAGGATGTTGGCTGTTAATTATTTTACTTTCTGGCAGCAACTTTTTAGCTGTAAGTAAAGCAGATGAAGGGTATCAAAAGAATGTATTAATCTTAAATTCATATCATGATAGTTTTAATTGGACTCATGAGCAAAAAGACGGGATACTTAATGCTATTAAGTCAAGTAGAAAGAATGTATCAATATCAGTCGAGTATATGGATTGGAAGAACTATAATTCAAAGGATAATTGGGACAGGCTATATGAATATTACAAATATAAATATCAAAACAGGCATTTAGACTTAATTATTGTCACAGATGATGCTGCTCTTGACTTTGCGCTGGAGTATAGAAAGGTAATGTTCTCAGATGCCCCAATTGTGTTTTGTGGTGTCAATTTAGAGGGTATAAGAAGCTTAATTAAGGATCAATGTAATGTCACAGGTGTAGCAGAAGAGATAGACCCCATTGAGACATTAAGATTAGCGTTGAAGGTAAATCCCTTAATTGAAGAAATATATCTATTGTATGATAATTCAGAAAGTGGATTATCTACAGGACGGCTAATGACTGAAACAATAAGGAGTTTTGATCCTAGCATTAAGATAGTTAGTTGGAACGACTTGCTATTTGATGAAATCATAGAAGAACTACAACATCTGAATCCAAATAGTATTGTATATATAACCACCTATTCAAGTGACATAAGCAATACTGTATACGATATTGAATATGTCATTAAGGAAGTATGTTCATTAAGCAATGTTCCGGTATATGGGCTATATGACTTTGCCCTGGGACATGGAATTGTTGGTGGTAAAATGCTTAGTGGTAGCCTTCAAGGGGAATATGCAGGGCAAATAGCTAATCGTATTTTATCAGGAGAGGATATTAAGGATATTCCAGTACTGTATACTAACACTACTAATACTGCTTTTGACTATAGACAACTAATTCGTCATGAAATTCCATTGAATATATTACCGGAGGACAGTGAAATAATAAATAAACCTTTTTCATTTTATCAGATATATAAACCATTGGTTTTAGTTGTATTATCAATATTTTTCTTAGTTATTATCTTTGTATTTATTTTATTAGTCTACATAAGAAAACTGAGAAAAATGAAGGAGGATTTAAATAAAAAGAATGAAGCTTTAATAGCTTCAGATGAAAAAACAAGAAAGCAATATGAAGAAATAGTCTTGATCAATGAAAAAATTAGATTGAGTGATGAAAAGCTTAAATACCAGGCATATCACGATATATTAACTGGATTACCCAATAAGCTATCTTTATATGAGCGTATTGCTACTATAGATTCTGCCATTGGAAAAGCGATATTTTTTGTTGATATCGATAACTTTAAATTTGTAAATGACACCTTAGGACATACCTATGGTGATAAACTGCTTGTAAGAGTAAGCGATAAAATAAAGAGGATAATTCATGATGAAGGAACCTTATATCGCTTAAGCGGAGATGAGTTTCTTATCTTATTTGAACATGTAGATGATATAGATAAAGTAGAGGATTGGGCAAATAAGCTTATAAATAATTTTGCTAGAGATAATAATGAAGTAAATGTCGACATCCGTGTAACTTTTAGCATAGGTATAGCAGTATCTCCTATGCATGGGGAGGATTTTGAGGATCTAATTAAATATGCGGATATCGCCATGTATAATGCGAAAAAGTCAGGAAAGAACAAATATGTTATCTATAATGATATCTTAAAAGAGTCTTTTATGGAACGAATGGCTATAGAAAAGCATATTCCTAAAGCACTGGAGAACGAAGAGTTTGAGCTGTATTTCCAACCACAACTAGATATAAAAAACAATATAATAACAGGATTTGAAGCTCTGCTTAGGTGGAATAGTCCTGATATAGGTCCGGTAGCTCCTAATAAAATTATTGAGGTCGCTGAGGAGTCACATATTATCTTATCTTTAGGTAAATGGATATTATACAAGGCCTGCGAGTTCTTAAAACTTACAAAGGAAAAAGGATATGTAGGATTGAAAATGTCAATCAATATATCTATCCTTCAGCTATTACAGGATAACTTTATAAATGAGCTGTTTAATGCCTTAAGGTTAAATAAGTTAGAGCCTGAAGATATTGTATTAGAAATAACAGAAACAATATTGATAGAGTCCTTTGATGAGGTTAAGGAGAAGTTGAATCTTTTACGTGAAAAGAAGATTAATATTGCTTTAGATGATTTTGGTAAGGGATATTCATCCCTTAGTTATCTAAAACAACTTCCAATAACTACTATGAAGATCGATAAGTCATTTATTGATGATATATTAAAAGAAGATGACGCCTTCTTGAGCTATGTGATAGCTCTTGGAAAGGAGATTGGCATGTCTGTCGTGGCTGAAGGAGTAGAAACCGAAAGTCAGCTTTCATATTTAAAGCAAAACAATTGTGATATTATTCAGGGATATTTATTTAGCCGGCCACAGCCAAAAGAGTACATATTAGATTTTCTAGCAAAGTCAGAGAATATGTTGAAGTTATAAGAAAGTCATAGGAATACAAGAAGGTCCATCCCTTTGGTTGGACCTTCTTGTATTAACTCTAAAGGGCTTTAGCCATGAACATTTCAAGTGGCTGTTCAAAACCCGGTATATCAAGTACCAGACAACCGCAGTCTTTATAGCCCAGTTTTCTATAAAAATGCTGTGAAGTTTCATCTACTTGTGTAGATGTCATAATCATTTTATAGCCCTGTTTAGACATTTCTTCTTCCCAAAATGCCATAGCTTGTTTGCCAAATCNCTTTTTGCGATATGTTTCATCAAAATGAATTAATGTTAAAAAAGGTGTAAACCATTTTATCATAAAAACTTGGTAATAGATTATTATAAATACCTATTTAAACTCAGAAATTTGTCATTATTTAATTTCTATACAGTAAGATACAATAGAGGCATAATAAGTATTTCTCAATTATCATAGGACATTAAAGAGATTGACCTTAAAATCACTTGTAAGAGTTAATATATGGGGGGAAGATTATGAAGTATTTGCACTATACATTTATCTTCATATTTATATCTTGTCTTATGATAAATAATTTACCTAATAAAAGACAGGGTAATTTGGTATTAGAGCACAAAAATTATGAGCACTATAATTTTGCTAATAATTCATCTACAGCAGAACATAAGCTTAGTGCAAATATTGTATCTAACCATGTTTCTGTGGATAGAAAAAAGGACAATCTGGCAAATTACAAGGAGCTGATATCTCTTGGAATTAATTTGTATTGGAATGAGGAGCTTAAAAGACGTTATATCTCATACAGGACAGAAAATCAGATTTCCTGGGAGGATGCCGTAACCTTTGTGAATATTGGATTGGATGCTCCAAGATACTCAAATATTAGCGAGATAGAGATGCCTGAGGCACTTGATGTATGGGTAGACAAGTATAGGAAACTGCCAGCGAATTATTTCCCAGATGATTTGAAAAATGTTAGAAGAGAATTTTCTAGCCGTAGTTTGAAACTGAGGAGTGAAGCCTGTGATGCTTTTGAAACCATGTGCCTAGCAGCTATTGAGGATGGAATAAAACTTATAGCAGTATCTGCCTATCGTGATTATGAGTATCAAGAAAAAGTATATTTTAGATATTATACAAATAAAATGTCTTTAAATGATTATATAGCGACTCGTGACAGAGTATCGGCAAGGGCTGGACATTCAGAACATCAGACCGGTTACGCAGTCGATGTCGGCTGTGATGAAGATAGTCTACTCAAAGAATCGTTTGAAAAAACCGAGGCAGGAATATGGTTAGCAAAAAACTGTGAAAAATACGGTTTTATCCTCAGATATCCAAAGGACAAGGAGCATATAACGGGATACAAATATGAGCCTTGGCATTTCCGATACCTAGGTACCGACCTGGCAAGAAGGGTGGAGGAGAGTGGTCTTACTTATGATGAATTCTGTGCTAGGAATTTAAGGAATATTAATAATGAAAGTATATCACCGGATATATCATCTAATGATTCAATCAAATAGGTGCAGATTAAGGCCAATTTTGATCAATAAAATCAAATCAAATATTAGAACTCAATTGATTTCTATGATATAATCAAAAATATCTATTAAGTATATAAGACTGGCAACTATATGATTAATAATAAATAACTATAAGGAGAACTTATGAAAAAAGTAAATACACCACTTAAGATTAATTCCAAAATTATAAAAAATAGAATTACCTTTGCACCAACTGTTAAGTTTGATTGGACTGATACTAGTGGTATAGCAATCGATAGATTTGCTAAGCATTATGAGGACAGGGCTGAGGGAGGTACAGGGCTGATAGTAGTTGAGGCAACCTGTGTGTCACCGGATGGACGCCTTGCCCCTTCTCAGCTTGGTCTATGGGATGATAAGCAGATAGAGGGTCACCGTAAGATAACTGAAGCTTGTCATAAGCATGGTGCTATAGTGCTAGTGCAACTACATCACGGAGGCTATAATACTCATCCTGAGTGTGGTCCATCAAAAGGGCCCTCATCGGTAATGTGGAGAGAGAAGCAGACTCTAGAGCTATCACATGATGAGATTATTAAGATACGCAATCAATTTATAGACGCGGCTATTCGAGCTAAAAAAGCTGGCTATGATGGTGTACAGATTCATGCTTGTCATTCCTACCTGATAAATCAGTTCGTTAGTCCGAAGGTGAACCAAAGAACAGATGAGTATGGTGGTAATACGCAAAACCGTACCCGCTTTGGATGTGAGATAATACAAGGTATACGTCAGGCCTGTGGATCCGATTTTATTGTATCAGCACGTACACCTGGTGCTGAACCTACACTTGAAGAAGCATGGGCTATTGCTGATGCATACATAGAGGCTGGAGTGGATTATCTTCAGGTTTCCGGAGGTATCGGACCAGAGGAGATAAATTATCCTGAAGGTTTGCCTTATAGCCATATAGTTTGGTATGGAACCAAGCTTCATGAACACGTAAATGGAAGAGTGCCTGTATCAGTTGTACATAATATATTTGAGCCTGAGCTTGTAAACCATCTTATTGAAAATAATCTTACGGATACGATAGATTCTGCTAGAGCGCTTCTTGCCGACCCAGCTTGGGCAAAGGGTGTCATTGAAGGTATTGATTATGTTAAATGTAGAAAATGCAAGACATGTTTTTGGAGTCCTCATATGCCACATAAATGTCCTGCGGTAGTTGTGCGTCATAAATCAAATCCTGAATGTGTAGATTATACAGTAGTTTCTTAAAATGAAGGTCCATCAGTTAGATGGGCCTTTTTTCGATTGTTTGGACATGGTATGACGCTATGAAATGTTATAATGTATTTGATTCAATTCAGCAGATATATTTAGTCCAACTGATTTTAGAAATATTGAAAGAATAGATGATATAAATGAATGCGATTATTACTCAGAACCATTACAATAAAAATGCCCAGATTATTGCTGGGCACAGTTCATTATTTTATCAAATATTTTATTACAAGTCTATACATTTTTTCGGGAAAATACTAAAATATTCATGTAGTAAGAAATAATGCTCGCATATCTAAGAGAGGTGTAGGAACAAGATGGAGAAATATTCTTTTGGTGCCAGAAAGCGTTGACTGATCCAATACATCCTGAATGCTTCAATTTGAATTTGCCCAAGTAATTCTATCATCAACCTTACGTACTAAGGAGTAACAAACAGGTTTAAAGTATTTCAGCCAAAAATCCCTTCCGCTGATATTTTGTGATACAAAGACTACAGCACATCTTTTGTAACCATTTAATGAGGCTTCTTTTATTACATTCTGAAGCAATGCTTTTGTTATGCCTAGCCCCCTGAAATTATCTCTAGTATATGTGATACCAATACTAACAGTATCATTATCAGATAAGATTTCAGCATCATTGGATTTCTTATAGCTTACTTCCATCATTGATGCAAGATTTCCTTTGTTAAAAGCTAGCCACAAAGTATTATCAGGATCTTCTAACCACTGATTTATATCCTCAGTATTTTCAACATGAATCATCGGTAAATAAATAGGAGAGGAAGCCATGTATTTATTATATTCATAATATAAATCAACAACTTCTTCTATGTCATCCTTATTAAATTGCCTGATTTCTATATCATTGTTAATATTGCCTGATAATAAGTTCAAATCCCGAACAGCATCGACTACATGCAATCCAAAACCATTCCAGTAGAAGATATTCATTACTTCATCATCATGGGCCATAATAGATATGGCATGGTTTAGACATCCATTTTTAACCCATAGACTGGATGCTTCCTCGTATAGTTTTTGGTATACTACTGCAAGTCGCTTGAGTACGAAAGGAATGCCTCTTGATAAGATTCGGAATATACTTGGACAAGTTGATGAGAAGACAACTCTTAGCTACATTTACAATCCCAATACAGAACAAGAGACCCTTAATATCATGAATGAAGCTCTGAAAAAGAGTGATAGAAAGAACATAAAATAGTAGTGCACATACGGTGCACATATCCGTGCAACAAAAAATCCCTTGAAAATCAAGGGATTTCGTAAGCGCGAGACGGGATTCGAACCGAACACCCATCTTGAAACACTGATAGAAAGGGGGTTTCCGAGCATCATCTATATTTATAACCAAAACTGTAACCAAAACTATTTCTGAAAGTTCAGTATATTTATTCTACCAATTCTTTGTTATATCATCAACTTAATCCCTTCTTTTATAACAGATAATAATTGCTTCCTTTTTATTCTTATTAAGCATCTTATTTGAATTATGTTCTCCCTAAAACATAGCATTCATTAGATATCGAAAAAGAATATCGTTTCAGTTTAACACAAAGGAGAATATTAATGTCAAAAAAATCAAACATAAAGTTTAATGGCAACAATGCAAAATGTTT
>JGI24710J26742_10004945_pt1 | contig 10738 bp, 9 predicted proteins | sample BioPla2DNA2_FD_26742 | JGI IMG/M metagenome (IMG submission 26742) | reverse complement strand
ACAACACTTTCAAAAGTCTTATCATTTATTCGGTGATTTTTAGTGCACTTGTACTTTTTTCATGGTATTATTTTTTGTGGCCTAAGAGCCGTTGGTATCATGCAAAAGAACAAGTATACTTTTTAATTTTTTCTGTGTGTCTATTTTTTTTAACAATTAGTATTAAGAAAATTTTTGTTTTTTTTCTAAAGGGAAAAAATGCAGAATATATAGGAAGATTAATTGTTATATTTGGAATTGGTTTGTCTGTATTTTTATTTTTTTATTTTGTTTCAGATAATGAATATTATAAAAGTGGAAGTGTAGGAATTGTCTTTTTGACCATGGCGATTATTGTATATAAGTTAAGAGAATTTTATAAAAGCAGCATATATTCAGAAAGTATTATCGTTGCAGGTTCTTATATTATAGCAGGAGTTACTGTGGAAATTATGTATGATACAGTATGGTTTGGAGCAGAATCTTCTATTAAAACAGTTTTATTGATTTCATTTATAATTCTTTCTATAATGCAATTAATATCTTTAATAGATGTTACAGGAGAACCAGAGCTAATAAAAGTTTCTATGTGGCTTAAAAAAAATCATTTTTTTAAATTTTTATTTATGAGCACAGCACTTTTTATGTTAACTGATGTTAGGAGGGTTATTTTGTTAGAAAACGTAAGGAATGGATGGCTTTTTGTTTTTGTTGTTTTGTTTGTGGTTTTTATGTTTCTTATAACTAGTATTAGGAAGGCTATAAAAGAGGAACCGGATGTAAGACTAAAAAAGCATTTACAAAGAATAACCTATGATAAGATAAGAGATATTTCTAGCATTTCTAAATATGTGGATGATTTTATATCAACAGGGAAAAAAAGCGGATTAACTTCGTATCTCTTTTATATGGCATACAGGGTTGAAATTCCTGTAGTTACAGCAAGTAAAATAATAGCTCCCATTTTAGAGTACAAAGATATTGAGGTTACAGAAATAATGTCGAAAAAAAATTATAAAATTATAGAGGAAAGAAATAAACAAAACAGGATAAAAGTAATAAAGTATGTCACTGATAATTTAGAACTTTATGGAAGGGGGAAAAATCATGAATACAGAAGAGTTTCAACAATTAATGCAAAAAACAATAAATGAGATAGGAAAGGTTTTTGTAACAGAAGACCAGTCACTTGTAAAAAAAATATTATGTGGTTTTTTAGCAGGAGGGCATATACTTTTCGAGGACAATCCAGGACTTGGGAAAACCCTATTGGTAAAAATTTTGGCCAAAGTAACAGGATGTGAGTGGAAAAGAATTCAGTTTACTCCTGATTTGATGCCTTCGGATATTTTAGGTACAAAGATATGGAAGGGGACTTCTTTAGGATTTGAGCTTGAAAAAGGACCGGTTTTTACAAATTTTCTTCTTGCTGATGAGATAAACAGGGCAATGCCTAAAAGTCAGTCTGCACTACTTGAAGCAATGGAAGAAAGACAGGTTTCCATTGAGGGAACAACCCATGTATTAAAACCTCCATTTATTGTTATGGCAACTCAAAACCCTATTGAAATGGAAGGAACTTATCCATTGCCAGAAGCACAAATGGATAGGTTTATGATGAAACTGTCCTTAGGGTATTTAAAAAGTGAAGAAAAAGAATGTCAGGTTTTAAAAAGAAGAATTTTATGGCAAAAAGATGATCCTACTGTGGATATACAACCAGTTATTACTATGGATCAAATTTTAATGTTACAGGATCAAGTTGAAAAGGTTTATGTAGATGATAACGTTTTAATGTATATAACCCGTATAATTAGAAGAACCAGATTGGATTCTAGTGTGAAAATTGGTGCAAGTCCAAGAGGAGGGCTGGCTTTGTTAAAACTTTCCCGAGCAAATGCCCTTATGGATGGAAGGGATTATGTTATTCCAGATGATGTTAAGTTTATTGCAGTTGATGCCCTAGCACATAGAATAATACTTCATGTAGAGCACATATTAGAGGGAAAAACGCCGGAGGAAATTATAAAATATATTCTTAAAAATGTAGAAGTGCCAAAAAGTTATAAAAGAGATACGGCAGGAGGGGTTTAATAATGCAGAGATATATTTTTATGTTAAGCTCTGTATTTTTGACTCTTTTAATATCTGGTTTTTTGTTTGCAAACAATATATTGGTGATGATATCTTCTATTCCTTTGACATTTTTAGCAATTGGCTACTTTATAGAAGGACCCAAAAATATAACCATTAAAAAAAACATTTCTAAAAAAAGAGCCCCAGTGGGGGAAGTGTTAGATGTAGAGCTAGAGGTGTCTATACAATCGGGAATGGGACCTGTACAAATAAGTGATTTTGTTCCTCAACATTTTGAATTAGTTGAGGGAAGTAATTTTTATATAATATGGAAAGGAAAAAATCTTAAAAAATTAAATATTTTTTATAAAATCAAATGTACAACATCAGGGGTATATTCATTAGGTGAAACCAGGTGGAAATCAGGACATGTTATTTGTAATTATTGGAATAATGGAAGCTGCAAAAATGATGTTTCCATAGAGATTACACCAAGACTATTAGAGTTAAAAAAGGTGAGAGGGGCGTCAATAATAAGTAAGATTCCTATGCCACAGGGAGCAGTGGCTAGTATGGGAATGACTACAAATGATTTTAAAGAAATACGTTCATACTATCCAGGGGATGCCTTTAAGTCTATTAACTGGAAAGCAACTTCTAGAAATCTTGTAAGAGGGGATATATGGCCTGTTGTAAATGAATTTGAAAAAGAAGGTAAAAAGTCTGTTTGGATTTTCTTAGATACATCTAAAATAATGGGATATGGTACAAATATTAAAAATGTCATGGAATACTCTATTGAAGCTGTAAATGGCTTAGGAGATTATTATTTAAAGCAAAATTGCAGCTTGGCACTTGTTACATATGGGGGAGAGCGGGAAGTGTATGTTCCTCCAGGAACAGGGAAACAGCAATACTTTAAAATATTAAAAGAATTAATAAATATAAAAAACAATTATTATAAACTTGACGATTTATATAAGGCGGTAAAGTCTCTTGACGATGTGGTATATTCCTATAGAGGTTATTTTCCAGGCCTAAGGCCTATGTTTATTATAATTACAAGGTTTTGCAACAATAATTATTATGAGGTTCAAAAAGCAATAGACACTATGTCCTGTTATACAACTAAAAATGGCCTTCTTTCAAGCATACTGGTATTAAATATTGTAGGTTATGAATTGATGGCGGAAAACCAATCAGAAAAAGTTGCCTCTGATATTCTCCAGTCAATGAATGTAATAATATCTAAAGATTTGAGAAAACAGTGTATTTGGATTGACTGGAATCCTGTTAAGGAAAGTTTGACAGGTGCACTTTTAAAACAGGTGGTGGGATATACATGAAGTATAGGTTATTAATAGCGTCAATATTTATGATGGCTTTTGCATATATAATTTCATATTATTTGCTTTGTAGCACTCCACCATATCAATCTATGGCAAATGGAGAGGTTTTAAGTGGAAGAAGCTTAATTTTTACAAATCTAATAACTGTGGTTTTTGTAATTTGTGCATATTATTTTAAAAAAAGCGTTTATAAAGCAATAGCTATTGTATGTATACTTTTTTCTTCATTTGCAGTGTTACCACATTCAAGATTTTTAATTGGTTCAAGTGAAACTGAAAACTTTATCTCAGTAGAATTAACTGCTATTATGCTATTGGCAGTTGTTGTCCTTTTGATGTTTGCATTGAGATTTAAAAAATATGAAGAGTATTTAAAAGAATGGTCTTCAGAAGGAATTGAAGAAAAAGAAATATATAAAATACTAACAAAAAAAACTAAGTTTTATTCTTTTTTTAATATTTTAGTAACGGGTATTTGTCTTTTTTTAGTGGGTGCAGGATTTAAAATATTTTATGATAATGCTTCAGCTTCCTTTGTTGTATCTACTGCTGTTTTAGGACTTATTATCATTATAGGATGCATTGTATTTATATCAAGACGTATATTTTTCATAAAATAAAATACTTTTTAGGAGTGAAATTATGAAAAAACGCAAGACAATAGGAGTTATGCTTACCGGTATAAATGGAAGTTATTTGACTGATTTTTGGTTAATGATGAAAAAGGCTTCAAAAGAATATGATTGTAATCTATTTGTCTATGATGGAAGATCATTAAAACATAATGAAGATACAGATGGAAAGCACTCTATTATATATAATTTTGTGGACAAAAAGAGAATTGACGGTCTTGTAATACTTTCTTCATCAATTGCAAGTTTTATAGAGGATTTGGAGTTTAATTTATTTTTAAAGAGGTTTGAAGGTATACCACTTGTTTCGGTGGGAAGAGTAATACCTGGTGCTACAAGCATATTAGTTGACAACAAAGAGGGAATGAGAGAACAAATAAGACATCTTATAAATAAGCATGGCTATAGAAAAATAGCATTTGTAAAAGGTCCTAAAACCAATTTAGAGGCTATTGAAAGATATGAGGCGTACTTGGAGGTTTTAGAAGAGAACAATATAAAAGTAGACCCTGATATTATATTTCAGGGAGATTTTATTTTCCATACAGGGTATGAAATAATGAAAAATATCATTATAAAAAACATACAGTACGATGCAATTGTTTTTTCTAATGATGATATGGCACTAGGTGCTAAAAGGGCTCTAGAGGATTTTTCTAAAACATATGATTTTGACGTTTCTAAAAAAGGTATAATGTGTGGATTTGATGATTCTATTAATTTAAACTTTATAAAGCCATATCTTACAACAGTAAGGCAGCCATTTGAAGAAATTTGTACCATCTCATTAAAAACACTCCTTGATAAAATTAATGGAAAGGCTACTAATAAAGTTTTTAAAGTTCCTTCTGTTTTAGTTGTAAGAGAAAGTTGTGGATGTGCATTAGATAAAAATCCAAATGATATTTCAGAAAATTATTTAAAATTGGTTTCAAATATAGGGATGGATGATAACATACAAACCTACTCATTAGAAGAGTTATATGACAAAGTTACTAAAATTTCAAAAAGGTGTAATTTTAACAGCTGCTTTATTTCAAAATATGTAGAAGGCACAATTTTATATAAAGATGAATATTTATTTGATGATTCTTATGATATTCCTAAAAAGTCTCAACTATTATATGCTTTCTATAATGGGAAAAGGGCTGATTGTATAGGAGAAGATATTAAGTATTTTAATACAAAGGACATAGTGCCTGATTGCTATATTCCTGATGACAGAAGGTTTATTTACCTTATAACCCCCCTGTTTTTTAACAGGGAGCATTTAGGTTTTATATGTGTTGATGCCACAAATGCTGATGCATTTGAATTGGAACTTTTGAAAGTTCAGGTGAGCAACTCATTAAAAGGTGCTTTTGTGGTTTTAGAAAGAAGTTTAGCATCATTAGAACATGTAATAAGGAAGATTTCACACAATCTTATGACACCTATTATGTCTATATCTGGTGCAGCTACTGCCCTAGAAGATTTGGTGGACGAATATAAAGACTCAATAGGAGATTCTAATGTAACAAATGAAGACCATTATGAAATTTCCAGTGAAATGAAAGTATGGATAAAGAGAATAAAAGACTTTAACTTACGTATATCAAAAATCATTTCAACTGCTAAAAATCAGGTAAATCCACCAGACTCAAATATTGGAAATAAATTTTTAGAAGGATAAAGTCCAATTAGTTTAACTCTAAAATAAAATGCCCATTCTTCCGATAAAATAATAAGATGCTGAAATTCATAAAGAAGGAGAATGCTGTTATGATTGAACTAAAGGAATTGTTAAGAATGGGCGTTGAAAAAAAGTCTTCAGATATACATATAACCGTTGGAAGAGCCCCTTCTTTTCGAATTAATGGCGAGATGGCACCAATTGATGCAAAGGAACTTACACCAGAGGAAACAAAACAGTATGCAAGAGAATGTTTGGGCAAAGAAAAATTTGATGAACTTATGGCAGAAGGCGATGTAGACTGTTCAATGACCGTTCCAGGAGTTTCAAGATTTCGAGTAAATGCTTTCTTTCAACGTGGTTCTATAGCCATAGTTTTTAGAGTTTTATCTTCTAGCATCCCTACAATTGACAGTTTAAATCTTCCCCCTATAATTAGAGAATTATGCAAAACAAAAGAGGGACTTATATTGGTTACAGGTCCTACTGGAAGTGGTAAATCTACAACCATGGCAGCTATAATAAATGAAATAAACGCAAATAAGGGTGGACATATTTTGACACTAGAAGATCCTATAGAATACATATTTAAACATGAAAAGTGTATTGTAAATCAAAGAGAAATAGGTCAAGATGGAAAAACATATGCAAAAGCTTTGAGGGCTTCATTAAGAGAAGACCCAGATGTGATATTCATAGGTGAGATGAGGGATGTAGAGTCCATTAGCATAGCGGTTACAGCAGCAGAAACAGGCCATCTAGTTTTGTCAACTCTTCACACTTTAGGTGCGGCAAAAACATTAGACAGGCTTATAGACGTATTTCCAGCTGATCAGCAGCAGCAAATAAGGGTGCAAGTTTCAGGTGCTTTAAAAGCAGTTATTTCTCAAAGGCTTATTCCTAATATTGAGCGTAGGGGAAGGGTTGCAGCCTTTGAAATTATGCTTGTAACACCAGCTATAAGAAATCTTATAAGAGAAGGAAAAGCTGCAGGTATTAACACATGTATTCAGACAGGATATGAGCAAGGTATGCAGTTAATGGATAAGAATATTGCAGATTTATATAATGAAGGCAAAATTTCAAAAGAAGATGCATATGCCTATTGTGTGGACAAAGAAGCAATGAGAAGGTACATAGATTAGGTGTATGAGAAAATTCCATAAAAAATATTTTAAAGCTCTATCTTCTACAAGGTGGGGCTTTTATATATGTGTGGATATACAGGGGGTGAATTATACCTTTATTGTTTGTTGACTAAATTTCTATGAAATGCTATTATATGCATACTTAGAAAAGAAAAACACATCATTAAAGTTTTCATTTATATGAAATTAGGGAGTGATAATTTTGATCGAGTTAGATGAATTGTTAAGATTTGCAGTTAAATACAAAGCGTCAGATATGCATATTACAGTAGGGCGGGCACCAGCCTTTAGAATTAATGGGCGAATGAGGACAATTCCATCAGATAAGTTATCAGAAGAGGATACTCGGCATTATGCTAAGGAATGTCTTAACAATGAAAAATATGAACAACTTTTATCATTAGGAGAAGTTGATTATACAATTTCCATCCCTGGTATTTCCAGGTTTAGGGTAAATGCCTTTTTTCAAAAGGGCTGTATATCAATGGCATTTAGAGTACTCCCATCTAAAATTCCCACATTTGAAGAATTAGGATTTCCACCTATTATAAAAGATATATGCAAAATAAGAGAGGGACTAATACTGGTTACAGGCCCTACAGGAAGTGGTAAATCTACAACCATGGCATCTATAATAGATGAAATAAACTCCACAGTAGATGGACATATATTAACATTAGAAGATCCAATTGAATTTGTTTTTGAACACAAAAAATGTATTGTTAATCAAAGGGAAATTGGAAAGGATAGTAAAACATATGCAAATGCCTTAAGGGCTTCATTAAGAGAAGATCCAGATGTAATATTTATAGGTGAAATGAGAGATGTTGAATCAATTAGTATAGCTGTAACTGCAGCAGAGACAGGCAACCTTGTTTTTTCAACATTACATACCCTTGGAGGGGCAAAGACAATTGACAGACTTATAGATGTATTTCCACCAGATCAGCAACAGCAAATTAGGACTCAAATAGCAGGTGCCCTAAAAGCTGTTATATCTCAAAGACTTATCCCCAAAATAGACAATTCTGGAAGAATTGCAGCAATTGAGATTATGATTGTAACACCTGCTATAAGTAATTTAATAAGAGAAGGAAAGGGAACTGGAATTAACTCAGCTATTCAGACAGGAGTAAATCATGGGATGCAGCTTTTAGATAAATCCATAGCAGACCTATACAAAAAAGGTGAAATATCCAAAGAAAATGCATATTCGTATTGTGCAGATAAAGAAATACTTAGAAGATTTTTAGGTGAATAATTTGTTTGAGAAGATGTAAATAAGGGTAGATAAAATGTAATAAACTTAAATAAAACTTGTTTTACATGTTTTGCAATATCAGGGGAGATGATATTATGAAAAAATGGTGGCAATGTCCAAAATGTAAAGAACACAAGATNATTGAGGAGAATTTAAATTGTATAAGATGTTCTAACTGTGGAAGGTTTTTCGATGAAGAAACCAAAGAAATAAATGTAAATATATCTTTGTATGATTTAGCCCCAATAGATAGACAATGTGATTTGAATTAAAAATTTATTATTTTATTAAAAAACAGGTTGTATAACCTGTTTTTTTGACGAAATTATTATATTATTCTATTTTTTATCCTCAGAATTATGATATAATTTTATAAAAAGTGTCGATAATTCTTATATGGAGGAATTTAACATGAAAATAAAAAAGTACAAACTCAAAAAGCCTATTAATACTATAAATGCAGTTTTAGTAGTAATACTAGGGGTTCTTTTTGTGTTTTCTAGACAGTGGGCTGGAATTGTTTTTTTTGCAGGTGCTTTTCTAAACTGTCTATATTATATTATATCCAATAAAAATATTTCCATTAAAAATACCCTATATATTATATGTGTTGTAATTATTGCTCAAGGGGCATTATTGGGCTTTTATGACTTTACAAAAAATATTCTTTATGCTAATGGTGCATATGTATATAAATCTGATGTAGAAGATATTATAAATTTACTTGAAAATGAAAGTCTTAATAACTCTTTTGTAGATAAAGATGAATATATCCACATGAAAGAAAATTTGTTAAATAAATTATTAATTAAAAAGAGTGATGTAGAAGATTATTTAAATGAAGCAAAAATGCTAAGTAGGCAGAATGAAATGTACTTTTCTTATGTCAGTAAAATAGAAGATGGGAAAAAAGAAAATGAAGAGTGTGAAGAAAATAAAGAATCTATTTTTGAAAAACAAGGTACTGAAGTGTTTGAATACATTAAATTATCTGAATTTGAAGAGTGTAATTTAGAAGTTTTAAAAAAGAGGTTAGAAGAGAAAAAGAATGATACTTTGATAATTGATTTAAGGGGTAACAAAGGGGGAAAAAGAGATATATTGATAGATGTAGCTTCGTTATTCTTGCCAAAAGATGAAGAAATTATGACTATTCATGAAAAACATATAAACACAACTTACTTTTCAAAAGGTAGCAATTATGATTTTGATCTAATTTTATTTCTTGTAGATAAGTCAACAGCTTCTTGTGCGGAAATACTGGCACTTTCACTAAAAAACCATTATGTGGATAAGGTTAAGGTAATAGGAAATAAGACGGTGGGAAAGGGAGTAGGTAAAAGTATTAGCAAATATTACGAAAGTGGTATTGAAGTTGGTGTTGTAACTTCAACATGGACTGTAGCTAATCAAGATGTGAACGCTTTATTTGAGTATATAGAAGATGATAGTGGAGGAAGAACGTTTGAAAGTGAAAATGATTATTTTAGTGTAGTGGTAACAATTTTGTCGGAAGAACAATAGGGTATTTTTATTAAATAAAATAGAATTTGTTTTTTCCGATAACTAATATATAAAATAATTTATGATAGGAGATAATTAAAATGAGTGAATTTAAAGATAATTTATATATACGTGCGGGATTTGAGAATCTTACTGAAAATATTGTGTTAGAAGAATTAGAAAGGTTTACAAAAGATACTGAAGAGATGAAAAAAAAGGGGTATTGCAAATGCTGGATTTGTTTAGCTGATGTTGCTGCAATTGTTCTTAATCAATTAAAGCCTAATTATTGCTCAAATTTTATTGATAAGAATAAAAATAATGAGTATTTTACAAACTTAAGAATTGAAGTTGGTGAAATGATAGATAACGCTTTTGAAACAGTTAAAAAAAATCCCCATCATAACTTATAGAGTTTTTCTTTTTATAAAACCTTCTGCTACACTACCTACTATGATAATGCAAAACAACTTGCAAATAATGTATTAAAAAACATACAAAAACTCAGTTAATTAATTTTTGCTAAATAATACTTGAGTTATATAATAACAATATGTACAATATAGATATAAATGTTTTGAAACGAACTTTGTACTATTGATAAGGACAAAGGTAAATAATTATCTTTAGTTGAGGGAGTTTCAAAAAACTCATTAAAACAAACTACTTTACATTATGTAAAAAGTTTACTACATGAAGGGAGAGAATTAAATGAAGCAATATTTAGAAATTGAAAGTGTTTTTGGGAGAGAAATTATTGACTCAAGGGGAAATCCTACTGTAGAAGTAGAGGTAATCGCAGAAGGTGGTTTTGTAGGAAGAGCAGCAGTTCCATCAGGAGCTTCAACAGGTGCTTTTGAAGCAGTAGAATTAAGAGATGGTGATAAAGAAAGATATCTTGGAAAAGGTGTAACAAAGGCAGTAGATAATGTTAATAATATTATTGCGCCAGAAGTTGAAGGAATGAATGTTTTTGATCAAACTGCAATTGATAAATTAATGATTGCGTTAGATGGCACACCAAACAAATCAAAATTAGGTGCAAATGCAATATTAGGAGTTTCACTTGCTACTGCAAAAGCTGCAGCAGAAGCTCTTGGATTGAGTTTATACCAATA
>JGI24710J26742_10004935_pt1 | contig 10753 bp, 10 predicted proteins | sample BioPla2DNA2_FD_26742 | JGI IMG/M metagenome (IMG submission 26742) | reverse complement strand
CTTGCAACCGGTGGTTGTGCCTCTCCTAAATTAGGCTCCGATGGAAGCGGCTATACCTTGGCAAAAAGTTTAGGCCATACCATTATAAAACCCTTGCCCGCCCTGGTTTCCTTACGATCCCCAGACAAGTTCTGCAAAACAGCTTCCGGAGTACGTACCATGGCAAAAGTAGAAGCATATGGGAACCATAAACTTCTTGATAGGGAAGAAGGAGAGATTATTTTTACAGACTATGGTATCTCCGGTATCCCCATTATGCAATTAAGCCGTTTTGTTGCAAAAGCCCTGGATCAAGGACAAAAGGTCTATTTAAAACTAGATTTACTTACCAAAGCCAGTTATGAAGAAATCCTATCTATGCTTCAAAACCGCTGGAATCAAAATAAGAATAAAACCATGGAAGAATTGTTGATTGGTTTACTGAACAATAAACTGGCTTATGTGCTTATCAAGGAAGCTAGTTTAGATCCCATAAAACCGGGGAAAGAGATTAGTATAAAAGAAATCAAACTTCTAGCCAATAAAATAAAATCCTTCCAGGTGAATATTAAAGCCACCAATCCCTTTGATAATGCCCAGGTTAGTGCTGGTGGTGTATCAACCAAAGAAATCAATGAAAAAACCATGGAATCTAAATTATCAAAGAATTTATATCTTTGTGGTGAACTGGTTGATGTGGATGGAACTTGCGGAGGATATAATCTGCAGTGGGCATGGAGTTCCGGTTATCTGGCTGGAATCTCTGCTGCGAAACCATAAATATAAACTGNAATCCCTGCTGCCTTACCCTAAATAAATATAAAAAAGAAATCTAAGATGATAAAATGGAACTCATTAAATGGAACTTAATTAATAGAACTTTTCATTTAGAACCTATTCATTTAAAACTTTTTAATATGGAACTTATTATATAGAACTGTTCATTGAGAACCTTTTTTTAGTTTTTTATATATAACTTTTTTAACAGAACTTAGATTAATGATCTGTAAATAATAGATAAGGAAAGATTAAGATGCTAAGAATTACTCAAATAAAACTTCCAATCAAACATACGGAGCAAGAACTTAGAAAAGCCATAGGGAAAGCATTGAAGATTTCTCCTGACCGGATTGAGGAATATCGAATAATTAAAAAATCCATCGATGCTAGAAAGAAAGAAGATATCAAATTTATATATACCATCGATCTTAAGGTTTCGGGGAAGAATAATATAAAAGAAAATGAGGAAGAGATTCGTAAACACAGTAAAAATCCCAATGTGTCTATCATTGAGCCAAGCCATTATTCTTTTATCCCCTCTGGAACCAGTAAGTTAGATGAACGGCCAATCATAGTGGGAATGGGTCCAGCGGGCTTGTTCTGTGCCCTACTTTTAGCAAGGCATGGATATCAGCCTATCCTAATGGAACGGGGGGCAAGTATTCCAGAACGAGTAGAATCTGTGGAGCATTTTTGGAAGAGTAACGAATTAAATCCGGAAAACAATGTTCCATTTGGTGAGGGTGGTGCCGGAACATTTTCCGATGGGAAACTCAATAGTATGGTAAAGGATGTATCAAATCGTTTTCGTTTGGTCTTAGAAACCTTTGTGGAATACGGAGCTCCTTCGGAAATTTTATATCTCAATAAACCTCATATTGGTACGGATCAACTCCGTTCTGTTGTCGTCAATATGCGAAAAGAAATTATCCGCTTGGGTGGAGAAATAAGATTTCATACAAAACTAACGGATTTAATGATTGAAAATGGTGGCTTACAGGCCATTGAAGTAAATCATAATGAAATTATTCCCTGTAAAATATTAATAGCAGCCATCGGTCATAGTGCTAGAGATACCTTTGCCATGTTCTTAAACAGAGGCTTATCCTTATCACCAAAGCCTTTTGCTATCGGCCTAAGAATACAGCATCGACAAGATCAGATTAGCAAAACCCAATATGGCGATCAATATATCCACCTACCTCCAGCTGATTATAAGCTCACCCATCAGACGAAAACCGGCCGAGGTGTTTATTCCTTCTGTATGTGTCCCGGTGGCTTTGTAGTAAATGCTTCTTCAGAAAAAGGACACTTGGTAGTGAATGGGATGAGTAATCACGCTAGAGATGAAGAGAATGCCAATAGTGCCATCGTTGTAACTGTAAAACCTGAGGATTTTGGCAGTAGTGATCCCTTAGGGGGAATCGCTTTTCAGAGAAAATGGGAAAAACTCGCTTATGAAACTGGAAAAGGTTCTATCCCAATCCAGCTCTATGGTGACTTGTTAAGAAATAAAGAAAGTGTTACACTGGGTAGTATTAAGCCAATCATTAAAGGTCAATATCGCTTGGCAAATCTTCATCACTGTCTTCCCAAGCCAGTGCTTGAAGCAGTGATCGAAGGAATTGAAGCTTTTGATAAAAAAATAAATGGCTTTGCAGATGAAGAGGCTATACTGGCAGGGGTGGAAAGCAGAACCTCATCTCCAGTGCGAATTCATAGAAACGAACAATATGAAAGTAATATCCGAGGAATCTATCCCTGTGGAGAAGGAGCTGGCTATGCCGGGGGTATTACATCTGCTGCCATAGATGGAATTAGAATTTTTGAAGCCATCGCAAACCGCTTTCAAGCAAAGAACAAAGAATAAAGAAATTAATAAGATGATATATAACGTAAGATGATATAAAACCAAAGAAAAAGATATGATAACTTAGGTGGAGGATAGAAACACAATGAATTATAGAGAACTTTTAAAAGATAAGAAAAGAATTGTTGTAAAAATTGGATCTGCATCCCTGACCAATCCCAATACCAATTGTTTAAATCTAGGGAAAATGGAGATTCTGGTAAGAATTCTAACGGATCTTAGGGGTCAAGGCAAAGATGTAGTACTGGTAACTTCCGGAGCTATTGCTGTAGGAAGAAAAGCTTTGGGATTAAAAGAAAGACCAACAGAGCGCTCAGTGAAGCAAGCCTGTGCCGCAGTTGGCCAAGCAAGACTAATGATGTTATATCAAAAACTATTTGCAGAATATAGTCAGATTGCTGCACAAATACTTATGACCAAATACACCATGATTAATGAAATCAGTCGTATGAATGCTCAGAATACTTTTCATGAATTATTCCAAATGGGTGTAATTCCAATTGTTAATGAAAATGATACGGTTTCTACCGATGAATTGGAGTTTGGCGATAATGATACCCTCAGTGCCATCGTTACAGCCTTGGTGGGCGGAGACCTTCTGATTTTATTATCCGATATAGATGGTTTGTATACCGATGATCCTCACCAAAATAAGGACGCAAAGTTAATTACCTTTGTTCCAGAGATCAATGATAAATTAAATGCTATGGCTAAGTCCTCTACCAATCATCTAGGTACTGGTGGTATGGTTACAAAAATATCTGCAGCAAAAATTGCCACAGCTTCTGGTGCCGATATGGTAATTGCCAATGGAAACGATGTTCATCACATTGATGATATCATAAAGGGTAAGGAAGTTGGAACCTTATTTACAGCAAATAAGAATACGGATTTTAATATCTTAGATTATATCAAAACAAAACAATATCCTAGTTAAAGAAAGATAAGGAAGAGGTCAATCATAATAAGACCTATGGTTTCAATTTGCTTGCAAGGCAATATTGGAATTTATCGAATCTTGGTATAACTGAAAAGGATTCATGGTTCTATGGTTATATTAATGATATGACACCTCACGGAGCACATGAAGCTGCTGCATAGGAAATTAAACTTTTGTATCTACGCTATTGCCACAAGTCCATTACAAGTTTTTCATTCAAAAGTTTAAATATTACAAATTTTTCATTATAAATTTAAAATTTCAAGTTTTTCATTTACAAGTTTAAATATTACAACTTTTTCATTTTCAAGTTTTAACATTCAAGTTTATCATTACAAGTAAAATTTAATAAGTTTTGAAATTACAAATTTAAAATCTATAAGTATAATAGAAAGGGATCACATGAACGAATTACAAATTGCAAGAATTAATGAATTATATCATAAATCAAAAAAGGAAGGTCTTACAGAGGAAGAGAAGCAGGAACAGCAAAAGCTACGAAACGATTATATTGCTGCAATCCGAAGAAATCTAAGAGGAACCCTAGATCAGGTATCCTTTGTGAATCCAGACGGCTCTATAACAGAAGCAAAAGATTTAAAGAGGAAGAAATAAGATGAACAAGGATGATATCCGAAAAAGTATATTAAAAGAGAGAAGTTTACTGTCCGAATCTCAGAGAAGGGAATTTAATCAAGCCATTTACCAAAGATTAATCAATTCAGATCTATATCAAAAAAGTAAGATAATATTTGCTTTTGCATCCTTTGGTAGTGAAGTAGATACTTGGACTATCCTAGATCATTCCATAAATGAGGGAAAAAGAGTNTATCTGCCTAGAGTAGAGGGTAAAATTATGAATTTCTATGAGTTAAAGGATATCCAATCCCTGGAACCTAGCAAATTTGGAATCTTAGAGCCTAAGACGGAAGAAGCCAATCGGTATTTAGTAGAAACCGATCCAAATCAAATTAAAGTAATGATTATGCCTGGGCTGGCTTTTGATACTAAGGGTAACCGCATAGGTTACGGGGCAGGTTACTACGATAAGTATTTAAATTCCTTTCCCAAAGATCATTTCATCAAAGCAGCAATTGCATATGACTTTCAAATATTTGATCACTTAGTTTCTGATCCATACGATATTCCCGTAGATATCATCATCACACCAAGCAAATACCTTCCGATAAAATAAATCCGTAAGAAATTACAAAAATTTAATCATTTTTTAATAAAATTTCAGTTTGTTTCTAAGGAAAATCATGTATGATATATGAAAGGAGAGGTTAGATGAATTATTTGGAGCAAAGGGGAGTTAGAGCCAAAAAGGCTGCAACCGAATTAAATCGATACCTTGAGGGTAAAAAGAATGATGCCCTTCGTGCTTGTGCCAAAGCACTTCTTGATCATGAAACTCAGATACTCTCAGCCAACGAAAAAGATGTCGCTGCTGCTAAGGAACGTGGTGTAAAAAGTTCCTTAATTGACCGACTAAGTTTAAATCATCAAAGACTCCAAAGTATGGCAGATGGATTATTAGAAATCTGTACCTTAGCTGATCCCATCGGGGAAGTTATTTCTATGAAGGTACGTCCCAATGGACTGAATATCGGACAGAAAGTGGTTCCCTTGGGTGTCATCGGAATCATTTACGAATCCAGACCAAATGTAACTGCAGATGCTTTTGGCTTATGCTTTAAGACAGGCAATGCCGTTATCTTAAGGGGTGGCTCCGATGCCATTCATTCCAACACAGCAATTGTTGAAGCCTTGCGGATGGGTCTAGCAAGTGCTGGATGTATAGAAGATGCTGTACAATTAATAGAAGACACTTCTAGGGAAACGGCTAGGGAACTCATGCAAATGAANAAATACATAGATGTATTAATTCCCCGGGGTGGAGCAGGTCTAATACAGACAGTTATTGAAAATAGTACCATCCCAGTGATTGAAACAGGTACGGGTAATTGTCATATTTATGTAGATGAGTACGCAGATTTTACTATGGCCTTGGATATCATTGATAATGCCAAAACACAGCGCCTTGGGGTTTGCAACACNTGTGAATCCTTAGTCATCCATGAANAGATTAGTCATGAGTTTCTTCCTTTGTTGTATGAAAGATTAGGGGCAAAGGAAATCGAAATTAGAGCGGATGAGAAAGCATGTAGCATCTGTAGTGGATTTATCCCAGCCAAAGAAGAGGATTATGCTACCGAATATCTTGATAAGATTGTTTCGTTAAAAATTGTAAATAACATTGATGAAGCCATTGATCATATTAACTATTACAATAGCAAACACTCCGAAGCGATTATCACTAAGGATTATACGAACGCTTTAAAGTTCTTAAATGAAGTTGATGCGGCGGCTGTCTATGTAAATGCATCCACAAGATTTACCGATGGAAATGAATTTGGTTTTGGTGCAGAAATTGGCATCAGTACTCAGAAACTCCATGCCAGAGGACCTATGGGACTAAAGGCATTGACTACGACCAAATATATTATTTTTGGAGATGGTCAAATAAGAAATTAAAAAAGAAAGAAGGTAAGTGAATGGCAAACAAGGAAATATATGATTTCCCTTCCGGAAATGATATAAAAATGTTTTTCAAAAAATTTGGAAAAATTTTTATTGTTCTTGTTATATTGGCTCTTGTTGGTATTGTTTCCTTAGGATCCTTTTATACCATTAAAGAACAGGAACAAGCCGTAGTTACTACATTCGGAAAGGCGAAGGCAGTTACTAACGCAGGACTACATTTTAAAATACCTATTATTCAAAGGGTTCAAAAGGTAGACACCACAAATAAAGGTTTTTCCATTGGCTATGATATGGAAACTGGTTATTCCATAGAAAGTGAATCCATGATGATTACATCGGATTTTAATTTTGTTAATGTCGATTTCTATGTTGAGTATAAGGTAGCGGATCCAGTAAAGGCTTTATACGCTTCCGACGACCCGGTTACCATTCTAAAAAATATTGCCTTGAGTAGTATCCGTTCTACTGTAGGTAGTTATAAAGTGGACGATGTCATTACAACTGGAAAATATGAAATTCAGTCTAGCATTAAGGAATCCATTTTAGAAAAATTAGAAATCAACGATATTGGATTACAATTGGTAAATATCACCATACAAGATGCAGAACCACCAACCGAGGAAGTTATGGAAGCCTTCAAATCTGTTGAGACGGCAAAGCAAGCCAGTGAAACTGCAATAAATAATGCAAGAAAATATCAAAACGAACAACTTCCTCAAGCAGAAGCTCAGGTGGATAAGATTTTACAAGAAGCAGAATCTAAGAAAAATCAAAGAGTAAATGAAGCTTATTCTGAAGTAGCTAGATTTAACGAGATGTATCTGGAATATTCCAAATATCCTTTGATTACAAAACAAAGAATGTTCTATGAAGCTATGGAGGATGTATTACCATCACTAAAGGTTATTATTGATAGTGGAGATTCCGAAATCCAAAAACTCTTACCCATTGAACCACTACTGGAAGGAGGGAATCAGTAATGTCTAAGAAAGCAAAAAGTATATCCGGTATTATAATCCTTATTTTATTCTTTGCAGGTATCATTGTACTGATGAATTCTCTGGTTGTGACTAAGGAAAATCAATTCACTATCATCAAACGATTTGGTAAAATTGAAAAAGTAGTAGATGAAGCTGGTCTTTCCATAAAAACCCCTTTCATCGATGAAATCGATACCTTGCCAAAAAGCATACAATTTTATGATTTGCCAGAATCCGATGTTATAACTGAGGATAAGAAAACCATGGTAGCAGACAGCTACGTTCTATGGAGGATTATAGACCCAATCACCTTCGCCCAGAGCTTAAACTCCTCTGTAACACAAGCAGAACATAGAATTGATACCTTGGTATACAATTCATTAAAAAATGTCATCAGTAGTAATACGCAAAATGAAGTGATTAGTGGTCGTGATGGAGAACTTAGTACTGCAATTATGGAAAGCATCGGTAATACCATAGACCAATATGGGTTTGAATTAATTTCTGTAGAAACCAAACATCTAGATCTACCTAGCGATAATAAAACGGCAGTCTTTGAACGTATGATTTCAGAAAGAGCTCAAATGGCTGCTACTTATACAGCAGAAGGGGAATCCGAAGCACAAAAAATCCGTAACTCTACCGATAAAGAAGTGGCTATCAGTATCTCCAATGCAGAAACTCAAGCTGCCAAAATCATTGCAGAAGGAGAAGCAGAGTATATGAGAATTCTGTCGGAAGCATTTGACCATCCTGAAAAGGCAGATTTCTATACCTTTATCCGATCTTTGGATGCTGCAAGATCCTCCTTAAAAGGTAAGGATAAAACTTTAATCCTTTCCTCAGATTCACCAATTGCAGAGATTTTCTATCAGATTGATTAACTGTTCATAAATCAAGGGAAAGCAATCATATAATAATACGATTACAGTTTTAGGAGTATTCGTATGTTGGTAAACTTTGATGAAGCAGATTATTCTTACGATAAATTAAAATCCGATGCAAGTGAACTATCCAAACAATACGATAGTATCTTACAATGTGTCACGATTGGCCGTTCCCATGACAATCGTGACATCATTTTGCTTAAACTTGGATTGGGAAAGAAGTACATGATTTGCTGCAGTGGGGTACATGGAAGGGAAACCATTAATCCAATTGTATTAATGCGAATTGTTGAATATTACGCTGACCTCTATGTAAACCATAAGGAAACAAAACAAAACTTAAAACATATGCTCCTGAATTCTAGCCAACATCTAGGAGCAGAATATGAAAAGATGCTGTTAGGGGCCTGTATTTATGAATTATTACAAACCTTTACCATCCTTTTTATCCCTCTTTTAAACCCAGATGGTTATATGATATCATTAAATGGCTTTGATTCTATCAATAATCCGGAATTAAAAAGCAAATGTTTAGCTATGAAGCTTCCTCATCAGGATTGGAAAGCCAATGCCAGGGGAGTAGATATCAATCGTAATTTCCCCAGTCGATTATGGAAACCAAAAAATCCAGAGGATTATGCAGCCAGTGAAAATGAAACCCAAGCATTAATCTCTGTTTTTCATCATTATCGGTCAAAAGGTTTTCTTGACTTTCATTCCAGAGGAAAACAAATTTACTATTATCGCAAAGAAATGATTAATCGCTATAATGAAAGGCAATTATTAATAGCAAACCGCTTGATAAAACATACCAATTATGAGCTAGTTCCGCCGGATTTAGAAATTGATCCCGGGGATTCTGGGGGGAATACGGTACACTATTTTTCAGAACATTTTAATAAACCAGCCTTAACCATTGAAACCGTTGATGAAGAGGCTAGTTTTCCCTTAGATATCGCCTATCGTGAGCCCACCTTCCATGAACTTAGAATGGTTATTCTTGAATTTGGAAGCTTAATTATTTAAGCCTAGCTGCATTAATCTTACATAGGCTACAAGGATGGATCTAGTAATAAATATTCTAAATCAATAAGTTCGTGTATGGAAATTAATTGATTGATATTTCCATACAGAAAAACGTGAACATTATATTATAATAGCAAAATCTATCAAGAGAAGGAGTTACGATGGAACATACAAATGTGAATGCCATAGAAGCAGCAAAGCAATTGGATATTATTAATGAATTAAAAGTACGTTTTGAACAAGAAAAAAGCAAAACAGGTAAAAACAAAACCTATCATATTGAAACCTTCGGTTGCCAAATGAATAGCCGCGATTCTGAAAAAATCGCCGGCATATTAAAGCAAATTGGATATGAGGAAACCGACAGCGAAGAGGCGGATTTTGTTATATTTAACACCTGTACCGTTAGAGAAAATGCAAACAATAAGGTGTGGGGAAGATTGGGATATCTGGGTAATCTAAAGAAAAAAAATCCAGATATGTTAATTGCTATTTGCGGTTGTATGATGCAAGAGCCTACAGCTGTAGAAAAAATAAAATCCAGCTATCGTTTTGTGGATATTATCTTCGGAACCCATAATATATTTAAACTAGCAGAGCTCTTGCAACTACGCTTAAATTCCGACCGAATGATTATTGACTTATGGAAGGATACCGATTTAATTGTAGAAAACCTTCCCAATGAAAGAAAATATAGCTTTAAAGCTGGGGTTAATATTATGTTTGGCTGCAATAATTTCTGTAGCTATTGTATAGTGCCCTATGTTCGTGGTAGAGAACGAAGCAGAAATCCTAAGGATATCATTGATGAAATTACTGCATTAGCCAAGGATGGAGTCCTTGAAGTAATGCTCCTAGGGCAAAATGTAAACTCTTATGGTAAAACCTTGGAAGAGCCCATTACATTTGCCCAGCTCTTACAGGAAATCGAAAAGATTGATGGAATTGAGCGAATTCGATTTATGACATCCCATCCTAAGGATTTATCCCAAGAATTAATCGATGTTATGAAATCCAGCAAAAAAATCTGCAACCATCTGCATTTACCAATGCAATCTGGCTCTACAAGACTTTTAAAAATTATGAATCGAAAATATACCAAAGAAGGTTATCTGGAATTGGTTGATAAGATTCGGAAAGCTGTCCCAAACATCTCCTTAACCACAGACATTATTGTAGGCTTCCCAGGAGAAACCGAGGAAGATTTCGAGGAAACCTTAGATGTAGTAAGGAAAGTTGGCTTTGATAGTGCCTTTACCTTCCTCTATTCCAAGCGTACCGGTACCCCAGCAGCAACCATGGAGAATCAAGTAGAAGAAGCAGTGGCTATGGAGCGTTTTAATCGCCTTCTAAAAGAGATTCAGACTTGTTCGGCAAATCGAACCCTTAGGGATGAGCATACCGTTCAGAAAGTATTGGTAGAGGAAGTTAATTCACAGGATCCGAATTTGCTCACCGGAAGACTTGGTAATAATCTTTTGGTACATTTCCCAGGGGATCCATCTTACATTGGTAAAATCATAGATGTCTATTTAGAGGAAAGCAAAGGTTTCTATTATATCGGAAGACTACAGGAGTAGAACTTTTCTTCTGGGATCGGATGCGACTAATNTTACAGAATAATGTATATATATTCACTTGGAATAAAAAGCATTATTTTTGAAAATGGCGAATCCCCTTAGGAAACTCTAATTTTTTATAATAGAGCAATTCTTTTGAAATTGTACAAATAATTACTTAAAAT
>JGI24710J26742_10004933_pt1 | contig 10757 bp, 9 predicted proteins | sample BioPla2DNA2_FD_26742 | JGI IMG/M metagenome (IMG submission 26742) | reverse complement strand
AATGATGCCATATGAAGTAGTTGAAGATATACCTGCGGCATTTGGAATAACTAAAGCAAACCCGCATTTTGGGGAAGGTGGGCTTCCACAGATATTCGTTCTAGAATTTAACAAATTAGTTGAAAGTGGAAAATTAAGACCGATTCCTAATAAAAAAATACAACTAGTTAATTGGCATGTACCGCCTGCTGAAATTGATGAAATTTATAACGCAATTCCAAAAATTTAATTGAGGTGCATAAATGATTAATGTTAATACTGGCGAAATAATTATTGGTGATAATTTAATAATAATTAATAAAAATCTAAATGAGAAAACTCTATTGAGTTCCAAGCTATATGATAAAGTAGAGAGTAATTATGAAATAAATGGTTGGAAATACTACACAACTGAAGTAATTGATATTTTAGGAACAGGATTTATGATGACTTTTGTTTTTAAGAAATCAAAGCTTGATAACGTATCATTGAAACACTTTGGAACCATTGAAGAAAGACCATTCGATGTCGAAAATGAAAAGAAAAGGCAAGAAATTCACAATGAATGGCTTCAAAGAATTTTGGGAGAATCTTATGAGACTTATGTTTGGGGGATAAAATACAAGTTCGAATGGGGCGAAGTTACATCAAGTTTTGACCCAAGAACTCCACAAAGTGAAATATATATAAGTTATAAAAAGAGGTAGTTTAAGCTGGTTTTGGCCGTTCTCCTTGATTTATAATAAATACCAGAACTGCAGAGGACACGAAGGGAACAGGTATGTTGTCCCACTTGTTAAGAATCAAGAATAAGGTCGGAAGCTTATTTAGAAAAAACGCTTCACGCAAAACAGAACCGTCAGGTTTTGGAAAGGGAAATTTGCATCTACGGAAAAATGACAAAGGTATGTTGGAAACCCTTACAAACAAGGTGAGAAACAGCAATGGAGAATTTGAAGAGACAGAATACTGTAGATATTTTATAATGTGGACGGTAACATGAGGAATAAGCAGGAAAGTATAAAGGAGGTACCATATGGACGAATACATAAAAAAGGAAGTGAATTTTATATTAAGGATGATAATACACTAATAGCCCACTGGCACGGAATATATTATAAGTTAATTAGAATATCCTATATTGAAGATGCAGAGTATATGAAGACGCGTATATAATAGATCTGATATTGCTTTCACTTAATTTGAATTTTTACACAAACTACTAGTGGACAAAGTGCAGTTGTTAGGTTTTCTTGGAGGTACAATTTAAAAAAATTAATAAGGGTTTAATAAGGCATTCAAATTCCACAGGGATAATCAGATGGAAAGGTGCATATGGTTATGGACTATGAAAAAAGATATGAAGAAGCAGAGGAATACTATTCTAGGAGAGACTATAGAGAAGCTTTAAATTTGTTTAAAGATCTATATAATGATAATCAGACTAACGACTGTCTAAATTATATAGGGTGTTGCTATCTTATGCTTGAAGACTTTGATTATGCTTTTGAGGTTTTTAAAAGGTTAATAAAGATTGCTCCTGATTGGGAAAGACCTGTTTTTAATTTAGGAAGGGTTTATCTACAATACGGAAGATTAAAAGAAGCTTTGGAATGCTTTAATAATGCTGTTGATTTAAATCCTTATGATGAAGATGCATACTTTTATTTGGGGATTTATTATTATAAAATCGGTGATTATGAAACTTCAAGAAAATATTATGAAAAATCTTTGGGAATAAACTATTCAAAAGATTAACCTACATAAAAAATAATTCTTCATATTGATTTGTTTCTGTTCCGGATAAATGGCCAGGAGTTCTTAGAGCATTATATATGCTTTTGCTATAGCAAATTATATGTATAAGAGGAGATACGATAATGAAAAAAGTTCATTTAAACATCATATCAATAATATATACTATAGTCTTTATTATTGCTTTAACAGGTTGTACAGGTACAAAAGATAATTCCAGTACTTCAGGAAGTGAACATTCTACAATAAGAAGGGCAAACGAAGCAATCACTCCAGCTCCTTCACCTGAACATGTGACTGCTAATAACAATAAACCAAGTGTTTCTCCATCAGGGGATAACATTACAGCAATCGATTATAATAAGTACCTTAAAAAAATATGGGTTGTAGAAAGCTGGGATGGTGGAGCGTATGATTATTTTTCTTTTTTCATATCTAAGATAGAAAATGGCATAATTGAAGGGAAATTATCAACACGTTCGATAGCACAGCCTGATTTTTACTTCTATTCACTTGAACCTTCAAAATATTTGGGAGATCTATCTGGGACAGTTCATAACGATGTAGCAGAGTGTCAATTTAGTGACAAAGTTGGAAATAGAGGAAATGTTACATTATTATTTAAAGAAAACGACGAAATAGAAGCAACAATTGAGTATATGGATAAAGGACAAGCTTATAAAGAATTTTCTCTAGATGGCAAATATCTTTTTAGACCATACAACCTTGAGGACATCAAAGGTTTCACTCTTAGTGAAGAATTTTCGTTTGAAGCTGATTTAAATTTTTGGGGAAGTGTTGATTTTGTATCAGGAAATGAAAATACTGGTGATAAGGTACACCCGGCAGTATATTTAATCAATGAGCATAATGATATTCTATATGTTTTTACTGCATCATTTAAAACCGGTTCTGAGATTATAAAAGCCTCAATAAAGGATATAAATATGGATGGATTTAAAGATGTAATGATTATTACTAGCTTTATTGATGATCCTGAAATTGAACCTATAGAGTGGATTTTCTATCAAATAAAAAATGGATTGTTTTATGATAGTGAACTCGATGAAAAATAAACATATCTGCTAAGAATACAGATATATTATTGATGTATAAATCGGGTTAAACTTATGCAGTAAAAAACATAAAAGCGGTGAAAATGACAAGATAAGTATTCTATCACTTTTATTAATTTTTCTTACATAAAAAATCTTAATTGGTTGAACAGTGACTTAAGTCACTGATTAATACAATATTAATTTTACAAGAAGCAAAATAAAACATTGGATTAGAGTTTTAGTGATGCTTAGGAGAATTATACCCGGAGAGATTAAGGAGGATATGTCATGAGAAAGTTGTTGGTTTATCTTAAACAACGAGACTGTTTTTTTCAGACAATCCATCATATCTTGGAGTATTTGTTTATTTAATGCACCCGGATTATTTATGTTATATTTTATTAATAAAAAAATTGTTATAATTAGCCGATATAAAGTACGGTTAATTATTTTTTATAGACTTGGCCTTGGGGTTTTCATAATAAAGAAGTATAATGTCGGAAGGTTGTGGTGCGAATATGAGAAAGAGAATTGTTGCAAAAAATAACACGGGGATATTTGTAACTGTTTTGTTACTTTTTATAGTGCTCCTTATCCCTATCACTCCTGTATATTCCAAGGAAGAACCGGAAGAAGTATACTTTGGATTGGAAAATTCCCATGTGCTTTTAAACAATATTGATTTTGCCGATGTCAGAAGTTCCGGGGCATGGTCTAAAGAAGCAATTTGTGAGATGGGTGCGTTGGAAATTGTAAAAGGCTATGGAAACAGGGTGTTTGGCCGCACGAACAACGTTACCAGGGAAGAGGCTATTGCAATCCTTTACAGGGCGGCAGGCAGAGAAGAGGATGCACAAAGGGCTGCTGAGGCATTGGATGCACTGAGAAATTCCGATGAAAAAAAGACTTACGCTCCTTCCATGTGGTCTGACGGATATTTACAGCTTGCTGCCAGTGAGGGGCTTATAAGTGCACAAGATCTTTCTGATGCTCTTGTACCGGAGCAGGATGGATTGCAGGAAGGCTCCTTTAACCGGCGGGCTCCTGCCCAAAGACAGGAAGTGGCTTATTGGATTTCCCTGGTTTTAGGGCTTGAACCCGTATACGGACAGCAAGAAATCTTCAACAGTTTCCGGGACTGGTTCGGGGCAGACCCTCATAAAATACCCTATATAGAGGCAGTTCTTGTAGNCAATATTATGAACGGTGAAGGAAANGGATATTTCAGACCTGCCGGCAATGTGACCCGGGAGCAGATTGCACAGATAATAAAAAATGCCGATTCCTGGATTCTTCCGTTGCTGGGATATGAGAAAAAAATAGGCACGGTAGAGGGCATAAAGAAGTCTGTTGACTTTACCGGAGGATTCGGTGAGTATTACAATACTTTTAACGTAAGAAACAGTAACGGCAGGCTTCATGAAATAGTGGTCAGGTATACCGACAATTCTTCAGGATATAAAAATGAGTTGGGCGGCCAGAAAACAGGGCAGCCTGAAATGGATTTGATTGTATATAAAAACGGATGGATTGGTGACGGTTCCCTTTTGCAAGAGGGTGACAGGATTGAATACATAGCCTCGGCCGATAACCGGGTGAGATATGTGAGCGTGATATCCAATGCTTCGGATACCCAGTATTTTGCGGCGAAAATAAGGGAGATACTGCCCGGTGCCAATGCTATCAGGGTGACAAAGCTGTTTGACATGGAATACCCGAATATTGATACGGAAAACATAGATTTTTCTATTGATAAAGAAAGAGAAGAGGTTGAGACAACCTATGTTTGCAGCAATGCCCTCAGTGTGTTCATAAACGGTATAAAGTCAGATATTGCCGATATCGCACCTGGTACGGATGCAGTTCTGTCGGTCAGAGATAATGTGGTCACGGCAATAAACACTATAGACCTCAGCCTCAGGGATAAGGGAGTTGTAAGCGGTGTTGTGGAGGATAACAATCCCCAACTGGGATACATAACCTTGTATAATGAAAAATTTTCCAGACAGAGTACTTCAAAAGACAGAAAAGACCGGGTCAGGACATACAACTATTCAAATCCAAAGAACATCATGGTATATAAGAATCATAAAGAAGCTACGCTTGAAGATATAGAGAACGGAGATTCGGCTTATATCAAACTCGATGAAAACGGAGTAATTGAGATAATAAGTGCGGTTGATAATTATATGGAGAAATGTGGAAAAATAATATCCAAAAAATCCGGAATAATCAATGTGGCCTATGATGACGGAACACAGCAGATAATTTATTTGGATGAAAGTGTCCCGGTGGAGATGGATAGAAAACTTGTGAATTTAGACGATTTAAAGGATGGGGACAGGGTCAAGCTGCTTTTAAATATCACAGATAATGTTACGAACGTTAAAAAAGTTACAATAGAGGGGGACGAACATTTTATTGCCAACATCTACAAAGGTTTTGTAACGGATTTGGATATTGTCTCAAACATGGTAGTCCTAAAAAATATGGAAGTTTTGAATAATGGAAAATGGAGAAAGGTTGAACAAAAAGGCTTTACCACGCTGAGGCTATCTGAGGACAACAAATTTATCTACAATAACAGCAGTGTAGATGCAGACAGTGTAAAAAAGCAATTAAGAGATACACCTGCTTATATTGCTGTAGAGAAAGACTACGGGGGAGAAGAAAAGGCAGTGCTGATATCCTTTAAAAATACGAACGACAGTGAGGCACCGATCTTTACTGACAGCATAATGTCCCATATTGCAGGAAACGAAGGGGAAATCACTCTGAAAAGTGAATACAGGAACATTGCGTACAATAACGGGACAATTATAGTAAAGGACAACAGGCTGGTTACCGGAAACAGTATAAGTCTTGAAGATGAGGCATTTGTAGTCGCAAATAGAAGCTATGATGATTCTGCGTACTACGCCAGTGTGGTTCAAATTAAAGAACGGGTTTACCCTGATTTCTTTAAGATTTACCGCGGAAGGATAGCAAGCATAGATGAAAACGCGGATTTTACTGTAGAGTCCTTTTCAGAGTTAAACGGATTAAAATGGAATTATTATAACACACCCAAGACCTTCACGTTGACTTATGAAACACGGATTGTGGACGATGAAGGAGTTGTGGGGCAGAGGGATTTTACCGATTATGGGGATAAAAGCTTTAAAGGCAGAACGGTGTACATAGTAACCAACAGTTCGAATGCTGTGTTGATTAACACTGCACCCTATGGTAATATCAATGTTAAGGGAGAAATATATGAAATTGTGGTGGAAGATACCAATGATACTGCACAGCAGAACTCTGAAGGTATGGAAAGTCAGAGACCGACAGGCTTAAAGCTTTTGAATGCAAAGGAGTACGACCCTCAAGCCAATATGTGGGTGGATTGTAATGAGACAGAGCTTGGAATTCTTGAGAACAGTATTGTTATAAAAGGCAACAGCATTGTAAATCCCGATGCTCTTAAGAAAGGCGACAGTATTAGNGTNATTAAGAACGATAGTGGGGCAGGGGATGCCTACATCATATTTGTTGAATGAAATTTTTAAGCTTTATTGCAGAGGATTACTTTCGCACACAGGAAAAATTTAAGCTATCGGAGGCGAAGCAGTATGGCAAAAAAGGTGCTTTCATTTATTTTATCTATATTTCTTGTTTTCTATGGCGGCAGTGCAAAATATATATTTGCAAGAGAAGGTGATAGTGGATATGAAGGAGGAATTTCTTCAGGAGAGGCTCCGGGTAAAACTTCCTTTGAGTACAAAGAGGTATGTTTTATAACCGGAGAACCGATAGTCTTTGAGGGAACTGTCACGATTAAAAAGACGATTAAGCAGGATAAAACAACGGGAAGTGATGTTATTACGGCAAATTATACCTATAGCCTTCAAAACCTTCAAAGGGATGCCAACCTTTCAAGGTTTTTATCCTATAATACTGTCATAACCAAAAAAGATAACGGCCAGACCATTGAGGAGACCGGTCTTAACGGCAGATGTACCGAGGTTATAAGAATTGATGGTACCAACTATACCCTGAGCAATTATGATTTTACAAAGACAAACATAATTGACTCTCGGCCTGCAGTGGATTATTTTGCCGGAAATATGTGGGGAAAGAAGACCTACACTACAGGAAACGGAGCGAGAGGCGGAAGTATCACGGTTGAGATCAACGGAGATTTTTATGGATATAACCAGTTCTGGGGAACTGTTGAGACCCAGGTTTTGAATTATATAATTTTAAGTGAGAGAATGAATGACGGGGAATTAGACCAGTGGGGCGGAACCGCCAACGTCAGACTTTCGTCTTCTACAACAAAGCAGATTAATTATGTTGAAAATGAACCCCAGATCATAAGCTTCGAGGGAGGATTTGTTCAGAGCCAGTATAACAACAGCATACTGCAATATACTGCAAATCTTCCGGAGTTCGACTCAAAAGGGGGTTCCACCGACAGGTTGATTGAAACAAAGGATAGCCTGAAGATTGAAAGCTTTCCGGTAAGCAAGAGGCTTTTGGTTCCCAGCTTGAATCATCTGAGGGGCCATTGGGCGGAAAAGGATATTAAGGCTCTCTACAGTCTTGAGGTCTTCACTGGCGATCCAACGCTTTTTGACCCTGCCCGGATAATGACAAGGGCTGAGTTTGCTGATGCAATTATACTGGCCGCTAGGGAAGTTCCGGAGGATCCTTTGCTTGTCAAGTCCAGAACCGGGAGGCAGACCGCAAGCAGAGGTGCTGCAGAGGAAACAATTTCTTCTTTTGTGGACGTTTCAACTGAAAACAGGTATTTTAGGAGCATTGAGAGTGCATATAATAGAGGTATGATTAGCGGAAGAGGATATAACATATTTGCACCAGAGGATTATCTCACCACAGCGGATGCAATTACAATCATTATACGGGCTTTGGGGTTGGAGGGACTTGCACCTTCAACGGGAACGGTTACGACTTTCAGAGATAATGAGGATATTCCTGAATACGCAAGAGGTTCGGTTTACGTAGCCCAGAGGATAGGTCTTGTATTGGGGGATGACAGGGGATATTTAAAACCGAGAGAATACTTGACTAAAGCGAGGGCTGCAGTAATTATCAATAAACTGATAAATTATATGCGGGATGATTTAAAGAAAGATTACAGGGAAAGGATAGTAAATTATCAGTAATAAAACTATAATAAAACTATAATAAACTATAAAACTACAGAAAAGGGGAATTAATGTGACAAGAAAATCAATAAAAATGGCACTGGTTTATTTAATCGTCTGCTCCCTCTTAATGTCCGGTTATGTTTTTGTACAGGCGGCTGAGGAGCAGGTTGGAGGTTCAAAGGACTCGGATTATATTGAAAACGTTATGGACATGGTAATCGACAGGTACAAAGGAGAAATAGACCGTCAAAAGCTATTGGAAGGTGCCTTGAAAGGATTGTTCAGCACTATGGATCCCTATACCACCTTTTATACGAAGGAGGAGGCCGAGAGCTTTATGGTAAGCATTAGCGGTACTTTTGTCGGTATAGGAATTGCGTATTCCGAGGTTGACGGAAAATTCATTATAGAGTATGTATACAGTTCTTCACCGGCAGAGGAAGCAGGTCTTAAAGTGGGAGATGTAATAATTGAGGTGGATAGAAGAAGCATGGTGGGACGTTCCCTTGAGGAAATCAGCACTTTTCTGCTAGGGGAAGAGGGTACAAAGGTTACGGTAGGTGTACTGAGAGACGGCAGTTCGGAAATAATAAGGTATGAGCTTACAAGACGGGAGATTCGGATAGAACCGGTTAGTTACAGTATAGATGGCAAAATAGGGTATATTAAGCTGGAGACTTTTAATTCAAATGCATGCGAAGCTGTGGATAAAGCCCTTGACCATATGAACAAAAACGGTATAACAAAGATCATACTTGATTTAAGGGATAATCCGGGCGGAGAGGTGAACCAGGCTGTTCTAATTGCCCGAAGGTTTGTACCTGAAGGGTTGATTACGAAGCTCGACTTTAAATCAGAATCTATGAAAGACGAGAGTTATTATTCGTATTTAAAGGAGCCCAAGTATAAGCTTGTGGTACTTGTGAACAGAAGCAGTGCAAGTGCTTCGGAGATTCTGGCCGGTGCAATACAGGATACCGGTGCGGGGACATTGGTGGGTACAAAAACTTTTGGTAAAGGAAAGATTCAAAACCTTTTCCCTATACTTACACCTGAAGCTTCCGATAAGTACGGGGAGGAACTCGGTGGTAGTATTGTTGACGCCCAAGATTTGTTTATAAAAAGCGGCAAAAGTCCCAAGGAGGATGAAATTATAGGTTGGGTTAAGATAACAACGGGTGAGTATTACACACCTGACGGAAGAATGATAGACGGTGTGGGTCTTGAGCCAGACGTGTATGTGGAGAACCCCGAGTCTGCCATAATGGGTGTAGCCCTAGAGAGGATTGAAAAGCTCAAAAAAGTTATAAAACCGGGCTTGAATGATGAGAACGATGAAGTATTTAATGCCGAAAGCATCCTTATGTTTGCAGGCTATGATGTGGATAAACCGGATAATATCATGGATGAAAAAACCGTCCAGGCAGTAGCAAAATTCCAAAAGGATTGTGGAATGTATTCTTACGGTGTACTGGATTTTGCAACACAACAGGCACTGAATGAAAAGCTTGACGAATTAATTTCAAATAAAGACATGCAATATCTGAAGGCTGTAGAATTATTTTCCGGTGAGCAATAAGAACCTTTTGCAACAAATTAATATAGGTACAAAGATACTATGAAAATGGTTATGATGCTCTATATAAAGAGATATGGTTTTTCAGTATAATAAAACTATAAGCGAAAGATGCTTATAGCCGATAATGGACCCTGGGATAAACAGAATGTTTTGTACATAAGTTTGTCTTTGGGGTTCAATTATTTTAGGGGTGATGAGTCTATGAAATTAAAAAACGTTATAAAGAACAATAAAGGCACAACTATGGTGGTATATGTGGTTGCTATTTCGGTTCTCATTGGCTGTGCATCCATATCGGTGGATATAGGTCATATCATGCTGGAAAAGGCAGAACTGACAAAAGCGGTGGATGCTGCGGCATTGGCCGGAGCTCAGGAATTTGCCAATAATGAAGGAAATCCTTATCGCGTTGCCTGTGATTATCTGGAGAAGAATGGTGTCAGTCCTGATGAGGCGGATATAACCATTTTGGAAGACGGTATCAGCATATTGGCCAACAGGGAAGTAAATTACTTTTTTGCAAGGATACTTGGATTTGATAAGGGAGAGGTGGAGGCAGCAGCTGTTGCCAGAGCACTTCCTGTGATCAGTGTTGACGGAGGAGTAAGACCTTTTGCAATAGAAGACCAGCCTTTGCTTTATGGGGAAAGATATGTCCTAAAAGAAGGCGGAGGAGACGGAAGCAATGGAAATTATGGGTGTTTGGCCCTTGGGGGAAACGGGGCATCAAATTACAGATACAATATCTTATACGGATATGATGGAGAGCTGGAGGTTGGGGATTATGTAAATACCGAACCGGGAAACATGAGCAATCCTACGAAATCGTCGATAGACACACTAATCAGGCAGTGCAACCATGCCCCCGAATGCACTATTCACAGTTATGATCCTGACTGCCCTAAAATAGTGACGGTTGTTATTGTTGAAGACATGGATGTAAACGGAAGGGGCCCGGTTAGAATATGCGGATTTGCATCTTTCTTAATTGAAGAGGTGGAAGGGCAGGGAAACAAGTGCCAGCTGACAGGTTATTTTATTCAGAATGTTGCACAGGGCGAATTGTCCGAGGGCCAGACCGATTATGGACTAAAGGGCGTTAAGCTTATAAGATAAATGGGACAAACCTTACTTGTAGAACAGCACTTTAATATCGTGTTAAACAGCAAATTAAAATATCAACAAAATGAATAAAAACAGCATATTAAAATTCCGAAAGCACAATTTTACCGT
>JGI24710J26742_10004928_pt1 | contig 10759 bp, 10 predicted proteins | sample BioPla2DNA2_FD_26742 | JGI IMG/M metagenome (IMG submission 26742) | reverse complement strand
CGATATCTTCCCCGAAAGCGGTTAAAGCTTTTTTATTGGATGTCTGATAACGGTTTTCAAGCTCTCAGGTGCAACCCTTCTCGGATCGGACAAGTAGATTTCGTGATGCAGCCTATGTTCGTTCATATCATTCGCATAGCCGTTCTCTTCCAAAAACGCATCCATCGTCGCTACGGATTCAGGCTCGTTGTCATACGGACCGATATGCATCATTTGAACGCACAATCCTTCATCAATTGTCAAATACTCTGCTGATGAACAGTCGATTTTCTTCTTCTTTGTCGCAGTTTCCNCTGNCCATTTGAAATCATCCTCTGTTACGAAATCGGGAAGTCTGATCACGGAAATCCAATGAAACGCGGACTTGTCNNAGGAGTCCGTTCCTTCAACATGTTCCTGCCGCCAGAACCCCTCAAGCGGAGGAACGACATATTCAAAAAAGCCTTCGATCTTGTAATCCGTCTTGTAACTCATTTTCAACGTATATGCCAATGCATATAATACGCCGATGGCTTGCTGATATGTTCCGCCGTCTTCATTCGGATCGCCTTTTCCACGAACCGCAATGAAATTCGCTTTGGGAACATCCACAATTTCCGGCTTGTTCTTCGACATATAGAACTCTTTATATTCTTTCTTGAAATCAAACGCCATACATGCCTCCTCCATGAATTCCACTGGCTCACTTTCCGCCCGGATGTTACATTTTACACGACGTTCATCTTTTCGCTTTATTCTTCAGTTTCAAGTATTGCATCGTGAACGTCACAAAAATCGATATGTAGGCAACGAGCATCACGCCGAGAGTGATTGTAATTCCAACGTTTTTGCGAGTTGTCATGTTCGTAAAGAACTGAGGAATGAACACCACGAAAAAGATGACAAGCAATGGTATCAGTCTCCCCTTGAACACACGTTCCATCATCTGAGCTCTCGATTCATCATCGCAGAAGATCTCTTCATCTCTGTCGGAACCTTTTGATGCCGGCTTTCTGAAATAGCTGTATCCTACAAATTCCTGGATGTATTCCCAGCCGCAATCTTCAAACATCTGGACATATTCGTCTTTATTGGCCAGTCCCTCCGCATTGTAATCGAGCTGATAGATGACGTCTTCCGGCTCGCATGCTTCAAAATGGTACATGCCCAATCCGGTGGTCTTCACCAGCTTCCAGCCGGACTTGTGCATGCTTCTCAGGTATTCCTGTTCTTTTTCATGTTGGGATATCGAAAAAAACTTCAATTCTTTTCTTGTCATTCTATAGTTCCTCCCGAGATATTCGGTACAAACGCTCGATACGCTTGAGTTCCGTTTCCAAGACTTTGAGTCCCAGATCGGTGATTGTATATATTTTGCGCTTGTCTTCGCTTCGAACGAAACGGATGATTCCATCCTTTTCCATTTTCGATAGACTTCCATACATCGTTCCGGGCGCAAGGATGACTTCGCCATGAGTCAATTCTTCAACCTTTTTGACGATTCCATAGCCGTGATTCTCTTTTTGTAAACATAGCAGGATGAAAAATGCACTCTCGGTCATCGGCACATAGATTTTTTTTATATATCCATTCATAGCCGCTCCTCTCATGATGGCTTGCAGTACGATGTATTGTATTACGATATATCGCACTTCGATATATAATATATCGAGGCTCGATATATCTGTCAAGAAGTTTTTCACGTACTGTTTGATTGAGTATTCGCACAGGTGAATTTGAGGTGTAACTTGTTGGTCGGTGGAAAAAGTTAACCCATTGGTTACATCCGCCTTCGTCGCTCTCGTATAAGAACTTTCACCTGTGGTATACTCCCAGCAGAGAGGAATTCCATAGTGAAGCTGCCGAAGATGAGGAGACAGAAGGATCGATCTTTTGCGTATCGGGGACGCAAATTCCTTCACATCGATTTAGATAAAGAAACCTCACACCTGGTTGAACTCTCCGAAGAAGAATCAAATCAATTGATCGGCGGCAGGCTCCTCGCTCTTACGCTTTGGGAACGGTTCGCCGTCTTCGACAAGCTTGAGCAGAGCTTTTTTGAAGCGTATAACCCGCTTGTCTTGGCCTCCGGCCTGGCCGCGGATCTCGAGCCGGAGAGCTGTGGATCGATGACCCTCGTCACCAAAGATCCGCACCATAGCAGAATCGCCGTCTCGACGGTCCACACGTCCTTTTCGACCGCCTTGCTGAACTGCGGGTATTCCGCCGTGGTGTTTACCGGGCGTTGCCGCCGGTTGACCGGTGTCACGCTCGATCATGACCAGGTGGAGTTCTTTGATGCTGAAAGCTTCCATGATCTTCCCACCAGTGAGGTAAGGCACCGGGCGAAGATCGAACATATCCTCTGCATCGGGCCCGCCGCCGAACGGCAGATTCCCCACTGTTCCATATGCATCAACAGCCAGAACATTCCCTTTTCATCCGCCTTGGGTCTTGTGATGGGTCTGAAGAACATCAAGTTGCTCGGCCTTGTTCCCCATGCCTCCGGACGGGAGGGGTACGACCCCAATCGGCTCGGAATTTTCAAAAAGCGTCTTAGCCGGAGCCTCCGGTCCTCCGCTCTTGCCAGACGGGTTGGTGAAGAAGGGGATGTCCGGCTCTTGGAGAACGCCAACACCTATGGATGGGCGGCGATCGGATCTCACCGCTATCGCTATGATTTGCGCCTTGTTCATCTGTATGAACGTTACGATGGACGAGCCGACACCTTTACCCTCATCGAAGCCCTTGCGTTGGGCGCGAATCTCGAAATCTTCAATCCCTTACGAGTCGCCCAGCTTGCCAGGCGGTGCAAGGAGAATGGGCTCGATCCCGCATCTATCGGGGTTCTGCTGGGTTGGGCGCATGTCACCCGGAAGGAGGGAACCCTTGCCTTTCTTCCCGAGCTCCAAAGCCGCTTGATCGCCAACTATCTCAAAGTGCTCGATGCGATCGCCTACGGAAAGGGCAGCGGCCATCAGCTTGGAAAACGACTGGATCAACTGGTGGCGGAGTATGGCGGAAAGAGTGGGTGTTACTGCATAGGCGACCAGCCCCTCGGACCGTTTGACTATCGTGCGCTTCCTGCCCTGGCGTTGCTGGCCAGTCTGGGCGATCATCGAATCGTTCTCGGAGAACTCATTCGCGGCGGTCACTACCGTCGCGGCAAGGAGAAGCGAAGCGCTGCTTGGGCGCTGTACCTTCAACAGCTCTGGGGTGCCCAGGAATCGGTGGGTCTTTCACCCTATAGCGATCTGCCCCTCTTCGGACGATGGTATCCATACATCAAGCGTAGGCGGTCGCGCTTTGCGATCTGCGCCCTTATTGCTTCGATCAGCGAAGGACGAACCTTTACCGCTCAGAGTCTCGCCGGCGCGGGCAAGCAGGCGTTCATTCTGGAGCGGGAAATAAACCTTCGATTGGGATGGCAGGATCCGCCCTTTGCCGAACAGCAGCTTCTTGACGGCCGAAGCAACTTTCCGAAAAGCCAGGTCGTTCCCTTGGCCCGTCTTCGGGCGGCGTATCACGAGCTTTTGAAGCGGTGGTTAAGAAACGGGGAATGATTTCTCAAGCGATAGATTCCAACACCCTCCGGATCGATCAGGGCGTAGGTCGCGCCGCTTGATGAACGCGGCCTGCTCGGTGAGCCGGGGTTGAGCCAAAGGGTTCCATTCCAATCTTCTTTCAGGGAAGGCATGTGGGTATGACCGCTGATGACGATACCGCCGACGGTGTAGGGGACGTCGACGTGTCCATGGGTGAGGGTGATCGGAAGCCCTTGATAGATAAGGGTTCGGACAAGGGGCGGGAGATGGATCCGAGCTTGAGCGTACTGGTATGAAGAGTCGCTGTTGCCTCGGACAAGGACGAGGCCGGGCAATCTTGAAAGAAGCGAGGCGAAGGTCGATCCCTCCTGAGGGCAGAGGTCTCCGGCGATAAGCACCTGCTCCACCTTCAGGGATGCAGCGATATCGACAATGTCTTTCAGCGCTTCGGTCGAGCCATGAATGTCAGCCGTGATCAAGAGCATCTTGACGCTCCGATGGAGTATTTACACCTTTAGGGTGTATATCCACATCAAATGATGTGTTAGTATGATATAAGAATTATATATGTCAACTCAACAGGGAGAATTCCGCCATGCCCCAACTGAAGACGATGGTATCCAGTGATCAAACTCCGATTTCCTACCATGAGTGGTTGCCCAAGGAGGGTTCCGTCAAAGCTCTGCTGCTGATCCTTCACGGAATGGCGGAACACTCGAAACGATATGACGAGTTTGCCAAGTTTCTCACCAAACAGGGCTTCGCCGTCTGGGCTCCCGATCATCGAGGGCACGGAAAAACCGCTGAAGGAAAGACACTGGGGTACTTCGCCAAAGAGGATGGCTGGCAGCGGGTCGCCGATGACGCCTTTGAGCTGAGTGAAATCATCAACGGCGAATATCCCGATCAACCTCTTTTTCTCTTGGGCCATTCGATGGGTTCGTTTCTTGCCCGAACGCTCCTTGTCCAACACGCCGACGTATACGACGGGGTGATTATCGTAGGCACCGGTGCAAGCAAAGGTCTTTTAGGGAAGGTCGGGAAGCTGATCGCCAAGTACAACGCGATAAAATATGGACCTGAGCATCCCGATGCGTTGCTCGACAAGATGAGCTTCGGTTCTTACAACAAGAGAATCAAGGACCCCGCCTCCAAGTTCGCCTGGTTGAGTCGCGATCCCGATCAGGTGAAACGCTATGAGGATGACCCGTTGTGCGGCTTTGTGTGCACCAGTTCGTTTTTCAAGGATTTGCTGACCGGTCTTGAAGTCGCGAACGATCGCAAATTGGCGAAACAGCTGCCCGGCGATGTTCCTCTGTACATCATCAGCGGCAGCGAGGATCCCGTCGGCGATTACTCCAAAGGGGTTCGCGCCGTCTGCAAGCTCTACAAAAATGCGGGAGTCGAAGATGTGACTCTCACGCTGGTCGAAGGGGGGCGCCATGAGGTTCTGAATGAAATCGATCGAGCCGAGACCTACAAGCACATCGTCCAGTGGATGAAGAAAAGGATCTAGGTGATGGGAAAGTTCAAATCGGCAGTACAGCGCTTCGGTGAATTTCTCGGCGTCGCGTTTCGCCAATCGATGAAAGACAATGTCTTGAACTCCGCCTCGGGGCTGGTGTATTCGACGTTGCTGGCGATCGTTCCGGCGTTGACGTTTCTGTTCTCATTCTTCAGCGGTCTCGGAGTGCTGGAACCGCTTTTGAACTTCCTTTCCGAAGCGCTTACCGAGCTCACCGGCGGGGATACCAGCGAGCAGGTGATGAGAGCGCTCACCACGTATACCCGAAACGCCACCACGCTGGGAATCGTCGGACTGATCTCGTTTTTGTTCACGATGGTGCTGTTGATCAACAAGGTCTGGTCAGTGATCAACCAGATCTACCGCTCCGCCCAATCGACCAATCCCTTCAAACGCTTCATGGGGTACATGACGTTCGTCATCATCTCGACGCTGTTTCTCGCTCTCTATGTCAGCGTTCAATCGGTGTTCACCGAATGGTATCTGGACCTCATCGGCTATTCGGTCGGTGCCTGGTCGGTGGTCATCAGCAAGGTGATTCCCGTACTTATCACCTTCATCATCTTCTTCCTGCTGATCTTCTTCGTTCCGAATACCAAGGTTCAATTCAGCGCGGCGCTGATCGGCAGCGTCTCGGGCGTCGTGATTATCACCGTCTTTACGAGGTTTACCGGTCTGCTGACCAGCCGAGCAGCGACGTTCAGCGTGATTTACGGATCGTTTGCCGCCTTGTTCATGTTTCTGTTCATCTGTTATGTGTTCTGGGCGACGATCTTTTTCAGCGTCGAGCTGGCGTACGTGTATCAATATCGCCCCACCGGGGTGGTCAGTGAAGGTCTGCCGCAGAGCCCGGCGACCCAGATGACCGACGGTACGAACATCATGATGGTGATCGGTGCGAATTTCCGTGACGGCAAGGGTGCCACGACGGTCAAAGAGCTTCTTGATCGGCTTGTCATCCCATATGATCGGCTCCAGGGGTTCCTTGGCGCTCTCACCAATCGAGGGTACATCATTCCGACGAACAACAGCCGAACGAGTTTCATCCCCAACAAACCCCTTGATCAGATTCGGCTTCAAGACCTCGTCGAACACCTCTACGGGATTGGAACGATTGATGAGCTGAGCCGGGATACCGCCGGTGAAGCGGTCGCAAAACAGCTTGCCGAGAAAGGAATCTCCTCGCTCGGCACCTTGACGGTCGAGAATCTGCTCCAGCGGATCTAACCGAGAGCGACATCCAGAATCATCATGATGGTAAAGCCGAGCATCGTACCGATCGTGGCCCAGTGGATGCCCGAGTGGTCGTTCGCACCTGCTTGCTGAGACTCGGGAATCAACTCTTCAATGACCACATAGATCATCGCTCCGGCGGCAAAGGCGAGGGCGTAGGGGAGGATCGGCGTCATCGCGGTGACCGCCCAGGCTCCGAGAACTCCTGCGATCGGTTCAACGACTCCGGAGGCTTGGCCATAGAAGAAGCTCTTTGCCCGTGAAAGACCTTCCCGTCGCAAGGGAACGGAAACCGCAGCCCCTTCTGGAAGGTTCTGCAATCCGATTCCGACCGCTACGATCAACGCTCCGGTCATCGTCTGGGATCCGCTTCCCGCCGCCGCGGCTCCGATCGCCACGCCGACGGCGAGGCCTTCGGGAATATTGTGCAAGGTGATAGCCAGGACCAACAGGATCGAGCGGCGAAGGTTGGTTGGAATTCCTTCGGTTTCTCCCGGTTTCGAGTCCAGATGGGCATGTGGAATCAAGAGGTCGCTGAGCCAGAGGAACGCCCCTCCGGCAAGAAAACCGATCGCGGCGACCGCCCATGGAGGAATCGGTCCTCCTTCCGCGAGTTCGATTGCCGGTTGGAGCAATGACCAGAACGAGGCCGCGATCATCACGCCGCTTGCGAAGCCCAGCATGCCGTTCATGACATGGCGATTGATCGTCTTGAAAAAGAACACGAACGCCGCCCCGATCGCGGTCATTCCCCACGTTCCCATGGTAGCCAGAAATGCCAGGATGATTGGTTGGTTCAGCATAGAGATATGCTACGGGTACTCACTTCTTCGGTCAAGTGGGGGTATCCCTTGCCCAAAGGGGTTCTTCCTATTATGGTTGAGCAATGATCTTTCTTGAATATGAAACCTTGGAACCGATCGACGCTATGCTTTGGCACGCATATCCGAAGCACGAATCGATCATTGAAACGTACGATGTCGGCGAGCTCACCGTCGAGGTGCTCGATCATCCGAGTCTTCGTTCCTCGATCGATCTCGCAGTCGTCGCGTTCTCGCTCCTCGTGTTCCACAAAAATGAGATTATCGCCGTATTCCAGATCGAGCAGGAAGATCTGCGTTCCCTGTCCGAGCGGCTGGGGTGCAGCATCCGCGAGCTTCAGGATGAATATCGGACGAAGGGGACGTTGAGCGATCCTCGGGTATATGTCTACACGAAGGAGAGGCGGAATGACGAGGGTCCATATGAAGAGGAACTCACGTTCTTTTCCGCCCGCGAGTTCCTTCTTGAATTGATGTGTGACACGTTCGATCTGCTTTCCGATCCCGTCCTCAGAGGGTGAACACGAACGTTCCGCCTACGTGGATGCTTCCGCTCACGTCCTTTTTGTAAGGCCCCAAGACCGCAGTATTCCCAGGGATGTGGAGAACCACGTTTTCACCCCCGACAAGCAACGTCGGGTACTGATTTGAACGTTCATCGCTTACTCGGGCACGAATCAACATGTTGTCGGCTTCGACTCCGATCCAATCGCCTGCGACATATCCGTGGCTGAGAAACGCGGCGCTTGAAAGATCCAAGACGATTTCGCTCTCTTTGAAGGTCGCTCCGACCCTGGCAGGTCGGCTTGAGGCGCAGGATACAAGCAGCATAGAGAGGAGAATCATCAAGAGAATCTTACGCATATTTGATATATGTGCCATCCATCAACTCCTGGCAGGCAAGGCGCAGTTCCTCGCTCGTGTTCATGGCGATAGTTCGTTTTTTCATACCCCAATCCTACCACAAGCCTAGGAGTTTCTCTACTGCAGGGGAGTCACCGGATCGGTGCCTCGAAGAAGAGATGAAAGAAGGATGACGGTGTTTTCTGTTAAAACCAGACAATTAATAATAAATGTCCAAGTCAATCTGTAAAAAGGTGGAAAAAAGAGAGAAATATTCTGTAAAAAGGTGACAGAATGGAAGAAAAATCGTGCAAAAACGTGGAGAGTATTTTGTAAAGCCTTATAAATAAAAAGATTAACCTTTTTACTGTGTATAGAATGACGATTTTGTGCTAGTTTTGAATCCTCGGGATGATGATTCACCGTTCTTATCAGGGAGAATCGATCTTTTTATCGCATCGTGCGGTAAGTTCTGTTACAATGGCTAACAGCCATGTTCCATGGGCTAAAAATCATGTAGGAGATTCAACTATGGCCAAGAAGCTATCGAAGCGGTATCGCCAGCAGGCGGAAGAGATTCGAACGAGACTGAAAGGGCGTTCATATTCGATGGGCCTTGATCTGGGAGTGGGATCGATTGGCCTTGCGATCGCTGCAATGGAAGAGTCAAAAAACTACGGTTATGAGCCTACTGATCTGGTGTTTGTCACATCGAGAATCTTTACCCCCTCAATCGGAGCTTCCGAGCGAAGAGAAAAAAGAGGACAGCGAAACGCGTTGCGGCATCGTCGAAACCGCCTAATCTTTCTCTGGAAGCTTTTGGCGGAGAGGAAATTGATGCTGCCATATTCAACCAAGAGCGTTGATGACCCTGCAAGGCTCCGCTTTAAAGAAGCCATGATACAGGCCGATCCCTACAAGCTTCGGCTCAAGGGGTTGACGGAAGCATTGACGCTGAGCGAGCTCGGATATGCTCTCTATCATATCGCGAATCATCGGGGCGCTTCCTCGATTCGGACATTTTTGGATGAAGTGCAAGACGCGGATGAGAAAAAACTTGAAGAGCAGCGTTCGATCACGAACAAGATCATGGCAGAATATAATGTTTCCACGTTCATCGAAGTGCTGACCATATTCAACCGGGATACGTTTGTCGGCTATCGAAACGTGGACAAGCTGAAGGGCAAGTCCGTCCCGGTTCCGACTCGGGACATCATCAGCGCTGAACTTGATCGCCTGCTATTAACTCAGGCTCAATTCCATCCGCAAACGTTGAGCGAGGATTACATCCAACGAATAAAGGATGCGATCCTCTATGAGAACGAGAAGATCGTGCCTGAGCCGGGGAACTGTCCCTACTTTCCTGATGAGAAGAAGCTTCCACGCTGTCACTTCCTCAATGAAGAGCGCAGGCTGTGGGAAGCCATCAACAACGCCCGCTTGGGCGAACCGGATGAGTCCGGCTCTTTCCGGCGGTACAATCAGGTTCGTTTTAGTGACAAGGAACGACAGGAACTCTTCGACTATCTCAGATCAGGGAAAAGTGTAACTGCAGCCACGATTGCCAAAACTTTGTTTCCTCGTTACAAAAATCATGAAATCATCCTCCAGGGCCGAGACCGCAAGACATCCAAAATTGAAGGGTTTCGATTCAGGCATCTTGAAGAGAAACCATTCTGGGCCCGATTCACCGAAGAGCAGCAAGATGAGTTTTTCGCAATATGGACGAACTTCGCAGATGAAAAAAGGGTGGAAGAGCATTTGGTCATGCATCTCGGACTGAGTGAGGAGGAAGCCGCCGATGCGATCAAGACGGTCAAGCTGATTGGTGATTATGGACCTTTGGGAAAGACAGCCACCTTGTTGTTGATGAAATACATCGAGGATGGCGATACCTATACCGAAGCTGTGATGAAAGCCGTGGAAGCCGGAGAATTCCAGGAAACAGCGACCCGGGAGGTTCAGGAGTTCCTGCCGTACTACGGAAAGATTCTTTCCGAGTCGACACAGGCCTTGATGGGGAAGTATTGGCATTCTTCTTTTAAAGACCGAATTGACAGACCGGGCTTCGTGAAACCCAATACGGATAGAGAAGAAGAGGTGCATGGGCGTATCGCCAACCCGGTCGTCCACCAAACGCTCAACGAGATGAGGAAGGTCGTGAATGAAGTCATTGAGATCCTTGGCTCCAAACCTTCTGAAATCGTTGTTGAGCTTGCCCGGGATCTCAAGGTCGGGGCTGAAAAGCGCGAAGAGATCAGCAAAGAGCAACAGAAAAATGAAGCCACAGCTCAGCGCATCTATGACACGTATTGCAAGAAGAACGGTCTTTCCAAACGATATATCCAAGCGTTCCGATTGTATGAGGATCAACAGTTCATATGTCCGTATTGCCTTGAAACCATCAGCGTAGCGGAGATAGCAGGCAATCAGACGGATATCGACCACATCTTCCCTATAGAGGACACCTCGGACAACTCCTATGCAAACAAGGTGCTTGCCCACGGCTCGTGCAATAAAGAGAAGGGTAAACGAACACCGTATGCCGCATTCGGGCATACGGAAAAATGGGGCAGGATCATGCATTATCTCGATGCAACGCCGAGTATGAAGGCCAAGCGGTGGAGGTTCGAAAAGACGGATGATGAATATGCAGAGTATTTACAATCCAAAGGGTTCATGTCGCGTTTCGCCACCGACAACAGCTACATCGCAACTGCCGCGTTCGAGTATCTTGCCTGCTTGTTTGACTACAGTGAGCGCAATTCCGTTCGGACTACCAAGGGTTGGGAGACAAGCATCCTCAGGAAGGC
>JGI24710J26742_10004924_pt1 | contig 10764 bp, 7 predicted proteins | sample BioPla2DNA2_FD_26742 | JGI IMG/M metagenome (IMG submission 26742) | reverse complement strand
TATACTGTTAACACCTGCAAAGGAAAGCCAACAAACTCTGAGTTTATTGCATTAATCACCGATAAGCTAAGATTGCAGTATAAATCAGTGTTAAAGCATGCATAGTATATTTATTCTGCCCAGAAAACTTGTAAAAATTCTATCGATGTGATAAGATGAATATATATACTTATACCTTTAATAATAGTTAAGGAGAGAATTTTATGAGTTTTTCAAAAGTCAATCTCTTGGATTTAAATCTTAACCCATTTAAAATGATTGGCAAGCAGTGGTATTTACTTACTGCGGGCAATAATGAAGGCTATAACACAATGACTGCATCTTGGGGACAGATGGGCGAAATCTGGGGAGTTCCTACATTTACCTGCTTGGTTCGTCCATCAAGATATACCTATGAATTCGTTGAGAAAAATGATATTTTTACAGTTTCATTTTTCGGAGATGAGCAAAAAAAAGCCTTGAGCTTTTGTGGCTCACATTCAGGCAGAGAATATGATAAAGTAAAGGAAACAGGCTTAACACCTGTATTCATTGATGGAACAACTGCTTTTGATGAGGCAAATTTAGTTTTCATTTGTAAAAAAATATATGAAGATAAAATTGAAAAGGATTTATTTTTAGATAAATCAAAATTAAGTTTTTACGATTCCGATGCATTTCATAAAATATATATTGGGGAAATAATCGCAGCGTACAAAAAAGATTAAAAAAATGGTTTCGTGGACTATTAATGAGGCTCTTCACCAAAGAGATACAGAAGAGCACGAATTGAAACAAAGTCTTAAATAAAACCATCGCTATGCATCTTTAATATGATTTTAAAATGGCTATCTCTTGTGAGATAGCCATTTTAAATTTATTTAGGTTGTAAAATTATCAAGCAGTCTTGTTTTCCCGATATAAACAGCAATAGCAATTAACACCTGTCCTTCAATCGTATCCACTCTTTGCAGCGTGTTTGCATCAACTATTTCAACATAATCAATCCTTGCAAGAGGCTCTGTTTCAATATTTTCACGCATCGCCCTTATTATTTCCTCTGCGTCCTTTTCTCCCGCCTGCACAAGCCCCTGTGCAAGTCTTATAGTCTTGCTCAAAATCAATGCAGACCTGCGTTCCTCTGCATTAAGATAAATATTTTTGGATGTTATCGCAAGACCGTCCTCCTCACGAACAACTGGACATCCAATAATATCTATATCCAGATTTAAATCCCTAACCAGACGCTTTACTATTGCAAGCTGCTGAGCATCCTTCTGCCCGAAATACGCCTTATCCGGAGTTGTTATATTAAACAGCTTTGTAATCACCGTGCAAAAGCTCCTAAAATAGTTTGGTCTTGTCATACCGCATAAATTCTCTGTCAAACCATACATATCAACATAGGAACAAAAACCCTCTTCAAACATTTCACCTGCTTCAGGAGCAAAGACAATATTCACTCCACACTCTTCACAAATATTGCAGTCTCTTTGTAAATCCCTTGGATAGCTTTCATACTCCTCCTTTGAGTAAAACTGCATTGGATTGACAAAAATACTTACAATAACTCTGTCATTTTCAAAAGCAGATTTAATAAGACTTTTATGCCCATCGTGCAAATAACCCATAGTTGACACAAGACCAATACTATACCCTTGAGCCTTCCATGATTTAGCAATTCTTTTCATTTCACTGATTGTTTTTACTATTTTCATTGTTTTACCCTCTAATTTTTATCTATAAAATTCTCTTTAACCTTTTGTTTTCTTTTATTATACCATCTTTATCCTTACAATGCAAGAATTTATTTTTATTTATTTACTAGTTAATTGCATAACTCCTTATATTTGGATTAATCATTAATTATATGNAACTAATTTAAAAATANATAATTAAATTGTTCAACAATGTTTGACATATGTCCCATATATGATATATAATTATTTAAGTCTATGAAATAAAAAAACAAGGAGATTGCTTTGAAAAAAGATAAAACAAGCTTTATAGATAGATATTTAAAAAAGAAAATCAATAGTCCACAGAATAATCTTTGGGCAAATATAAAATATATCGGCCTTATTATCTTGTATCTGATAATACAAATTACTGCAATTAACCTATCAAACAACAGAGATATCATAACCTACACCGTTTTTGATATCTCTATCAGTCGTTCGGGTATTACCGGAGTTATCGTACAATTATTAACCATTGTTTCAATTAAATTAGTTTTGGATTTTACGAAAAAAGGGTATATTGCCGCTCTTTTGCTGAATATCTATTCATCATTTATTTCAGCTGTTGGTTTTTTCATTTATAGGAATGTAGATTCAGCACCCGGTATTGTCATACCTTTAATATGCTGTTTTATTATCTCGATAATATACCACTATTATCAACAGGCTTACAATATGTACGAGGAGGAAGCACGCGAAAAACAAGAGCTTACACGACTCTATAAAGATGTTGAATTAGCTAAGGAAGAGCTTACTAAAAAAAATAAAACCCTGATGGAATACAACAACCTTATGATGGAAAATGAAAAGAAGCTTAATCACCTCGCTTTTTTTGATATGCTGACTGATTTGCCAAACAGAAAAATGATTATTAGCAGGCTTAATTACCTTATAGACAGAGCTAATGATAATCCAACCGATTTAGCAGTCGTTTTCATTGACCTGGATAATTTTAAAAGGGTAAATGACACAATGGGTCATCATTCAGGTGATTTGCTTTTACAATCTGCAACCTCAAGAATGAAAACACTTATTAAACCCAACGATATGCTTGGGCGTTTAGGCGGCGACGAATTTGCACTTATAATTCAACAACCCCTGTCGGATGAGGAAATTTTTGAATATTTAACATTACTCAAAAATGTAATTGAACAGCCGTTTACTATTGAGAAAAACGAATTTACCATAACAGCAAGCTTTGGTTTTGCTGTTTTCCCTGAGGACGGAAAAAATTCCATAGACCTTTTAAAATGTGCTGATACTGCAATGTATAAGGCTAAAGAGCAAGGTAAAAACAATATTGTCCGCTTCTCAAAGGAAATGAATGAAGAGATTACAAGGCGTATGGAATTTGAAAACAAGATGATGTCCGCAATTCAAAAGGACGAAATGTATCTTGTTTTTCAGCCACAATATTCCACTGATAAGGAACTCAGAGGCTTTGAAGCACTTGTAAGATGGAAATCAGCCGAGCTTGGTGTTGTAAATCCTCTGGACTTCATTCCTATTGCCGAGGAAACTAAATATATAATTCCACTTGGCGAATGGATTTTAAAAACAGCCTGTAACATCTTTATGAAGTTAAGAAATGAACTAGAATGTGAAATGATGCTTTCTATAAATATATCTTCCGTTCAGATTATGGACCCGTCATTTCTTGATATGGTTAAAAAAATACTTGAGCAAACAAATTTCCCACCGAATTTACTTGAGTTTGAAATTACAGAATCAGTTTTTATTTCTTCTATGGATTATGTAATTGACATTTTGAATAAGCTAAAGAAAATCGGTGTAAAAATTGCTCTTGATGATTTTGGGACAGGCTATTCCTCATTAAACTATCTGCAAATGCTGCCAATTGACACGCTGAAGATTGATAAAAGCTTTGTTGATAACATCAATAGTGAAAATGCACGCAAGCAGATTGTCGGGCCGATTATTTCACTTGTTCATCAGATGAATATCTCAGTTATCGCTGAGGGGGTTGAAACCGAAGAACAGCTTAAATATCTAAGAAATCATAAATGTGATTTCATACAGGGTTATTTATTTGGCAAGCCACTTACTAATGAGGATTTATATAATATTTGTAATGTAAAAAAGGACACTTGATAAAGCAAATAAATCAATAAAACATGAATATAAGCCAGTTAAACTACTGCTTTTTTCGTCGAAAGGAGATATTATGTTATTTGTTTGCTATCCAAAATGCACAACCTGTCAAAAGGCAAGGAAATGGCTTGATGAAAAGGGCTTTTCATATACTGAACGAAATATTAAGGAGCAAAATCCTACCTATGATGAATTAAAAGAATGGTATATAAAAAGCGGTCTTCCGTTAAAAAGATTTTTCAATACAAGCGGAATGATTTACAGGTCCATGAATCTTGCGGCAAAGCTACCTGAAATGTCTGAGGAGGAACAGCTACAATTGCTTTCAACTGATGGTATGCTTGTAAAGCGTCCTATTCTTGTGTGTGAAGATAAGGTTCTTATTGGCTTTAAGGAAAAAGAATGGGAAGAGATAATTTTATAAAGTTTAAACCGTCTACACAAGATGCAGACGGTTTTTTTATTACTTATTCTTTCTGATTTTTGCTCTGTATTCAGATGGCGTGCATGCATAATGCTTTCGAAAAATTTCAGCATAATAGCTTCCACCTGTAAACCCCGTTAAAACAGCAATTTCAGCAATTGACATATCCGTATTTTCAAGTAGCTCCATACTTTTTCTAAGCCGATACGTGATGATATAATGCTTGGTGGTCTGATTAAGATATTGCTTGAAGATTGCACAACAGCTGCTTTTGCAAACCTTACCCGCCTTCGCAATATCATCAAGAGTAATATTTTCACTGTAATTTTTATGTATAAAATTAATCATATCTTTCAGTGAACTAAGCTCATAATTACATACTTGAGATGTATTGACTTCTGGTGGCAAATTATCATAAATCAATGCCCAGATTTTATAAAGAATACTTTGAATTATCAGTGCTGAGCTCTCCCTGTTTTGCATATACTCCTGATAAATCCTATAAATATTATTAAATATTTCAACAGCCCAATCCTTATCCCTTGAAAGAAAAATATATTGCAAATTTTCATTGTTTATAACAGGGGTTATAAATTTTTCCTCCATATATTCATTTGCACAGAGGAGCATAGGGTGAACTAAAACGCAAATACAATCGCATAAATTCTCCCCCACAGAAAATCCGTAATGCAACTGCTTTGAATTTATAAACAAACCCTCACCCTTTTTAAATTCTATAATTTTGCCATTTATATTATAATTCAGCTTCCCTTCAGTAATTATGAAAAACTCCACATCGTCATGCCAATGACACTCAACAGCTAAATCATAATCAACAGCAAGCCTTATCTGACTTATGTATATAGGCATGCCTGCAACATTGTAGTCAACACGCTGTAGGTTATCTTTTACAAAATTAATTTTAAGCATAACATTTCCTCCAAAATAATTATAAGTTTGTTATATAATTATATCAACTTTTTATATAATCGTCAACTTAAATTTGGTATTATTATTGTGTAAAATTGGATTTAAGTGTTTTAAGTGTTTTATTATTAAAAAGGGGGAGAAGAAAGTTGACAAGAAAATTAAGACTTATCAGTAAGTCGGCCTTAGCATGTGTAATGGCATTGGTTATGCTCATAACTATGAGTGTTTACCTTTACCCATCACAAAAAATTGAGGCAGCAAGCGATGTAATCGTAAACCTTTCTGAAGAATATCAGGTGATAAGGGGTTTCGGTGGAATGAATCATCCTGAATGGATTGGAGACCTAACAGCTGCACAAAGAGAAACCGCATTCGGAAATGGTCCAAATCAATTAGGCTTTACAGTTCTTCGTATTTTTATTAACGAAGACCGCAACCAGTGGTACAGGGCTGTTCCTACTGCAAAGGCTGCTGTTGAAAAGGGAGCAATTGTTTTTGCATCCCCTTGGAATCCGCCAAGCAGTATGGTTGAAACCTTTACCCGTAACGGTGTTCCAAATCAAAAGCGTTTAAGATATGACAAATATGCTGACTACGCAAAACATCTGAATGATTTCGTTTCGTACATGAAGGACAATGGTGTTGAGTTATACGCAATCTCTGTCCAAAATGAGCCGGATTATGCTTCGGAATGGACATGGTGGACTCCTCAGGAAATGCTTAATTTCATGAAAAATTATGCTGGCTCGATAAATTGTCGTGTAATTGCTCCTGAGTCGTTCCAATACTTAAAAAATATATCCGACCCAATTTTAAATGACCCACAGGCATTGGCTAATATGGATATTCTAGGTGCCCATTTTTACGGAACAAGCATTAGCAATATGTCATACCCTCTTTTCAAGCAAAAGGGTGCTGGCAAAGACCTTTGGATGACCGAAGTATATGTTCCAAACAGCGACAGCAATTCAGCTGACAGATGGCCTGAAGCAGTTGATGTTGCTTATAATATGCACAATGCTTTAATTAATGATTTCCAAACCTATGTATGGTGGTATATCCGTAGAAGCTATGGCCCTATGAAAGAAGATGGTACTATCAGTAAGCGTGGATATTGTATGGCGCATTACTCTAAATTCGTGCGTCCCGGTGCTGTAAGAGTTTCTGCAACTGAAAATCCGAACACAAATATCCATGTTACAGCTTATAAAAACGATAATGGCGAAACTGTCCTTGTCGTAATCAACAGAGGTTCGTCAGAAGTTACACAAAATTTTAAATTACCGGGCGAAAATATTGCAACCGTTGAGCGCTATCGTACATCCGCAACAGAAAGCCTTGCAAAATCCAATATACAATTTAATGGCGACAGCTTTTCTGCTCAGCTCCCACCACAAAGCGTTTCTACATTTGTAGTTTCATCTTCAAGTGCACCAATTGAACCAGATGAAAATGGATACTACTTCCATANNACTTTTGAAGACGGATTAGATAATTGGGAAGGTCGCGGAAATGCCACAGTGCTTATCAGTGGAAGAACTCCATACTTAGGTAAAGAGGCTTTACTTGTTCAGGAAAGAACAGCGGCATGGAACGGAGCTACAAGACAGCTTAGTCCAAGACCATTTACTCCTGGTGAAGAGTTCAGCTTCAGCGTTTGTGCAAAATATCTTGAGGGTGAACCGACTACAACCTTCTACCTCAAGCTGCAATATAAGGATTCAGCTGGCGAAGTCCATTATTCACAAATTGCATCAGCAACAGCAATACAGGGTAAATATGTCCAGCTTGCAAACACTAATTACAAAATACCAAGTGATGCAAGCGATATGATGCTTTATGTCGAAACTGCTGAAGGCACAATGAATTTCTATATCGATGAAGCTATTGGTGCAGTAGCGGGAACTGTTATTGATGGGCCAAAGGAAATAAATCTAATTTTAGGCGATGTAAACTTTGATGGCAAAATCAATGCTCTTGATGTTTCAATGGCGAAACAAACTCTATTAAGCAAAAATTACGCAATAGCTGCTGATGTAAACCAGAACGGTGTTGTTGATAGCGATGATATAAAGCAAATCAAGGCTTTCGTTCTAGGAAATATTGATAAGTTCACTAAGGAAGAAAGAGAAGAACCTATTAACCCTAGCGAATATATGGAGATGGTTTCCAAGGCATTGGTTCAGGTAGAACCTAGTAGCGCAACTGCTGAGCGTCCAGGTGTAACCTATGGAACATTTGAAAAGACCTCATATTATTCAGAAACCTGCAAGCGTGTAAGAAATGCTAATGTTCTCCTGCCAGCAGGATATACAACCGATAAAAAGTATCCTGTTTTATATGTATTGCATGGCTATTGGGGTAATGAGAATTCACTGCTTGATGAGGGCGACCCTAGCTTGCGAATGAAGCAGATTATTGGAAATGCAATCGCTGATGGCGAAGCAGAAGAAATGATTGTTGTTTTCCCATATATTTTTGCAAGTGCTACAAGGGATACACTGACTGGAATGAACGAGGAAAGCAACGCTGCTTACGACAATTTTATCAATGATTTGGTTAATGATTTGATGCCTCATATGGCAAAGACTTATTCTGTTGCAGAGGGTCGTGAGAATACTGCTGTTACCGGATTTTCTATGGGTGGCAGAGAATCGCTTTATATAGTACATTCTCGTCCTGACCTATTCGGTTATGTAGGTGCTATGTGTCCTGCACCGGGTGTTTCTCCTGGATTAATAGCAGAAAATGATTTTAATTTCTCAAAATCTTCAACCCCTCCTTATCTTGTGATGATAACGGCTGGCTCTAATGATACAGTTGTTTACTCATCACCTGAGGATTATCATAATATTTTGAATAANAATAATTCAACTCATGTATGGCATTATGTAAATGGAGGTGCACATGGTGGAAATTCCATGAGACCACANATGTATACCTTTGTAAGATATATCTTCAAGCATTGACATAAACTCCTACCAATATGAAGTGCCTCCGTCCTTAGGACAGAGGCATTTCATGGTTTTTACAGCTAAAATTGTAACTTTATTTTTTTCATTCACTTAAATTTTTATAAGAAAAATTAAAAGACCTAGCTTTCGCTAGGCCTTTTCAATCCATCATTATCTTATGATTTGTCCCTCTTAAACCATAAGTAAATAAATTCTCCCCCTGCTCCCTTATTAAAGTCCATTAACTGACCATTCGTTGTGCAAATTACACCGTTATAACCATTGAGACTTTCCATGTCAACATCTTTACCAACCAGACCCTTTATGTCCGTTATAGGCTTTCCTGCTTTAGAGTCACGAGTATAATACAAATAAATGTATTTTCCTCTTGCACCCTTATTTAAATCAACATTAATAATCTGCATTTCCGAATCTTCATATTGTATATTCTTCGACTGCTTTTTGCCATAATAATCAGCTACAATATTTGTAATAGCCTCATCCCTTGAGTTAGTTGTCTTATAGCCTAAATAAATCCATTCACCACCAGCACCCTTATTCAAGTCAAGATTAATAATATTAGATGATGGTATATCTTTATTGTATAACATTGCCTTCGCCGCTATCTCACTATTTCCGTACCCTATATAAATCTCCGAAATATATGTTTTAGCAGGAGGTACTACACCCTTAGTATCCTTAAATTTGCCAAAGGTACTTGATATTTCTTTTTCGCAATATTCTTTAACAGCATTGGCAAAACCGCTATACTCCTCACCCATCGCATTAATAATATCCCAGATTGGAACTACTTCATGTGCATTTACAAGAGTAGTCTTGCCATTCTCAACCTGTTGGCTCCATTCAGTATATGAAGATATCGCCATATCAATAGTGGTAGGGTTAACTGTCAAAGAACCACCATATGTTCTAATATAAATCTCGCTTTTTTCTTCTATTTTAGATTTAGCCTCTTTATACTTCTGTTCAGTATTTCCTGTTACATAGCGATATGTTGCTTGTGCTGTTGCAAAAATTTCCTGGTCATCAATTGTTGATTCACTTGTGTATATATAATTAAGGTCAAATCGACCACCCATTATGACAGATGTTAAAACATGTGTTCCATACATATCAATAAAATTAATTATATCTTTATCAGTAGGGTTCTTATATATTTTTTCAACACTTTCCTTAAATCCATCTGCAAGATTTCCTGCAAGTAATTCAGGAGAGTTTTCTAATATATAGTCCTTACGCTTCTGTAAATATGCATGTGTAGTAATCAATCTCTGATTGCTTGTCATTTCAAATGATGTATCACGGTTGAAATTCGCCTTAAAACTGCCTGTTAAAGGAACAATTACTCTTACACTTGCTTTTTNCGATAAAGATTCTGCATAGTTTTTTGTTGAATTCGATATAAGAATATCAAAATAGCTATAAGCAACATTTGCATCGTCAATGTATATTTTCCCCTGTTGTGCAAGCGAATTTACATTAACAACAGGATGTGCCGAATCAATATCATTCTGATTATAAAATGCTGATGTAATCATGTTATAACCATATCCAAGAAAACCATTATATTTATCTACAACTTCACCCTGTTCACCAAGCATCCCTTCAGCAATTCTGCCCCATTTTTCGTCCTCGCTTATATAATCCTCGTCCTTTTCGACTACCTCATCGTAATCGTCATCATCTGAAGGCATTGCACCAAGTAATCCGCCTTCACTTTCAGATGAAGTGGACATGCTGTCAGATAATTTGGAGCTATTTTCCTTCGTATCAGAGCATGAAATGAAGGTGGAGCAAAATAAAACCATTGAAAGAAGTATCCCCATTGTTTTTCGAAATCGCATTTTCATAACTTCCCCTCCTAAATAATATGGTTTATGATGTGTGCAAAACAACGCCGTTTTCAAAAATATTTTGAATGGTAACTAATCTTTTACCAACCAAGTATAAATGCTAAAGTCATTATATTATTTCCAAAAGTAAATAGTCAATAATTATTTTAAAACTTTGAAAAAAATTAACAGAATATTAATTAAAACAAAAACATTCAAAAAGGGAATTGAAAAATACGCTATCTGTTTAAAAAAAACTTCCAAACAACGCATTTGCGTTATCTGGAAGTTTAACTTTGGTGACCCGTACGGGAATCGAAAGCAAGCCCACATTTTGGGTGAAGTTGGGCGAAAACTCGCAAACCACGCTGTTATGCGGTTTTTCAAGGTTTATTGCGACTCGGAAATTTTCGCTTGGGTCTTATTTTCGGTGCTTCCAAAGGGGCATTTTTCTACTCATAAGACCCAAATAAGACCCATACAAGACCCACAAATTGCTGTACATATTCCAAGCCAATCAGTCCTTCTGAACGTCCGGAAGGGCTGATTTTATTCCGGCAAATCGTCTTTCTTTTTATAATCATCAAGGCGAAGTTCTCTTTTGAATTCTTCTTCGCTCGGAATATACGTCATATATTTTGAAGCAAATATCTGAGTGTCGTTCTCTGAAAGCGTGGATTGGCAACCCTTTTTTGGACAAAATTACTCCGAACAAGAAATTACTTTAACTACAGTTCTTATCCAGCTGATTTCAAAGTGTTTAACCCTCTATA
>JGI24710J26742_10004923_pt1 | contig 10765 bp, 6 predicted proteins | sample BioPla2DNA2_FD_26742 | JGI IMG/M metagenome (IMG submission 26742) | reverse complement strand
AGTTTCCTCCGTCCCTGAAGTTGTTTCCTCTAAAGGTAGTAATGCCCTTCAGGCTCGAGTACTCTTCGGGGAGGGGAAAGTCAATCGGCTCGGGCTCTGCATATTCGCCTACGGCCACCTCAACTCCGTCGACACTTATGCCGGTAAGCTTTAAAAGTCTGGCGGGATCTGTCGTCTCCGTTGCGTACGGTTTAAAGAGAGGCCCTTCCGGAGTGGGTTCGGGCGTCGGTTCGGGNGTGGCGACAGGCTCCAATTCTTCAGGCGGCTTGATTTCCTCTAAAGAAGCTGTGNAGCTCTCCGCCGGCTTCGAGACTTTTTGAACAGCTGCAGAGCTTTTAAAAACCAAAATCGCCAGGGCAAGGATAAGGACAGCAAAAAAAACCGACTGTATTATCAGGGGCTTTGACAGCGAGANTTTCTTTTTATTATCTTTTTGTTCCGACATCATCTTCACCTTGTTTTGTCTTCTCGATTCTATTCCTTAAAATGTATGTGGTTGTTTATGTGGTCAATGCAAAAACAGTGTATGCCCTCGCACTTAGAGCAGTATCTAAACTCAAGATCCGGGTAATCCACGTCTGTTTTTCCGCAGACCTCACACATTTTACCATAGTTTTTCTTAGCCTGCTTTTTTCTAAACTTCTGTGCCTCTTTTTTGAAGTCCACAGTTTTTCGAGGCTTCTTTCTCAAATACGGAGCGAGAGCTCTGCGGAGCTCGTCATAGCAGAAAATCAGATAATTCAGCATGGCAACGAGGGGGAGAAGACTTATAAACCAATATCCGGCGACGATGCCTTGTAATATCGAAAGCAGGAAAAACGCCGCATTTATAAGTGCAATCCATTTTATCTTTACCGGTATGAAAAAGAAGAGCAGAAGCTGCATGTCCGGAAAGAGCGTGGCGAAAGCAAAAAAGAGCGAGAGGTTTATGTAGTCTGCCGTGAATAAAATGCCGCCGGTTCTTGCGGCAGCTTCGGCGCCGCCCGCTAAAAAGTAAACTATGATACCATATATTACGGTGAGCAGCATACCGCTGAGATAGTAGAGAGTGAAGCGCGCCTGACCCCACTCCCGCTCGAGGCTGGTACCTATCCAGTAGTAAAGATAAAGGAAAAGAAGCAGCCAAAGGCCGTTCTGATTCGAGACAAAAACAAAGGTAAAGTCTCCAAACCTCTCCCCTGAAAAGATGATAGGGAGAAAAAAGAAGCAGACTATATAAGGTGTTTGTACTGTCCATCGAAGCAAGAAGCCGCACGATAAGGTTCCCCGCAACAATATACAGCATCATGTTTGGGATGCCGAAGTTGGGATGCCTATAGCAAAAGAGGTCAATTTTCTTCGTGAGCCTGTTCATGCTGTCCTCCGAATGTTCCGCAAAACTTAAATATCAACACAAAGTATAGCACAGTTTTTCAGGAAATACAGTATTTTTACTCTTTAAGTTTACACTGCGCTGTGATATATTATTCGGGATTGTAATAAGATTGCGGAAGGAAACATGTTTGAAGAACAGAGAGACAGAAGAAAGGACTGCTGTAAGTGGGGAAAAAGGCAGAAGGGACATAATAGAAGGCAAGAACGCGGTTTTCGAAGCCCTAAGGTCTTCTGCGCCACTTGAGAAAATATATATTTCAAAGACAGGAAAAAATAAGCCGGCTCACATACTGGCTCTTGCCAGAGAGAAAAATGTTCCTGTGGTAAGTTGCGAGCCTAAAAAGCTTGACGCCATGAGTGTGCGAAAATCGCATCAGGGAGTAATTGCCGTCGCCGCCGCAAGCGAATATCTTGAGCTGGATGAACTCATAGAGCTCTTTAAGCAGAGCAAGGAGCCTGCTTTCCTGATTGCCTGCGACAGCGTAAGCGACCCGCAAAATCTGGGCGCCATAATAAGGACAGCCGAGTGCGCGGGAGCCGACGGACTCATAATTCCCAAGCGCCGCAGCGCCGGCATAACAGCCATTGTGAACAAAACAAGCGCAGGGGCCGCCTCACATTTTCCGGTGGCGCGGGTCACAAATCTGGGCATTGCGCTGGAAGAACTCAAGGCGAACGGAGTCTGGGTTTACGGCGCCGATATGGAAGGCGAGAAAAATCACTGGGAAAGCGATTTTANGGGNCCTCTGTGTCTTGTCATAGGCTCTGAGGGAAAGGGNATATCCAAGCTTCTCCGTGAAAAATGTGATTTTCTTGTAAATATACCGATGAAGGGAAAAATAAATTCCCTCAACGCCGCTGTGGCGGCAGCCGTTTTAATATACGAAGTCAGAAGACAAAGGGATNCTCTTGACTAGAGTATAAGGGACAGCAAATTATACGAAGGCGAATACAATCAGATGAATTTTAATGAGAAGATAGCGGATTTGTCGTACGATGAATTTTCGCTAACCTCGATTTTAAGTGAATATTCCGAGCCACGCGTCTACAGGGACGAGTACGATGAGCATGTGAGCCAAATGATTCGCGATACCCTGGCCGAGCACATCGCCGAGACGAGCGTGGAAACTGCCCATGTAAACAGCGAGATAGACAGGGCCGCCGAGAAATACTTTTACGAGCACGATGCGCAGAGGTCCCTGGGAGAGTCAGAGTTTTTCGGCCATGGGACATCCTCGGAATATTTTGCAAGCGAGGGCAGAGCAAGATCTGTCTTTGATGAACATGAAGACTACGAGCAGGATTACGATGACTACGATAACTACGAGGACTATGCGGAAGAGGATGCCGCGATTTTCTTCGGGAGAGACTCTGCCGGATATAAAGCGCCGCATATAGCTGAAGATGACACTTCACACTATGATTTCTCGGGATACACAAAGAGCGCTGATTCGAGAGTCAAATATGACTTCAACTCCGATTTAAGAGAAAAGTATGGCCGCGGGCACAGATATGAATATACAGAATCCGAGGAGCCATACGATGAAGACGACGACATAAAGATATATGAAGATATAAAAATTTATGAGCCCGACGGTGACCACGACATTAAAATCTACGGCGCTCCGGATATGGACATTTCATATGGCAGGCGCAAGTACGACCCGAAGGATTTTCAAAGTGAATCGGACGAAGATTATAAGCCGTATGCGCCCGGAGAGAGCGCCCAAAAAGAATTCGAGCGTTTTAAGGTCGAGCAAAAGGCGGAAAGAGAAAAAAAGGCAAAGCGAGAGAGCCGAATGGTGGGGATTGCCTCTCTTTTGGCCATGCTTCGCCTTAAATTCCGCAGAGATCGCATACAGAGCGAAAGGGCAGGCAGCAAGCTCGACGAGGAGGAGGATCTCGGACCCGAGGCCACGCCTAAAGATGCCTCAAGATATTACGGCTCACATATACACTCACTGCGCAGCAGAGTGCGTATGGCAATGCTTCTCACGATTATTGCCTCATGGATTTCTTTGGGACTTCCCGTATTCGGAGCCTTGAGAACAGACCTCAGAACGGCGTCGATGGCTCTGCTCATAATATTGCTAGCGGTTATTATGGTGGGGCTCGATGTGTTCACGGCAGGCGTAACCGCCATCTTCAGAGGAAGACCGGGGATATGGAGCTTACTGTCGCTCACGCTGGTGGTCATGGTGCTGGACGCTGCGGTAACTGCATCTGTGGGTGTCAAGGGAGACGGACTTCCCTACTGCGCCTTGGGCTGTCTGTGTATGAGTTTGGCGTTATATTCGGCGCTTCAGCAAACCAGGGCGCTGCGATATTCCGCCAAGGCGCTGGAGATAATAGAGGCTCCCTACACGGTAACCACCGAGGCCGATGTCATAGAAGACGGCCGTTCGGTCTTAAAATCGCAGATAGTAACCGACGGCTTTATAAAGACGGCGGAGGCGCCGAGCTTTATGGAAGAGCTCTATACAAAGCTTGTATTCCCCATAGTTATTTCTGCCGCACTGCTGGCCGGCTTTGTGAGCATGAAAAGGGGCGACATCGAGGGATACATACATTATCTCTCGGGCATACTCGGCGCAAGCCTGCCCTTTGTGGTTTTCGTGGCCTTCCCGATCAGCTATGCCAGACTGGCCAGAGTTCTTTTCCACCAGGGCGCCGCAGTGGCGGGCTGGGAGGGAGTCAGAGACATCGGAAGGTCCCGCCACATGATAGTGACCGACAGCGACATTTTCCCGCCCAGCGCAATAAGCATAGAAGCTGTCAGAATTTTAGACGGGATGTGGCCCGAGAGCATCATCTCGGCCGCGGGCAGCATCATCTGCGCCTCGGGCAGCGGTCTCGCTCCCGCCTTCATTGACCTTATGAAGAAAAACAACTGCGAAAAGCAGGAGGTAGAGGACTTCTACTGCCACGAGGGAGGCGGACTCACGGCGAGGATAAACGGCATGGAGGTAATCTGCGGCTCCGCCGCCTTTATGAACCTTATGTCGATAAGAATTCCCCAACGAATGAATTTGGATAACTGCGTATATCTGGCCATAAACAGGACAATAATGGGGGTCTTCACAATCGATTACAGACCGCTGCCGCTTGTTAAGTCGGCTCTGAGCGAGATAATGACTGTAAAGAGACAGCCCTACTTTGCCATAAGAGATTTTTTAGTCACGCCTCTCATGATTCGCAACAAGTTTAAAATTTCCACCGACGGCTTCGAATTTCCGACCTTTGAGAGAAGGTACGAGATAAGCTCCGTAGAGCCGGGACAAGACAGCCAGGTTTCGGCGGTGTTGACAAGAGAAGGCTTGGGGAGCTTCATTCTCCTCACCGAGAGAGTTCGCAAGCTCTATACGATAAGCCTTGTACTTTTGGTTTTTGCTCTTTTGATTGGGGTTGTGGGTATGATTTTACTTACCTACTACCCGATAGTCGGAGNCTTCGCTCTTGCAGATGTAAAGACAGTGCTTTTCTATATGCTGCTCTCACTGNTGCCGGTCATAATACTCAACATAGTTTTTATGAACTAGATAGTTCTTGCCAAGACAGCAGGAAATAGTATATAATTATTTGCTTAAGCGTTTAATATAATAAGATAAATTTAAGGAGATATAGTATGAGCTACGAAACCAAGAATATTCGCAACATTGCATTTCTGGGCCACGGCGGCAACGGCAAAACATCGCTGGCCGAGAACATTCTTTTCCTCACGGGCGTAATAAGCCGTCAGGGAAAAGTTGCAGAAGGAAATACCGTTTCGGACTACGATTCCGAGGAAACTCGCCGCCAGATAAGCATACAGATGGGTGTAATGCACACCAATTACAAGGGCAAAAAGATAAATATTCTTGATGCGCCGGGCTACTTCGACTTTGAAGGAGAGGTTCACGAGGCCTTAAGAGCTGCGGATGCCTGCGTTATTGTTGTCTCGGCCAAAGACGGCGTGGATGTCGGCGCCGAAAAAGCGTGGGAGCTGCTCGAAAGAGAGCAGAAGCCCAGAGCTGTCTTCATAAGCAAGATAGATGAGGATCACGCCGATTTTGCAAAAACGGTTGAGGAGCTCAGAGAGAAGTTCGGCCATTCTATAACCACAATGGTCGTGCCCGTCATGGAGGGCGAAAAGCTCATAGGTGTGGCCGATATTATCGAGCGCAAGGCCTATAGCATAGATAAGAACAAGCAGGTAGAGATAAAGCTTCCCGACAATATGAGCGGCGAGGTTGAAGACCGCTATGCCGAAATAGCCGAGAATGCGGCGGGCACCTGCGAAGATCTCATGGAAAAGTACTTCGAAACCATGGAGCTCAGCCCGGAGGATATTTACGGAGCCATGGCAAACGGCATAAAGGAAAACGACATTTGTCCAGTATTCTGCGGCAACATCATGAGCGGTCTCGGAACCGAAATATTCCTCAACGCCGTTGCGGCCTTCTTCCCCGCGCCCATGGAGCAGGGAGAACCTGTCGATGAAAACGGCGAGCCCCGCGCTATAGTATTTAAAACAATTTCCGATCAGTTCGGCAAGTTCTCGATATTCAAGGTCGTCTCGGGCAATATAACCCCCGACATGAACCTCTACAACTCACGCAGCGGAGTGCAGGAAAAGCTCGGAAGAGTATTTCTCATGCAGGGCAAAAAGAGCATAGAGACAAAGGAACTCTGCTGCGGCGATATCGGAGCCGCCTCAAAGCTCTCCGACACAAACACGGGCGACACCTTGGGCCTAAGCCGCAATGTTGAAGCTGCTNCCGGCATCGACTTCCCGCCGACCTGCTACTCCATGGCGATTGTTCCGAAGGTCAAGGGTCAGGAAGACAAGGTTGCTCTGGGTCTGGCAAAACTCGGTGAGGAAGATATGACCTTCAAGATTGAAAACAATGCCGAAACAAGNCAGCTCGTGCTCTCCGGTATGGGCGACATACATCTGGGCGTCCTCTGCTCCAAACTGAAGAACAAGTTCGGAGTCGAGGTAGAGCTTATGCCCGCCAGAGTTCCCTATAGGGAGAAGATAAAAAAGTCAATCAAGGCTCAGGGCAGACACAAGAAGCAGACGGGCGGGCACGGCCAGTTCGGAGATGTCTGGATAGAGTTCGAGCCTCAAGACGAGCAGGAAGAACTCATTTTTGAAGAAAAGATTTTCGGCGGCGCTGTGCCGAGGAACTTCTTCCCCGCAGTCGAAAAGGGCCTCATCGAGAGCTGCCAGCGCGGCGTAGTAGCCGGCTACCCCATGGTCTATCTCAAGGCCACCCTGTATGACGGCTCCTACCANGCCGTNGACTCTTCCGAAATGGCCTTCAAGATGGCGGCATCATTGGCATATAGAGAACTCACAAAGGCATCCCCCACCATACTCGAGCCCATCGGACTTTTAAGGGTAAGAATTCCCGACACCAACTTGGGAGATATCATGAGCGACATCTCCTCCAAGAGGCGCGGCACAGTTCTTGGCATGAACGCCGAAGGCGGAATGCAGGTGGTCGAGGCAGAGGTTCCCATGGCGGAGATGTCCAGCTATGCCATAGATCTGCGCTCGATGACACAGGCGAGAGGCTCATTCACCTTGGAGTTCATACGCTACAGCGAGGCTCCCGCTGCAGTTCAGCAGAAGATAATCGAAGAGGCGGCAGCGCTGGAGGAAGAGCAGTAAAAAACACCTTTCTCATCAAGGAGAACGAAAAATGAATAAGAGCAGAAAATTNAGAGACGGNATGTACATATTCTGGTCTATAGCGATAATACTTGTACTTATTTTGGTTTTTGCGACTTTAATTCTCTCGTCCTGCTCAAAGACAGGGGCTGAGGATACCAGAGTTCCGCCAACCAACGCGCCCGCGACAGAGGCCCCGGCAACGGCAGGGCCGGAGCAGGGTGGGCAGGAGTCGGATGCTCAAGGCAGTGCCATACTGCAGCCCACAGAGGATGCAGGGCAGGAATATATAGATAAGATAGTGTTCTTAGGTGACAGCACCACCTACGGACTCAAGTTTTACGGGATGCTCTCGGGAGGCAAGGATACCAATCGGGTGTGGACGCCTCAAAGCGGCACGCTTACTCTCAACTTCTGGAAAACCACAGGCGTTGTCTACCCCGAAACGGGCACGGAGATAGTTATGACAGAGGCGGTAACGCTTTCAAAGCCGGAGATACTCTGCATAACGCTCGGTGTAAACGGCATAACAATGCTCGACGAAACAGCCTTTAAGAAGACTTATGCCGATATGGTAAGGGCCTTGCAGGAAGCCAGCCCCGAAACAAAGATAATCATAAACTCAATGTATCCGGTCGAAGCGATTTATGAAGCCAAAAACAACGGCATAAACAACGAAAGAATTTCAGCCGCAAACGAGTGGCTCAAGGCGGTTGCCGCCGAAACCGGCACGAAGTATGCCGAAACAAATCTCGGACTTATGGACGAAAACGGAAAACTTAAGGCGGAGATGGGCAACGGAGACGGAATACACCTCGGCCCCGATGGATTTAACAAGGTTCTCGAGTACCTTAGAACACACGCCTATCCCTAAGAACACGCCTAAAAAAGAAAGGTAATTAAAATGAAAAGAATACTGGTTTTTCTTATGGCAGCGCTGCTGCTCCTCGGAGTTTCGGCCTGCGGAAAAAAAGAGGTAAAAGACCCCGGTATGGAGGCGATAGACGGCGCAATCATGAAACTCATGACCTCCGACGGCAGTCAAACTGTAGAGCTCGATGCGGACTATGTCAGCACTATAATTAAGATTAGTTCCGATGAATATGTCGAGATGAATTGCCGCAAGGCTGCAGCGAGTCTCTCGATGGACGAGTGGGGAATTTTTAAGGCGAAAGACGAGGCTGCGCGCAAAAACTTAGAAACTAAGCTCGATGCCTATCTCAAAGCCAGAATCGAGAGCTGGATGCCCGAATACCTGCCCGACCAAAGGCCGAAGATAGAAAAGTCCGAGCTCTATGTGGCCGGAAACTATGTTATCTACATGATTTTAAGCGAAGAGCACAAAGATGCCGTCAAGGCGGAATTGGACCCTCTCTTCAAGTAAATAAAAACAAATAAAATTAACAGGCGTTGCAAACTTTTTCATTTTGCAACGCCTGTTCTGTTCTTCATTTTTCTCTTTTACTAGGGAAAATTAACAAATATACTTCAAACTCTTCTTTCTCCTTATGCCTAAGGTGGAGAAATAGAGTGTGCGAAATCCAAACTTAATGTACCTAATTTTTAGATTAATATAAACGAAAAACGCTCATAGCTTTAGAATTTGCATCATGCTGTTCTTTCCTCTTGAGACCAAGGGGAAAGTGCCGACAAAGTCGGCGAATGGGGATTTATATCTGCGTGCAAATACAGACTTCGGTTTTTCACAGTAAAGTCTTTCAGTCATTCTTAAACTTTACTCAAAATAAAACTGATTTGCCCTTGATTTATTACAATTTGTATGATATGGTCTGCCCAAGTGATTAGCCAAGATACATTTGAGTATTATAATATGAGAATTTTCGATTTAAATATAGAAGATAATATTAAAATTTTCGACGGACAGAGGCAATCTGCCTGTTTTTGATGCATCAAAATGTTTTAAAAATGAACTTCAAGTATAAGCCCGCCGCAATATCGCGTGAGGATTCTGCAGCCTTGTGACTTTGGTTTAACCAAATGGTGCAATCTTAAATTTTCCCGAAGAATAAAAAAATAAGCAGGTAGATAAAGAAAACAAAGGATATAAGATAAGGAGAAATATTATGGAAAAGAAATTTAAGAGAGTATTGGTGCTTTTCTTGGCGCTTCTTATGCTCTTCGGTCTTTTGCCGGCAGTCAGCGCGCCCGCGCTTGCAGACACCACTATAATTACCGATGTGGCAATCACCGGGGTAACTGCGCCTGCGGTAGGCGAGTTTCCGACAATATTGGGCATCGGCACATCCACTGAGGGAGTTACAGTTAACTTGGATCCAAATAATACAAATTGGGGTGCATATTTAGGGGGGTCAACTCCTTATTTTTGGAGTTTTGATAAAAAGTTTGAGGCAGGGAAAGAATATTGTATAGATATAATGATTAGTTCGGCGGAAGGGTACAGCTTTGCAGATCCTTCCGCAATGAATGTGAATGTAACTGTGAACGGGAATCCGGCAAAGAAAACAGAGATTGAAGCTTGCGGAATTGGATTGGCAAATAGAAGGATAAGGTTGCAATTCGCTGCGCTTCCGGGAGAGGTTGAAAAATGCACTGTATCTTTCAATCCGGGCGAGGGCGGCAGCGGAACCATGGCTGATGTTAAAGTCGAAAAGCATTTNTTCTATGAGTTGCCCAATGCCGACGGCTTCACCCCTCCCGAAGGAAAACATTTCCTTGGCTGGGAAGTAGGAGGTGAGCAAAAGTCTGCCGGCGACAAAATTCAGGTCAATAGCGATATAACCCTTACAGCCCTGTGGGGAGTTTGGAAGGATATAGATCGTGTGGATATCACCGGAGTAACTCCACCCAAGGCGGGAGAGTTGCCAACAGTAGAAGGCATCGGCATAACAACCGAGGGAGTTAAATTTTTACTTAACCCTACTTGTCGTTGGCTAGATTCCAGTCTAAATGTGATAAATGAACCCTTTGAGGCGGGTAAAACATATTACCTGAGAACGTGTTTTAATGCGGACTTCGGTTACCGCTTTAAAGATCCTTCTGAAATGACAGCCTATATGAAAACAACGGAAGAGAACACTGAAGCCGCAACAAAGATAGAAGCTCATTATGGTATAAACAGAATGGTTTACTTCAAATTCCCCGCTTTTCTTAATGTTAGCTTAAATCCCGACAATGGCGGCATCGACCCGCCAACAGTAACTGCTGTAGAAGAAGGCGGCGAATACACCTTGCCCGCCTGCGCTTTCACCGCCCCTGTTGGCAAAAAGTTTAAGTCTTGGGAGCTTGAAGGCGTTGAGCAGCCGGAGGGACATAAGTTCACCGTCACTAAGGACACAGAGGTAAAGGCGCTTTGGGAGCCTTTAAAATTCACCGTCACCTATAAAGACGAGGCCGACGCTGTTATCGGCGCACCGCAGATTGTTATATATGGCAACGATGCCGTGCCCGAAGCCTTCCCCGATAAAGCGGGGTTTACGGGCAAGTGGGATCACGACGGAAAGAACATCACCGAAGATAAGATAATAAAGCCCGTATATGTTGAGCTAAAAATGACAAAAGAGCCGCCCGCATGGACACAGGGCTCCGGCAAGGATGCGGAATTTGCCTCCAATGCCGAGTTCTCCGACTTTGTGGGCGTTAAGGTAGACGATAAAGACCTAGACCCTGCGAACTACGATGTTAAAGAGGGCTCGATTATAGTCACCCTTAAAGCAGCATATCTGAAGACCTTGGCTCCCGGAAAACACAAGGTGG
>JGI24710J26742_10004915_pt1 | contig 10781 bp, 7 predicted proteins | sample BioPla2DNA2_FD_26742 | JGI IMG/M metagenome (IMG submission 26742) | reverse complement strand
GATCGTATTACCATAGAGTGAGATAAGATTGATAGATTAAAGGAAGATGTAATTAAAATTTTGTGAGAAACTAAAAAGTTTTGAGTTTATGTGGATCAGAATGAGGATTGAAAGATAACTACTAAAAATAGTAAATTAGTGAAGTGGTTTACAGATAAAATGTATTGTCCTGATTGTGATGTTATTTATCCAGAATTTACGACTCAACATTTTTCTTCCAATAGACAAGAGTGAGCTTGTCCAGAATGTCATGGAATAGGGGAGGTTTTACAAGTAGATTTAGATAAAGTTATAGACCCATATAGTTCATACTCCAATGCTATTTTACCTTGGAGAGATAGTACATTTGGACAAGTTGTTTTAGGGAAATTAGCTGAAAAATACTCCATGGATACAGAAAAGTTGCGAAAAGATTTACCGGAGCGGTTTCAACATGTAGTAATATATTGAGATGAGGAAGTGATCAGAGTACAAACTTGATGAAAGTATTCTAGTGTCAAATATCAGTGAATTGAAAATATTTTAAAAGATCAGTATATCAAAGGATTGCTTACTGTCGATTTTCAAGCAATGTTAGGTATGAAATCTTGTCCAGTTTGTGATTGAAAAAAGCTTAGAATAGAGAGTTTGAATGTATTTATAAATTTATGAAAAAATAAATATAATATTGCAGATTTACAGAAGTTTACTTTAGATCATTTATTAGAATTTTTTCAAGAATATGTACAAAAAACAAAAAAACCTAATTTATTGGTAGATAGAATCATAAAACCTCTGATAGATAGACTGGAAACCATTCAAGACTTGTGATTGTGATATATTGATTTGAGCAGGACAATAGATACTTTGTCGTGATGAGAAATTCAAAGACTTAGACTAGCTAAACAGCTTGGGAATAAGCTTACATGAATTATTTATGTTTTAGATGAACCAACGATTTGATTAAGTCAAAGAGAGATCGACAAGACAATTAAAGCTATTAGAAATTTACAAATTATGGGAAACACTGTCATTGTTGTAGAACATAATGAAAGCTTCATTAAGTCGGCTGATCGAGTAATAGAAATTGGACCGTGAGCATGAGATTTTGGAGGGAAGCTTGTATTTAATGGTACTTATGATGATTTTTTGAAATCAGACACTTTGACTGCAAAATATATTACTTGAAAGCTAAAAGTAAAAGCAAACTTTAATCATCGTAAATGAAATAAATTTGTTTCTATCAAAAAAGCAAGCAAACATAATTTAAAAAATATAGATGTGAAAATCAGACTGGGTTGATTTACTGTTATTACATGAGCAAGTTGAGCATGAAAAACTACATTAATGTATTCTACTCTTTATAGATTTTTGAATGAAAAACAGAAGTTTGTCCAAGGTTACATCAGACTTCAGCTTTTAAAAAAATGAATGAGTTGGGAAGAAATTATATCTGCTCCTGTGATCCAAAAAGAGCTTTACGATCATTATGAAAATTTAGCTTTACAAGAGTTTTATCAAGATTTGGCTGTAGATACTATTACTGGTTATCAGGAGATAAAAAATACAATATATGTTGATCAAAGTAATATATGAAAAACTCCTCGTTCCTGTCCTGCTACTTTTATTGGTACTTTTGATAAAATTAGAACTATTTTTGCTTGAACTACTCAAGCAAAGTATCTTGGTTTTTCTCCATCATATTTTAGTTTCAATTCTGAAAAATGAGCATGTCCAGCTTGTAATGGATATGGTTATAAAAAAGTTGAGTTAAAGTTTTTACCAGATACTTATGTCCCTTGTGATTTGTGTAAGTGAAATAGATACAGGTCAGAAATTTTAGAGATTAAGCGAAAGTGAAAAAATATTGCAGAAATTCTAGATATGTACGTTTCTGATGCTTTAGAGTTATTCTCAGAAATAGATATTATTCGTGAAGAATTACAACTTATGTGTGACATTTGATTATGATACTTAAAAATGTGACAAGCTGCTCATACTTTATCAGGATGAGAAAGTCAAAGATTAAAGTTAGTAAAGCATTTATTAAAAACTTATACTGGCCATACAGTATATTTTCTGGATGAGCCGACAGTTGGATTACATCCACAAGATATAGAAAAATTATTAAAAGTATTAGAAAAATTTTTGGAAGCTTGAGACACAATACTTATGATAGAACACGATAAAAATATTGTTCAATTTGCAGATGATATTATCGAATTAGATGATGGAAGAGTAGTTGAGGGTCCACTAAGCTCGTAAAGCTTGCCCGCCAGTATTGCGGGGTTTATAAAGTTGAAAGTTATAAAGTTATTCCCCTTGCTTGTTACGGAGAACTCTGTAAATAAGGTGGATTAAGGGGGTCTGATTCCCAAAAACGATAGGGCAACTTCTTTGTTGGGGAAGTTTTTTGTTTTATAATTTTATTATTTCATCATACATGAAGGCGCGAATTCGAATTCGCGCCTACATTATTTAATCATTTTAACATTTTATCATTTTATCGCGAACACCGTGAGCATTTATCACTTTATCGCGAGCAAATTTCACCCCGTCTGGAAGAGCAAGCTTTCCTATTACTTCAAATAAAACTCAGGTTTATAGTCTCATTTTAATAGATTTAAGTTTTTATTGTCTTGTAAGAAATCTTCTTGTAGAGTTATGTTTTCATAAAATAGTTTAAATTTATGCTCATTTTTAATTAGTTCATTATATTTACTGTCTTGTTTTTGTTGATCGTAAATATTGTTGATCGCAGATAATGTGTTTCACCATAATCATTGGTTATCAACTCATTCTTTTAAGTATTCTTTAAAAAATTCATTAGCTAAATTTATTTTTTCGCTTCATTTTGGAACAACAAAAACTCGTCCTTTTACAGGATATGATAGATTTGTATTGTTAAAAACAGCTATTTCAAGTATGGTTTTATTACCTGTAAAATATTTTTCTAAAATATCAAAGTCTGATAAAAATCAAAACTTCAAATCTCAAAAATTGTAGTACATTAGACATACAGAAGGGAATATGTTACAATTTTCATCTCTTTTTCATATACTTTTGTATAGTTGTTTGAATTTTATATAATCATAACTGTAATCCAAAGATAATTTTTCTACATCCAACATGTTTTTTAGTTCTGCAGTGTTGTTGTTTTCTTTTATTTGTTCTAACTGTAAAAACAATATTTCAAAATAATTTTCAAAAGGACTTTCTCATCTTTCTAGAAATCTTATATCATTTTTTCATATTCACCAAACTATTGGCATAGAATACATTTTGTTTTGTTCTCGTATGGCACTGAAAGTAAGTAAACTCTCCCAATTGCTTCACACATTTACTCATTCTTTTTTTATTGTAATGGTCGGGTCTATGGAATATGGAATTATAGTGTTGTTGTTTACTCATAAAATATCTTTGAAAATTCAATGAAAATATACTTTTGGATTTTCATCTATGCTAATAATTTCTAAATCCATTCCTTTTATCCAATTTGTAGGTAACAAATAAACAATATCTGTTTTTAGACCAGACAGAAGGTCTTTTCTATATTTAGTCATAGATTCAATATATTCAAAATTTATTTTAATTTCTTTGTTATTTAATTCTTGTGCGATCTTATCAAACCCCGTATTTCAGAAAAAACTAGGTAACATTATGGTTAAATCTCCAGTTTTTGCTAAATTTTTTTGGACTTCAGGTTGAACAATTTCATTGGGATCACTCAATAGTTCTTGATATTCTTGAGTAATTTCTTGTTCTTTTTGATTGGTTTCCAACATTTTTTTTGTATTTTTAAACTTTATGTCTCTAAAGCTGTAGAGAGCTAGAGAACTTATAACTATGGAAACTAGTCATAAAATTAGAATTTTTTGAAAATCTTTATTCATTATAATATGGAAAAATAAAATTTTTATAATTTGGGTTTTGATAATTGGAAATAGGTTTTTTGATTAATAAGTTTTGTTTGTATTTTCAATATATGGACATTCAAGTAATATAATAATATGAGTCTACAAAATCAAGATTAGAATTTATTTCAAAATCTAAATAAGGTACGATTTTATTGTTAGCCAGAAGATAGTTTGTCCCAGTAATATAGAAGTGTATTTCTAAAGCTTTCCCTCCGGAAAGAGCTTCTCAAATAGTATTATATGCCGTTCAAGAATTGTTGAATCCATTTTCTGTTGCAGAAAAATCGAATATATTTTGTGTTCAGCCGGAAAAATGAAAATTTGTTCATTCATTTAGAGTTCAATTGAAAAATTCGTTCCCCGTGATATTTGCTATTACATATCCATTTTCATCATTTAATGTGAGAATTCGTTTTAATTGTATTTGGTTTGTATCTGATATTGGATCAAAGTTGTTTGTTATTGTCCCAGAAATGTAATTGTCATCATTAAAAAAGTTTAATATTTGATTTGTTCCAGAATATATGTTTTCTCCGGTGTTTAATACTAGCTTTATTGTTGTAATTTTATTATATTCTATTGTTCAGTTTGTTCATGTGGTTTTTGAGTTTATATCAAAAAACAATCAATTAGTAAAATTTCAAAACTCTCATTCTACTATATCACCTATGTTTCATCATGTTCATAAATTTTCTGTACTTCATTTATATCAATGTCACATGTATTTGCTTGATAATAATCATCTTTCTATAGCAGATATAGCTCAATAATAGCTGTTTTGATAATGGTTTAGATCTTGAAAGTTTTGTTGAAAGTTAAAAAAATGAAAATATATATTTCATAGGATTCAAACACTAGCAATAAGTATTATTATTACAATTAGTAGTAGCATGTTTTATTTAAAGTAGGAAAATTAAAATTTTCCGTATGAGATGTTGAATATATAATCTTTTCTTGGCTAATTTAATTCAATATTGGGTCATCAACATTTTGGACAATAACGATAATTGTGTGGGTATTCAGTATCACATTCTTTACATTTTATGGTAAGTTTTTTTCAACAGTTTATACAACACTTATGTTCTTTAGCATTTATAGTAGAGCATTCTATACATATGGTAGAATTGCTGACACAAGCTTCTCTCCATGGCATTTTATCTTTTTTATATCATATTGGTTTGATAATATGATAAAGTGGTATTCAGATTATTGGAGTAAAAAAGGTCACAAGTAGTATTGCAATGATTTGTAACAAAACACTATTTGTTCTGGCGGAAATATCTTTTGCTACCCAAATAATGCTTATTATCCATAAAAATACAAACAGAACAACAATTGTTGTATAGATGTTTTCAAATCATCCATATTGGTTAATGTCCATTTTGATTTTTTATAATATAAATTATGTTGTTTTTCTTTTTACTAGGCTTAACTTATCTCAGTATTTTTTAATTTGTTCACGAATCATTCAGAGTTGTCATGGATTTTTTAATACCCATGTTAGGTGTATTATTTTGTTTTTACCATCTTTATCATCTTTTATAGAAAAGCCACTTACATCAATTTGCGATTTTGTAAACATTTCCAGTAATTTTATAAAATCAAAGTCTTTGTCCATAACTACGACAGAATTGACTGTGTATGTGTTTTTTGGCTCTCATTCTCGGTGTGCTTCTAATAATTTATTCGGAGAAATTGTCTTTAATGCTCTACACTCTAAATTATGTATTTTGATTCAATCTTTTCAGGTTTTTGCTATAATTTTTTGAGGAAAAGTTGGTCTACATTCAGGACATAAATGATAATTTATCAGCTTATCNTCATCTATTATAACATTTTTGAATTTTTTGTCTTCTANTGGCTTTGCTTTAATGTTGTTTTTTTGATAATAAGATNTGTATTCTTCTGGATATACTCATTTGATGATATCATTGTATATCAGTCTATTGTCTGCAGCTTCAATAAGTTTCTTTTCTAATTCTTTTTTATCATAAAGCTGGTTTATCTTGCTATCTTTTGCGGCTATATTAGGTAAATTAAATTCTTTGAGTCTTTCATTCAATATTTTTGTAGAGCTTTCCAAAATTTTTTCTTGTTGAGTGCTTTTTAAGAATTTAACCAATTTTGCTTTTGCACTTGGAGTTTTTAGAACATCTTGTCGATGTTTGTTTGCCGTATATTGATACCTAAATGTATTTATTTTTACGATATCTCATGTGTTTGGGACATGTGTGATAGGAACAATTTCTCAGTTTACAATTGCATTTTTAAATCTTAGTCCAATTTCTGTATGTACATAAAATGCAAAATCTAATACAGTACTTCATTTTGGTAGTTCAATAATATCTCACTTTGGTGTATAAAGCAGTGTTTCTTTACTTAAAAGCTCGATATCTAATTTGTTTTTGAATTGATCTTTTTGTTCACTTTCTTTGTATGCATTTACTAATTCCTGTAACTTTTTTACTCGTTCTGCTTGTTTTTGGTTTACTTTGCTCGGTCATTTTGATTCGCTATATGCATAATGAGCTGCTACTCCATATTCAGCAACATCGTCCATTTCTTTTGTTCTGATTTGTATTTCGATAGGNAAATTAAACATTCAAAGTATTGTAGTGTGAATACTCTTGTATCAATTGAATTTTGGAACAGCAATATAGTCTTTAATTTTTTTAATTAAAGGAGTATAGTGTTTGTGAATTATTCCCAGTATCATATAACAATCAGCAACATCTTTTGCGATAACTCTAAATGCCAACAAATCCATTATTGCAGAAATATCTGTAGTTTTGTATCTATATTCCATTTTTTCTCGTATTCTATACGGACTTTTGACTCTTCATTTTACTTCAAAATCACTGATTCATTCTTTTTGTAGTAATTTTGTTATATTAAATATTCATTTTTTAATGTATTTATCAGAGCCAGAGTATCATTTTTTTAGGTAAGAAACTATTGTTTTAAATTCTTCTGGGTATAGTATTTTAAAACATGCATTTTCTAATGCTATTTGATATTGGTATAATCACAATCTTTTTGCTACAGGGGCATAAATTTTCATAGTTTCTAGTGCAATTTTTTCTCTTTTTTTAGGCTCAGGGTGATAGTGCAATGTTTGCATGTTGTGTATACGGTCTGCAAGCTTTACAAAAATAACTCTTAAATCTTTACCCATCGCTAAGAAAGTTTTTTTTATGGTTTCCAAATGTCTATCTTCTCATTTATATCTTATTTTTGAAACTTTTACTAATCATTCACAGAGTCACGCCACTTCTTCTCAAAACTCTTTTTCAATTTCTTCTTGGGTGAATGTTGTGTCTTCTATAACGTCGTGTAATATACAGGTTTGGATCGATTCTAAGTCTGGTTTTAAGTCCATTAAAATCAATGTTGCTTTGAGTGGATGAGTAACATATGGCTCTCATGATAATCTAAATTGTCATTCGTGTGCCCTTTTAGCTAAATTGTAAGCTTTTAATATTCAGTTTTTGGAGTTTTCAGGTAGATATTTTTGTGCTTTTGAAATAATTTCTTGTACCAAAACATCTAGATCTTCGTTTGGATCTACTTTGTAATCTAGAAAACCATCTAATTGATTTATATCCAAAATTTTTAATTTGAACTAAAAAACATAACAAACATGTATCCTTAATAAAAAATAACTAAATTCATTCCATTTTCAATAAGAAAGTTAGTGAAGTTCTTAAAGTTTGAAAATAAAATTCCTCCCCTTGGGGAGGTTGTTCTCCCGATTTATCGGGATAGGTGGGGGTTTTACCCCAACAACCCCCAACTACACTAGAACAGCTTCCCCCAAGGGAAGAATATCTATATCATTTTCATCTATCATCAACTTTACAAACTTTCAACTTGTAACTTGCAACTTTATAGCAACCCTCCCTTTTCTATCTGTTTCAATAACTCTTTACTCATTTTGCTATCTTTTTGTTCTATAACTTGTTTTTTTTCTTCGATTCTAGATTTTTTAATCATTACATCTATCGGATTTTCTTTTTCAAAATTGACCTGAAATTTTTTTGGACTATCATACATTTTATTTCTGATCATTTTAGCTATATATTCTAACAATCACATTTCTGATACTTTAAAAAATGCTATCACAATAAAAATTGCTAATACAGGTATGGCAAATACGACACCTGCAGCAGTAGAGCCAGATTGAGAAGCTGTTTTAAAGATAGTTAGAGCTAGTCATACTCAAACAGCTAACAAAAAAAGCTGAACTATTGTAACAGAAACTGGTCACAAGTTTAATGTCATTCATGCTAATAGTCATTTTTTTATATTCTTTGGAAAGGTAACTTTCATGCGGTAGTTAATTAATTTATAAATCATAACTAACTATATTATAATCAAGAAAATATATTTTGCAAATTTTTCGAGGTATTTTGTTATTAAGTTAGAAAATTCATAAAGCTTGCCCTGCCACGTAGTACTATGTGGCGGGTTTGTAAAGTTAGAAAATAAAAATTCCTCCCCTTGGGGAGGTTGTTCTTCCCGATTCATCGGGATAGGTGGGGGTTTTACCCCAACAACCCCAACTACCCCGCACTACTGCGGGCAGGCTTGTAACTTTCAACTGCCTTACAGCTCAATATCACTATCGTCTACTTTAGATACAACTTTGAATCTACTAGTAATGAGTATAGTTATCAAAGCATGACCTAAGATTATATATGGAGTATTTGCGATAAATTGTTGTAAATAGATGTTATCTGCAAATCATTTTGCAAGTTCCAATACTTTTACTGGATCCAAAATATCTATACCAAAAAATATGATTTCTAGAGTAATAACTACACTCAAAGCGGCCATTGGAACAAATAGCAAATACAGAGATTTTTGCATAATTTGATCGCCAGAAAAATCTATTTTTATTTTTGATGCACGATAAATTAAAAATAAAAATGCCACATAAACTATAAAAAGAATGGTAATTTTACTATCTCATAAAAATCTAGCCAATCAAGTTTCTCCCATAGCATTGATAGATAAATCAATAGAAGTAGATATAGCTATCAATAAGGCTCATAACACATAATTTCATAAAATGATTTTTACCATTTTGTCCAGTCAAATCACAAAAGACAAAACAACAATAATTGCGACTCATCAAACAAGTAAATATGTAATCAAAGTTTGTGTCATTTGAATTTAAATAATTAAATTGAAATAATATATTTTATATATATAAATAAGAAAGCATTTTTCAATTTTAAAAATAAAAAAAATGAAAAAAATAAAAGCATTTACAATGTTAGAAATATTAACAATTACAATTGTTGTATGAATTTGATTGTTATCAATAGTTTTTGCTATAAATAAATCCAAAATCGATACCAATAATATTATCCAAAAAAATGTGGCAAATCGATTAGCCAAGGAGTGAGTAGAGTTGATGTATCAAAATAGAAACACAAATTTACTGAAAAATCCTAACTACAGAGATTTATGTTGGTTAAATATAGATTCGTCAAATGAAAATTGCAATTGAAACCAACCACGGTTTGGATCAGGAAATTATGTTTTGTCTGGGAAAAGTTTCATAGAAACAAATAAAGTTTTGGCATTATCTGGATGAATAAGTGAAGACGATAAGTTTTTTGCTTTATGTCTAAAATCATGAAGTCGAGTAGCTTGTCCAGAAGAAGAAAATCAAACAAAATATTGAAGATACTTTAGAGTAATTAAGTGATTTGGTTTGTATGATAAAGATTCAACTGTAACATGATGAAATTTGTTAGAATGTGCAAGCTGAAATGATGAAGATTGTTCAAATAATTTACCCAAAGAATATCGTTTTTGTTGTCAAGTATTTTTTGTTTGAAATAAAATTTGAAAAACAGAAGTCTGTGCCATAATGACCAATTTCTATGATTAGTTTTTTTTAATAGTTTTTAATAAAATGTTGCCAGTAATTTTTGATGAAGAAATTTTACTAAAATATGCTAAAGAACACAAAATTCAACCGTTTAGAGTTAAACAGATTTTTTATGAATTATTCAAAAATCAAAATATAGATTGGGATAGTATGACCACTTTGTCTAAGGATATGAGAAAAGACTTTTCAAATAAGTTTGATATCTTGAATTTAACTGTAGATAAGGTTTTGGAGGATGAACAAACTACAAAATTTTCTTTCAAAACATCTGATTGATACTTTATAGAAGCAGTATTGATGTATCATTGGAGTAAGCATGTGAAATGAAAATTAAACAGAATTACATTATGTCTTTCTAGTCAGGTTGGTTGTCCAATGTGATGTACATTTTGTGTGACAGGTAAAATGTGATTAAAAAGAAATCTTACTTGGCAAGAAATTATTTCTCAGGTGTTGTACGTGAATAACTATATCAAAAATAAGTTCTGAAAAAAAGAAGATGGGACTTTGCGAGCTGTCAGAAATGTTGTATTTATGTGAATGTGAGAGCCTTTGTTAAACTACGACAATCTAAAAAAAACTATAGAAATACTTCTCCAAAGAGAGAGATTTTCTTTATCTAAAAGACATATTACTATTTCTACTGTTTGAGTGATAGATGGGATCAAAAAGCTTATTCAAGATAAAATTGATGTGTGATTGGCAGTGTCATTACATGCTCCTACACAAAATCTCCGTGAAACAATAGTCCCAAGTGCGAGAGTTCATCAAATCCCTGAATTGATGAAAGTTCTAAACGATTATATAAAAGCTACAAACAATAGGATTTTTTATGAGTACATTATGATTAAATGAGTGACAGACGGAGAAGTTAATGCAAAAACTTTGGTCAAACTCCTAAAATGACAGCTTTGTCATGTAAACCTAATTCCTTACAATGAAAATCCTCTTGTAGATTTCCAAGAAACTAGTATCAAGGAAAT
>JGI24710J26742_10004913_pt1 | contig 10784 bp, 7 predicted proteins | sample BioPla2DNA2_FD_26742 | JGI IMG/M metagenome (IMG submission 26742) | reverse complement strand
GAGACTCGCGGTGGGATTGCAGATTTTGAAGCGGAGTTCCTCTAAAGCAAAGGGATCGTGGCCCATAAGGTAGGGCTTCAGGCCTTGAAACTGCAGTTCGGCACTTTCGCCGCCCCCTCCCATTTCCCCAAGGCCCACGATGCCTTCATCGGTCTCCACTTCAATAATTGTGCGTACAAAACGCCCCCAGTGCTCNCCATTGCTGTGCCTGAGGGGAGCCTCCAGTGGTACAGTAACTGTAGTCGCCCTAAGATCTGTGATCTTCACCTAGATCATCCTTTCCCCACACCTCTTTACACGTCCACAAAAAACTCTGGGTACTCAGCGAGCAGCTGGGCCTTCTCCACAATAACCATTCTTAAGTGCTCACCGATGATTTCCTTTGCAGCCTCCCTGCTTCCCTGGCGTAGGGCTTGGAGCATCTCCCTATGCTGACTGAGAATCTGATCCCAATGGAAGTCGTGGGAAAGGCGGAGCACCCTCACCCGGTAAAAGTCTACGTTCAGCTGTTTCAGCATCTCGTAAGTGCGGTCTCTGCCGCAGGCGCGAAAAATCGTGGCATGAAACTCATCGTCTAAAGCCAGCATTTCCAGGTAGTTTTTATTGCGGCAGCTCAACTCCTGCGCGGCCAGGTTGGACTCCAGCTGGTAAATATGCTCTTCAGTGAGGTGCCCTGCCGCTTCTTCCATCACTGCCTTTTCCATAATCTCCCGCACCCAGCGCCCCTCTTCCACTGCTTTCAAGTTAATCAGGGACACATATGTACCGCGCTGGGGATAGATCTCCACCAATCCGTCTTGATGCAAATGGACAAAGACCTCCCGCACCGGGGTGCGGCTCACTTTGAATTGTTCCGAAATTTCCTGTTCCGACATTTTGGTTCCAGGCTTCAAACCCAGGTGGAGGATGTTGTGGCGGAGAGTACTGTAGACAAACTCCCGTGCAGATGCCCGGCTCCTAGGGTTGCGTCTGGCTGTATAGTTCGGTATGGTAATCGCCTCCCACAACCAGATACTACCATGGTAGTATGCTTAAATAATATATAACAGTTTTGTAAAAGTCAACCGCGATTTGTTGCGTCCAAACGAAGATTCTATTCTGCAGGCACAAACTGCAGCCAGGCTAAGTCGAATCTGGACCCAGGCAGGAAAATGAGCCGCACCTGTACTCGGCCAGTAATGCGGTTCAGGACAAACTCCTGCTCAGCATAATCACCAGCCTGGGCAAATTCCACCTGCTGTCGCTCCTCGCTTCCTCCAGAGGATAGGCTGAGCTGTACGGCGGCCCTTGCTAAGGGGGTACGCCCGCAGATGATCAGGCTTCCCGCTCCCTTCTCTCCAAAATCAAACTCACCGAAATCTAAAGTGACATTGTTGCCGATCTCCTCGATTCTTTTCTCCACTCGCACGAAGTGATCCCCATAGACCTGGTCGCATTCCCCTGCGAAAATCCTGGTGAAAGCCCGGTTCTGCCTGGCAAAGGCAAAGCCCTTAATGTGCATCTTATCCTGGGTGACGATCCAGAGCGAAGTGACACCCCTGAGCCTCTTGGTCAGCTGGTAGGTCTCACTTTGGTACACGTTCCACCGGGAAGGCCTCTGATAGACGGTATCTAGCAGGAGCACACTCCCGTCCTCCCGGGGCTTTCCTTCCCAGAGCTGTACTGGGTAGGGGCCGCTGGTCAAGGCAAAAAAGGGGATGGTTATAGTATCAGAGCCATCGGAGCCAAAATCCAGGTCTGTAAAGCCTACCTGAGTCTCCACTCCCCTCGCCGTGGCTGTGCCCCGCTCATTGCCAGGGCCCACTTCCCCCACCACAGCATCGTACAGTCCCCCGGAAATGAACTGGTAAGGATCTTTAAAGAGCCTGCCAAACCCCTCTGCCCTAAACTCCAGCTCCGCAAAAAGGCGCACCACACCTGTGCCGTTCCTGCTCAAGCAGCGCAGGCGGAACTCCCCATCACCCTGGGCCTTGAGGCGTACCGCGGTTCCCCCTCCCTCAAGCTGGGCTAAGCGCGATTTATTGCCCCCGGCTGTAACCACCCACCACTCCAAGTCTCGGTAAGATGTGTCAGCGGGATAGAGCTTAGCCTGCACTACAGCCTCGCTGCGTTCGGGAGTGAGCACCCGCGGCTCCGCTGCCTGCAGTTCGATTTTACGCAGGGGCACTTCCTGCAGGCTCCCGGTGTGCACAGGCTGGGGTTGATTCACCTCCACAGCGGAAACGCCCCGGGGCGGGCCCCCAACTGCTGGACGGCTGTAGTAAAGAACTTCTGCCCTGGGCAGACCAGGGGAAGTAACCTGGAGCTTGATCTCGCCTGGCTCCAAAGCTGCGGCGATCACAGCCCGCAGCCTGCCGCTGAACAGCCGGCGGCTGGTACCCTTGAAGGAATCATAGTCAGTGCTATCACCGTTATCCAGGCCAATCAGTCTCCCCGCGCCTGTAACCTGTACATCAACCCTGTTAGCGGCATTTTCTACCATATGGCCTTCCTCATCTTCCAGGGCGATTTCTACCATAATCACGTCGGTGCCGTTGGCCTCGATCTCGCTCTTGTTCGCGGTCAGTCTTATGCGGTGGGGATCGCCGAAGGAGTGGCGCACCGCGGCGGCCACCACCCTGCCTTCTGCATCTAAGGCGGTGGCCCTAAGTTCACCTGGTGTAAAGGGCACCTTCCAGCTGGCGGTGACAAGATGGCGGGGCTCGCGCAGGTTCTTAAGCCCGATTTCGCGGCCGTTCAGTTCCAAAACTACCTGGGGAGCATTGGAGCACACCCGCACGTCAATTACTTGGCCAGGGCTGAAATCCCAGTAGGGAAAGATGTGTACCATGGGGTTTGTTCGATAATCAGTCCACGCTGCTTGGTAGATGTAGTAAGAGTCCTTGGGAAAGGCCGCTGTGTCCAACTGACCGAAGAAGGAGTTTTTGGAGTGGTAGGGAGTTGGCTCACCTAAGTAATCAAACCCAGTCCAGATAAACTGCCCTAGGGAGAAGGGGGTTTCCCGCTCCACCTCCAGACAGGCCTCCGCACTCTTTGCACCCCAGCTTACGGGGCTGTTGCCCAGGGCTGAACATTGGCCGTCATCCTCCGCTAGGATGGAAACCTCCAGGGGGAAGTGGTAGATGCCTCTGCTCTGCACCACAGCGCTGGTCTCACTTCCATAGATCACCCAGTGGGGGAATTTCTGGTGATGGTCGGCGTATAGGTGCGCGCCGTAGTTGTAGCCCACCGCCTCCAATAATTCAGCACAGGCCTGAGTGTTCTCCCACTGCAGGTAGTTGGAGCCAAAAGTGAGCAAACCGTTGCGCCGCGGATCATAGAGGCGCACCAGCTCAATCAGGCGTTGGGTCAGCTCTCTGCCGCGCTCCGCGGCATGGGTGTCCAGCACCTCATTGCCGATGCTCCACATGAGCAGACTGGGGTGATTGCGGTCCCGCCGCACCCAGCTGGCCACGTCCCGCTCCACCCACTCTGGGAAAAAGCGGGCGTAATCAAAGCCTGTCTTGGGAAGTTCCCACATATCAAAGGCTTCACTGACCACAAAAAAGCCCAGCTCGTCAGCGAGCTCCATGAGCCCCTTGGCAGGCACGCTGTGCGCGGGGCGAAGGGCATTAACCCCCATCTCCTTCAAAAGCTCCAAGCGATAGCGGAGCACGCTTTTATTGAAGGCGGCCCCCAAGGCACCTAGATCATGGTGCTCACACACTCCCTGCAGCTTAAGCTTTCTCCCATTCAGAATCAGACCCTGATCTGGGCTGAACACCACTTCCCGAAAGCCCAGGTTGTGGCCAACCCTATCCAACACCAAGCTTGTCCGTACGCTGATCAAAGTGGTCTCCAACCTGTACAAGCGGGGGTGCTCTGGGCTCCACAGCTCTGGGCCGGGCACCACCAGCTCCTGCCGGTTCACGATCACTCCCCCGGGCTTAGACAGCACCGCTTGGGAGCTGGCTGTGGGGCTGTCACCATCGTAAATTACATGCTGCACGATGAGTTCTTCCCCGGTACCAGCCATAACTTCGCAGTCCACGGTTACCAGCCAAGCTTGTCCTTCCCCAAAGAGGCGGCTGGTAGAGATATACACCCCGTTAGTGACCAAGTAGCTGTCTCCTGACATCTTCAGCCATACACTGCGGTAAATGCCGGCCCCAGAATACCAGCGGCTGTTAGGGGCTTGGTGCACCACTCGAACTAGGATTTCATTCCCACCAGGTTTCAGGGCCTGGGTGATCTCGAATTCAAAAGAGGTGTAGCCGTTCTTCCAGTCGCCGATCCAGGTTCCATTGACATAGAGGGAACTGTCCATGTACACCCCTTCGAAATAGAGGAAAACCCGCTTGTTCCCGCTATAATCCAAATGCCTTCTGTACCAGCCTATGCCGTCCTCATAGAGATCCTTGGTGTTGTAGATCAACCAATCATGGGGCAGGTCTACGGGGGCAAACTTGAGTTCCCCTGGATCCAGCAGATCGAGGGGCCCCTTGGCAAACTCCCAGCCATCATTCAACAAAATGGTCTCCACAGCAGCGCCTCCTCTCCTGGCTTCAGCCTGCTCACATTGTTTTGGGGGGGTTAAATGCACCAATGCCCCGTAAAATATGGGTTGACTTTTATCAAAATGTAAGATATTATTCAAGTATACTACCATGGTAGTATAAAAAGGGGTGGAGGGCAAGCAATGAAACCTACTTTTTTCCTGAAGCGCCGCAGTACCATCAACTACCTGCGCAAATACTGGTCCCTCTATTTGATGCTGTCGATCCCCATTGCCTACTTCATCGTGTTTAGATATATTCCCATGACCTACATTCAAATCGCCTTTAAGCGCTACAGCATCGTGCAGAGCCCTTGGGAAATGCCTTGGGCTGGCAACAATGGTTTTGAGTATTTCATTAAAGCCTTTCAAAACCTGGACTTCCTCTACGCACTCAAGAACACGCTGCTCCTAAACTTCCTCGATCTGCTCATCGGCTTCCCGGCACCTATCATTCTCGCGCTGCTCCTCAATGAACTGGCTTTCCCACGCTTCAAGCGTTTTACCCAATCTGTTGCATACATGCCCCATTTTCTATCCTGGATTATCATTGCGGGGCTGGCTAAACAGCTGCTTGCACCCACCACAGGACTGATTAACGTCGCCTTGAACCGCCTGGGCCTGGGCCCCATCCCCTTTTTGAACGATCCCACCCATTGGGTGTTTACCTATGTGTTTTTGGGTATTTGGCGCAATGTGGGCTGGAACACCATTATCTACTTGGCTGCCCTTACCAATATCAACCCGGAACTCTACGAAGCCTCTGCCATTGACGGAGCTAACCGCTGGCAGAATATCTGGTATATTACCCTGCCGGGGCTGCGGCCAACCATCTTTACTCTGCTCATCCTCAGCCTGGGAAACATCCTCAGTAGTGAGTTTGACCGGCCCTTCGCCCTGAGCAATCCCTTGGTGAACAGCGTATCCAACGTAATCTCCATCTTCGTTTACCGTTATGGCATTCGGGGCCTGCAGTTCTCCCTAACCACGGCTGTGGGGCTGTTCCAGTCTGTGGTCTGCGTCATCTTCTTAGTGGCAGCCAATGCCTTGGCGAAGAAGTTTGGAGAGCGGGGTATCTGGTAACTCCCAGGCCCAGTAGAAAGTGAGGTTTAGCCGTGATTAGGTCCAAACGCAGTAAAGCAGCAGATTATGCCATCGCTTTGATCTGTGTCCTGTTGATCATCATCTGCCTGCTGCCCATGCTAAACGTATTGGCACGATCCCTCAGCTCCACCGAGGCCATTATCCGCAACGAAGTGCTGCTCTGGCCTAAGGGGTTCAACTTCAGCGCCTACCGTTTGGTGCTCACGGACAGCAAGTACACCTGGTCCTTGGCCTGGACCGCCATTTTGACCACTATCTGCACGGTTGTATCCATGGTCATGACCATCCTCTGTGCCTATCCCCTCACTTACCGCCAGCTCAAGGGCAGAGGCTTCTTCAACACCATGATCCTGTTCACCATGTATTTCAGCGCCGGAACAATTCCCCACTACCTGCTCTACAAAGACCTGGGCCTGTTGAACCACCCCTTGGTGCTGATTATTCCCAACAGCCTGTCCGTCTTTTACATGATCATCATGCGCACCTTCTTCTACTCCATCCCCGACAGCCTGCGGGAGTCTGCAGAAATTGACGGGGCAGGACCTATCAAGATCCTGACATCCATCTATCTGCCCCTCTCCAAACCGGTGATGGCCACCCTAGCTCTCTTTTACGCAGTGGGCCGCTGGAACGGGTTTTCAGATGCCTTGATGTATATGAACGATCGCAAATACCATCCCATTCAGCTCCTGCTCTACAACATCTTAAACGCTGTGACCAGCATTGAGATTCAAACGCAGGAAGGATTCGCGAGCATGCCTGGACTTTCCGATACCATCCAAGCAGCCACAGTCATGTTTGCCACCGTCCCTATTCTCATTGTTTACCCTTGGCTCCAGAAATACTTCATTGCCGGAGCCACCCTAGGCGCCCTGAAGGATTAGCCTAGCTCACCATGGTTTTGCTGCACGTTAGTGCTCAAAAAACAAAAGGAAGGGATGACTTGCCGTGCAAAAAAGACGCTTTGTTGTGCTGTGCTTGACCCTGCTGCTCGTTGTCGCTAGTTCGGTAATCGCTCTAGCTGCGGATCCCGGTTTTGTGGATGGACGCTTCACCACCACCCGCAAGATCACCGTGGAGATCTATGACCGCAGCAATCCCGGCGGCTCTACCCCAGAAGACAACTTCTGGACAGACTTTATCAAGAAGGGCATGCTGGAGAAGTACAATGTTGAGGTAACCTTCAAGCCAGTACCACGTTGGACTGAGGTTGAGGTAATCAACAACCTGCTGGCTGCTGGCGATGCACCTGATATCTGCGTCACCTACAGCTTCCCCACCATTCAGACCTATGCCAACATGGGCGGCGTGACGGACTTGGCCCCCTACCTAGAAGAGTATAAAGAACTCCTTCCCAACCTGTGGGATCTGTTGGGCGACCAGAACATCTACTGGAACCGCGACCCAGAAACCGGCACCATCTGGGCCATTGAAGCTCTGCTCTTCCAGAACAAGAGGATCAACACTTTTGTCAGGGAAGACTGGCTGCAGAAACTGGGCCTTGAAGAACCCAGGACCATGGAAGAATTCGAAAATATGCTCCGTGCCTTCAGGGACAACGCTGAACTCCTGCTGGGCGAGGATGCCGACAAAATGGTGCCCTTCTCCATCAGCTTTGACGTTGGCTGGAGGGGTGACCACGTGATTTCGGCCTTTGTACCCAATGACATGTCTGATCGCGATATGTGGGTGTACGGCTTTGATGATCGCCACCTGCTGTGGCCAAACTACAAAGAAGGCGTACGCAAGCTTAACCAGTGGTACAACGAAGGCTTAGTGTGGAAAGACTTCCCGCTGTACGGAGCCGGTGACAGGACAGAGGACAACATGATCAAAGCCGGTTATGTAGGCTCCTTTATCCACAATTGGGACTATCCCTATCGCGATGGCCAGGAAGGCATCCATGCCAACCTGAAGAATCTGGTGGGCGAAGACGCAGCCTTCATAGCGGTAGAATGCTTCCCCAACGATGCAGGCATCTATCGCAAATACCTCAGCGCTCCTGTGGACAGGAAGGTCTTCTTCCCAGCAACCAATAAGGAACCGCTAGCTTCCCTGCTCTACCTAGACTTCATCTCCGATTTGGAGACACGCCGCTTCCTGCAGATCGGTGAGGAAGGCGTACACCACGAAGTGCTGCCAGATGGAGCTGTGCAAAGCCTGCCGGTTGTAGGCGAGAAGATTATGAACTCGCCGCAGAACATCGACTACACCATCACCATCAACGGCCTCGATCTGGGTGATCCGGTACTGACCGCCAGATCCGTTGCCCTCAACTATGCCGGCGTGGAAGCCAGGTTTATCGAGCGGGCCTACGAAATTACCAGCAATGAAGCCCGCTACGGCATCAACGTCCAAGTAGGCGAAATCAAGGCCCAAGAAGGTATGGACACTGCCCTGGCTGAAAAGCGGAACAATCTCCTGGCCCAGGCTATCGTGGCTAAACCAGAAGAGTTCGATGCTGTGTGGGATCGTGGTTTCAATGACTACCTCCGCTCCGGCGGCCAGGCCATCATTGACGAGCGTGCTCAGAAGTACGACGCCATGTATGGAAATTAAGGGTGTAAAGTGAATAAGAAAAGGGGCTGCTCAGTGCGGCCCCTTCTTTTTCTGCTCTTGTTTTGCCAATGCTCCTGCCTGTCGATTAAAGACTGGCCCGAAACGGCGAGGCAGGCAGCCCTTCTTCATTGTACAAATTAGCTCCTTCAGGGTTGTCATGCCAGGCATAGCGCACGCCCTGGGGTTCTGGCACCTCAGCGCTCCACACCCTGATGGTTTCCCCCTCGATTTGGGCCTTGGCGGGATGGAAAATGCCATCAGCACCGCACACCTCAAACCAGGTGAGCTCTCCCCCCTGTGCCCTAAGGCCACTACCTATGTTAGTGAAGTACAGCAGCAGAGCACCATTTGCCCGCTCCAAGCGCTTAAAAAGCGGACCCTGATCCACAACATCCTCCCTAAAGATCAAGCGCCGGGCAGCCAGGGACAGCCTTAAGGCAATATCCTTCTTGTTTTGGGGATGCAGATCATTGGCTTCCCCAATGTCGATGGTCACAGCCATAGCTGTATTGGGCACTTCCAAAGCCTCCAGCTGTGCTTCCCGCAGCAAAGCCCAACAGCCTGGCACCAGGCCTTCAGAAGATGTATCGAAGTTGGGCAGCTGCACATAGAGGAAGGGCAGATCCGGACAGCCAAACTCTTCACGCCAATGGGCAATGAGCGTCTTCAGCAGGTTGTGGTATTGTTCAGGTGCATGGGCGTTGGACTCTCCCTGATACCAGAGCACCCCGCGAAAAGCACAGCCCCTCAGAGGAGCAATCATGGCGTTATACATGCCGCTGGGTTTGCGGTGGGCCCTGGTGAGCCTAGGCAGCAGCTCCATGGTGCCCCCCACTTTGTACTTCCACTCCCCGGATAGGTCGACCTGCTCAGATCCCATCTCCAAGACGTAGCGCTTGCGTTCCACAAAGCCGCCGGTATCCCGGTTAATGATCACCCGAATGGCGATGGTATTGGTACCTGGCCTCAGCACTCCAGGCGGCACCTGGTACTTGCGGGGCGGATATTTGTACTCCGTCTTGCCCACCCGTACGCCATTGATGTAGGTTTCGTCGGCATCAACAATGGCGCCTAAGCGCAGCAGGGCCTCCCTTTCCCCGGCTCCCTCTCCCCGCTCCACCTCGCGACGCAGCCATACAGAACCGTGGAAGTTNTCCAGCTCAGTGCCTTTCCAAATCTTAGGGACAACCATGGTATCCCACTCAGAGTCGTCCAACTCAGGGCTGTTCCAAGGGATTTGACCAGGCTGCAGGCCCTGGTCTTTGGCATCGAGCTCTTTCTGCCAGGCAACGTATTCCCGCAGCTCTCCATGCATGATGGCATCCAGGTAACCGGGCTGCTTCAGCTTGGCGACGATATCTTCATAGCCGCCCAGTCCTGAAATCACTTCTTCGCTGAGCCAGGTCTCAATGCGGCTGCCCCCCACGGCGGTGAGCACCAGCCCCACGGGAACCTGGTACCTTGCATAATGGACCTGGGCAAAGAAATAGCCCAGGGCGCTGAACTCCAGTACTGATTCTGGAGTGACCGCCTGCCAAGTACCCTTGGGGAGATCCGTTTGCGGCCCCTGGAAGTTATGGGTGATGGGCACACGAAACTGGCGAATCATGGGGTTTTCCGCCCCCTGCACCTCCTCAGTATAGAGATCCAGGGTCCTGGCTACCGGCAGCTCCATATTGGACTGGCCAGCCAAGAGCCACACATCGCCAATGAGGATATCTCTAATTACCTTTTGGCCATTCTGCCCAGTGATGGTGAGCTCAAAGGGCCCTCCTGGCTCCTGGGGCGGTAGATCTAACTGCCACGAACCTTCGGCATCACTCTGGAAGGAGAAAACCCCGCCTCGAAACGAGGCTTGCAGCTCTTCCTGGGGAGAAGCCTTGCCCCACAGGCGCAGGGGCACCCCTCGCTGCAGAACCATGCCGTCTGAGAAAATGGGAGCTGTGCTCAAAATCGAATCTCCAGCCATAACAACACACCCTTCAATGTCTCTACAGAGAGTATTCCGCCCCAGGAAGATTATTTCCTGCACCAAAAAACCGCCCTCCTGGGCGGCCTTGCCCGTCTGGGCGGTATTCAGCATAGTCTCTATTCCTTTTTCTGCTGAAAAGCGTACTCATCGCGAATCTCTTCCCGTTTGCCGGCAATGGCTTCTTCCCGACGGCGATTCTTAGCCCTGATGGCCTCTTTCTGCTCTTCTGGAATATTCATCTGCAGAGTGTCATGGGCTTCCTCCAGATTCTCGATGGTCTGTACCACTTGTTCCCTCAGCTTATCCACATTGTCCCGACGATCATCGGGTTTTGGCCCCTGTCTTTTGCTCATAGCATCTCCTCCACTTTTAGCATGGCCTGCACTGCCCCTTTTTATCCACCTGCGGCGGCAGCGTTGGTCGCTTGACAGGGAGGTTAAAGACGCATACTCTGGAAGCAGCACTAAAAAAAGAACATCTTCTGCCGAACTATATCTAAGAAGGAAATTCCAACTAGATTTGGGAGTTGAGGGAATTGATCGATAAACGAAAACTGTGGAGTGGCCTGCTGCTAGCCTGTGTTTTGCTGCTTCCCTGGTCGGCTGTAACTGCCCA
>JGI24710J26742_10004910_pt1 | contig 10791 bp, 11 predicted proteins | sample BioPla2DNA2_FD_26742 | JGI IMG/M metagenome (IMG submission 26742) | reverse complement strand
ATTCAAGAAAGACATGACCATAGCCTGAATTTCATTTAGACGGAAGCTAGAGTGAATTAAGCCATGGATTTTTGGATAGGTTTAAGGTAAGTAGACACATAATCTGTTTATAATAAGTTTTAGAGGAGTCATTAGATGGGTCATTTTATCCTATGCCTCATTACTGTTATGTTTATTACAGGAGAGGTACCAGCCCCTCAGGTTGATGATTCTAAAGATAATGAAGTAATAACATCTATGGAAGCTTTGGATACAGTTAAGGAAATATATGCTGCCAACTTTGAAAAGGTTTGTGATGNATCAGAGGAATATTATTATAAGCTTCCCGACTACCAGTATTATTTGGTGATGGAGGATTACGACGACACAGAAAGCTACTATTTGATTCATTTATATGAATTTGTTATTGATGAACTAGACACAGGTATTGGTCATACGGTTACATATGGCTGGTATAAAGTCTATTGGGATACAGGTTATATTATTGAACAGGTGTATTAAGCGATGATGTAGGAGAGGGCATTTTGATTGCCTTTTCCTACATTTTATGTTAGAATCTAGTTGAATTAATTAGTTACTTTAGCTAATGCTAATATTATGAAAATTGATCAAAATTTATTAATAATGGCACAAGATACTATTCTAATAATAGGATACAAGGAGGAATAAATTATGAATACACCTACCCCCCATATTGGGGCTAAACCAGGAGATATAGCTAAAACCGTTTTGATGCCCGGAGATCCACTAAGGGCTAAGTTTATTGCAGAGACATATTTAGAGGATGTAGTGTGCTTTAACGAAGTGAGAAATATGCTAGGATTTACAGGAACCTACAAAGGTAAGGAGGTTTCTGTAATGGGAAGTGGTATGGGTATACCATCCATTGGAATTTATTCATATGAATTATTTAATTTCTATGGAGTGGATAATATTATCCGAATAGGTTCTGCAGGTGGAATGACTGATACAGTAAAGCTTAGAGACGTTGTAATTGGTATGGGCGCATCGACTAACTCTGATTTTGCATCCCAATACAAGTTACCAGGAACATTCGCACCTATAGCAGACTTTGGATTACTGCGTAAAGCTGTGCTAGCAGCAGAAGAGCTAAATATCAACACTGTTGTTGGTAATATCCTTTCTTCAGATACATTCTATAATGATGACAAGGATGCTAATGATCTTTGGAGAAAGATGAATGTTCTTTGTGTGGAGATGGAAGCAGCAGCCCTGTATATGAATGCTGCAAGAGCAGGCAAGAAGGCTCTTTGTATTCTTACAATTTCTGACCATGTATATACAGGAGAGGCCCTATCTGCAGAAGACAGACAAACAACCTTCCATGACATGATGAAGATTGCCCTTGAGATAGCTTAATTATCTATATGTGAATAGATTTGGAAAGGTGACAATATAATGGATAAAAAGTTAATATTTAACAAAGTTGACCATACTTTACTTACACAAACAGCAACCTGGGAAGAGATAAAGCAAATCTGTGATGATGCTATTACTTATAAGACAGCTTCTGTTTGTATTCCTCCTTCATATGTTAAGAGGGCTAAGGAGTATGTTGGAGATAAGATGGCTGTATGTACTGTCATAGGCTTCCCCAATGGATATAATACAAGTTCTGTTAAGGCTTTTGAAACTCANAATGCCCTTGACAATGGAGCTGATGAGATTGACATGGTTATTAATATTGGAGACCTGAAGGATAAAAACTATGAGGCTATTGAAAGTGAAATCCGGGAGCTTAAAAAAGTATGCCAAGATAAAATCCTTAAGGTAATAATCGAAACCTGTTTACTTACTGATGATGAGAAGATTAAGATGTGTGAAATAGTTACTAATGCAGGAGCAGACTTTATCAAAACCTCCACAGGATTTTCTAAAGCAGGTGCTACCTTTGAGGATGTGGCATTATTTGCAAAGCATGTTGGTAAGGATGTTAAAATTAAAGCAGCTGGCGGAATATCTTCCTTTGANGATGCCGAAAAGTTNATCAGNCTTGGAGCATCTAGACTTGGAACTAGTCGTATAGTGAAGCTAGCTAAGAATGAACAAGGCTCAGGTTATTAGAAACTATCAAATAGAACAGGGGGTTTTGTCGTGCAAGATAAAGGCGAACAGACTACCAGTATCACCACAAGGCAAAAAGGTGAGTTGCTCGGCAAGCAAGAACTAGTAAGTCGTTCTGTTGTTAAGAACTTGATTAGAGCAGCCATAGAGGGAATGGAGAACTCATACGCACCCTATTCCCATTTTAATGTAGGTGCAGCTCTGCTTACAAAGAATCAGAAGATTTATAATGGCTGTAATATTGAAAATGCTTCATATACGCCAACTAACTGTGCAGAGCGAACAGCACTTTTTAAAGCAGTTAGTGAAGGTGATCGTGATTTTGCGGCAATTGCAGTGGTTGGTGGTAAGGATGGTATGCTTACAGATTACTGCCCTCCATGTGGAGTTTGTAGGCAGGCAATAAGAGAATTTGTGGATCCTACCACATTTCTTGTTATTCTGGCGAAATCTGAGAATGATTATATGCTATATTTCTTAGAGGAGCTTCTTCCAATGGGATTTGGTCCAGAGCATATGTAATATATGTGGTTCAAGAATCGTTATATTAACCTACAATGGTTACTNGATTCTTGAGCCATTTATTATAAAAACAGATAAAGCCTATAAGAGAATATAATGAATATTACTGACCTTTCTTCTTATATTTATACTTTAATAAAGTAATGCAATGTGGTATAATCAGCCTAGTTTTAAGAATTTCTACCAAGTACCTTTGATACAAGACAAAGCACTAGATGTTATGTAAAAATATTAAAAGCACTGGAAAGGATTGATAGCATGTACTCATTCGACGATATTAAGAAATATGATCCTGAGATCGCTGAGGCATTGTCATTGGAAATCGATAGACAGAAAGATCATATTGAGCTAATCGCTTCAGAAAACTTTGTTAGCCCTGCAGTAATGGCAGTTATGGGAAGCCAATTAACTAATAAATATGCAGAGGGATATCCTGGAAGAAGATATTATGGTGGCTGCCAATTTGTTGATATGGCCGAGAATTTAGCAATTGAGAGGGCAAAGAAACTATTTGGATGTAGCTATGCCAATGTTCAGCCCCACTCTGGTGCTCAAGCAAATATGGCTGTGTTTTTTGCTTTACTTAAACCAGGGGATACATTTATGGGTATGAACCTTGACCACGGTGGACACTTGACCCATGGAAGCAAGGTTAACATGAGTGGTACTTACTTTAAAGTTGTGTCCTATGGAGTAAATGATCAAGGATTTATTGATTATGATGAGGTAAGACGAATTGCTAAAGAGACCAAACCCAAGCTAATAGTTGCCGGTGCCAGTGCATATGCACGGGAGATAGATTTTAAGAAATTTAGAGAAATAGCGGATGAAGTAGGAGCTTACTTAATGGTTGATATGGCTCATATAGCAGGCTTAGTTGCGGCAGGCTATCATCAAAGTCCTATCCCATATGCTCATGTTACAACAACTACAACTCACAAGACCCTTAGAGGACCTAGAGGTGGTATGATACTTTCAAGTGAGGAATTTGCAACAGAGCATAAGTTTAATAAATCTGTATTCCCAGGAATTCAAGGTGGTCCTTTAATGCATGTTATTGCTGCAAAGGCAATATGCTTTAAGGAGGCTCTAGATCCTAGCTTTAAAGAATATGCCAGAAGAGTTGTAGAGAATTCCAAGGCTCTAGCTAATGGATTAATGAAGAGAGGCTTTAATCTTGTATCTGGAGGAACCGATAATCATTTAATGCTTGTAGACCTTCAGAATATGGGTGTTACAGGTAAGGATGCTGAGAAGNTNCTNGATGCTGCCATGATTACATGTAACAAGAATACAGTTCCTAACGACCCTACATCCCCTAATGTTTCTAGTGGTATCCGTCTTGGAACCGCAGCAGTTACAACAAGAGGTATGAATGCAGAAGACATGGATGTTATAGCAGAAGCAATATATCTACTAATCAAGGATGTTGAGGCTAATAAAGACAAAGCTATGGAGCTAGTAAAATCCTTGACAGAAAAGTATCCTTTATATCCACGATAAGCAGATTAGTCCATACTATCTAGAGGCTTTATCAAGCTTGCTTGAAGAAAGACTATAGATAGGATGGATAAGTGCAACGTGAACGAGATAGCTTTAGCTATCGAGTTCCTAATCTGCGTATAGTATTAGTCCATACTATCTAGAGGCTTTATCAAGCTTGCTTGAAGAAAGACTATAGATAGGATGGATAAGTGCAACGTGAACGAGATAGCTTTAGCTATCGAGTTCCTAATCTGCAAATTATTTGATATAATAAAAGCTATAAATAGAGCACAGCCTTATAGCTGTGCTCTTTCATTACTTTGCATCTTATTATAACAATTTGTTCCGAATATAATTCCCACAATTAGTACTGCAGTAACACAGACATATTTCACAATCTTGGTTACATCTACATTGACTTCTACATTCACATTTACATCCTCACAACAATCGGAATCCTTTGGTGAACAACAATCCTTTGACATATAATCATCCTTTCTTATGTTTTGGTTTTCCATCTTAAGGTAACTTAATATCCAAGCTCCTTACCCACAAGAATAACTTTAATTCTACCTGGTATCTTGGATCTTCTTGTTACAACTATATGATTACATATGCAATCATCCTCGTAGCAATTAGCACATTTACCAAGCTCTGCACATGGGGTTTTAAGCCCTAATCTTACAGCATTAGGTGGAGCCGCCATGTTGCGAACTCTATCTATACCATCTTCAACCTTTGTTACAATCTTATTCATTCCAGCGATAATAATTACATGTTTTGGTCCAGCCATAAGACATGCGACCCTATTACCCTGACTATCAATATTAATAAGCTGTCCATCAAGACTAATGGCATTAGAACTCATAAAGTAATAGTCTGCAGTTACGGTTTTACTGTACATAAGGGACTTCTCATCTGGGGTTTTGGCTGTGCTTCGATCATATAAGACATAATCAGATTCATGAAGTTCATCTAGAAGTCCGATTTCATCTAAGGTCTGTGAACCTCCCCATGATATGGAGCATCCAGGAGTCAGAAACCGCTTTGCCATGGCCTTAGCCTCATCTTCATTTGCGCAATAATAACCCTCAATATTTCTCTTGTTAAATCGCTCGATCAAGTTATTTGCTAGATTTTCATAGTATATCATTTTTGCGTTCATGAACCATTACCTCCTATTTTATGTATATTTATATTCTAAATGAATAACTATGAATGTTCAATATTAAATCACTAGAATAAATTTGTATTTGTCCAAAGAGGTCAGATAAGGTATACTATTCATAGTAGATTTAAAAACTGATATGAAATTCTAAATAAGCGAAAGACATATTTTTGTAATCCAATTGTTGTTTTGCTTACTTTTTTGTGTCAGTAGAAAGTTGGAATATAATGTCGAAAAGTTTGTACATAGCAGAGAAACCCAGTGTTGCTAGAGAGTTTGCTAAGGCTCTAAAGATCTCTGGGAGGAAGCAAGATGGATATATAGAATCAGAAGAAGCTGTTGTAACCTGGTGTGTTGGGCATCTGGTTACCATGAGTTACCCTGATGCTTATGATCCGGCTCTTAAAAAATGGTCAATGGCAAGTCTACCATTTCTTCCAAGTACATATAAATATGAAGTAATCCCCAATGTTAATAAGCAATTCAATATTGTGAAGGGCTTATTGAATCGTAAGGATGTTGATAAGATTTATGTATGCACTGACTCTGGGCGGGAAGGAGAATACATCTACCGTTTGGTTGAACAGGAAGCAAATGTGCCACCTTCTAAGGAGAGAAGAAGGGTATGGATTGATTCTCAGACAGAGGAGGAAATTCTTCGTGGAATACGGGAAGCAAAGCCTCTATCTGCCTATGATAATCTGTCGGATGCAGCATATCTAAGAGCTCAAGAAGATTATCTTATGGGAATTAACTTTTCCCGTGCTCTGACTTTAAAATATGGAAGCGAAGTACAAAACTTCTTAAATGCTAAGAAATGGTCAGCCATATCAGTTGGTCGTGTTATGACTTGTGTTCTCGGAATGGTGGTAAGACGTGAGAGGGAAGTAAGAGATTTTGTGAAAACCCCTTTCTACCGTGTCATAGCTACAATTAGTGAACAAAATCATGAATTTGATGCTGAGTTTAAAGCTGTGGAGAACTCCAAGTATTTTAATACACCTCTTTTATATAAAGATAATGGATTTAAGGAGAGAACCTCTGCTGTCCATATGATTAAAGAGATTTCCGATCCCATTCCAGAGCTGATGGATGATGGAACATGGATCAGTCAGAAACCAGTCGAAGACGGAGAGCAACTATGGGCTGAAGTAATCAAGGTTGAGAAGAAAAAAGAGAAGAAAAACCCTCCTCTACTTTATAACCTGGCGGAATTGCAGAATGAATGTGCCAAGATGTTTAAGATTAGTCCTGATGAAACTCTTAAAATCACCCAGGAACTATATGAGAAGAAGATGGTTACCTATCCTAGAACAGATGCTAGGGTTTTATCAACTGCTGTTGCCAAGGAGATACATAAGAATATCCAAGGACTAAAGGGGCTAAACGCAGTCAGAGAATATGCAACTGAAATATTAGATAGTGGTTCATTTAAAGGGATTGTTAAAACGAGATATATTAATGACAGCGCGATAACAGACCATTATGCTATTATTCCAACTGGCCAAGGACTTAATAATCTTCGTTCTTTAAACCATACGGCAATTAGAGTATATGAACTGATTGTAAGAAGATTTCTTAGTATATTTTTCCCTGCGGCGGAATATCGTAAAGTGTCTATAACATTAAAAATCAAATCAGAGTTTTTCTTTGCTTCCCTTAGAATGCTAGAAAAGGAAGGATACCTAAAGGTTGTGGGTAAAGGAAATTCAAAGACTAAAGAAGCTAAGGTCGATAAGAGTGGTGCTGAGAATAAGAATGGTACTGATAAAGAAGATCAGGATGACAATGAAGATTCAGATGAAACAACTGATCAATCCCTTCTTGCGGTGTTTATGGGCTTGAAAAAAGGTATGAATTTACAAGCTCGTGCATTAAACATTAAAGAAGGAGAAACCAGTCCACCTAAAAGATATAATTCTGGTTCACTTATACTTGCTATGGAGAACGCAGGTCAATTAATTGAGGATGAGGAGCTAAGGGCTCAGATTAAGGGTAGCGGAATTGGTACTAGTGCTACAAGAGCTGAGATACTTAATAAATTAGTGAAGATAGAATATCTTGATCTGAATAAAAAGACTCAGATCATTTCCCCTAAGCTTCTTGGGGAGCTTATATATGAAGTAGTTGAATCCTCCATTAAGTCCTTGCTTAATCCCGAATTAACTGCTAGCTGGGAAAAAGGATTGGATTATGTCTCTAATGGAAAAATTACAAAAGAAGAGTATACTAAAAAGCTAGAAGGCTTTGTAGCAAGAAGAGTTGAAGGGGTTAAGAACCTTAATAACCAAGCTACTTTACGAAGAAATTTTAAGGAAGTGGCGGCTAATTATAAAAGATAATTGAGAAGGGGAATGTATATGACAGAACAACTTATGATCAAATCTTTATTAGATATGGATCAGACAATTGCAGCAGAGGTATTTGAAGGATGTACGTATCCTTGGGAAGTTTTAAGTAAGATCAAAGATGAAATACTTCGAATAGGAAATTCACTTTCAGAAGATGAATATATGAAGGTTGGAGAGGATGTCTGGATAGCAAAATCTGCTAAGGTATCTTCTACAGCTAGTATAACAGGACCTGCCATAATAGGGAAAGAGGCTGAGATAAGGCACTGTGCATTTATAAGAGGCAACGCTATAGTAGGTGAAGGAGCTGTTGTAGGTAATTCTACAGAGCTAAAAAATGTAATCTTGTTTAATAAGGTTCAAGTTCCTCATTACAACTATGTAGGAGATTCAATACTTGGATATAAAGCCCATATGGGAGCTGGTGCGATTACCTCCAATGTAAAGTCTGATAAGACCTTGGTAACAGTTAAGGCTGGGGAAGAGAAGCTTAAAACTGGCTTGAAGAAATTCGGAGCTATTCTTGGAGACAATGTAGAGGTTGGATGCAATAGTGTATTAAATCCAGGAACAGTTGTTGGACGAAATTCTAACATTTATCCCCTTTCTATGGTAAGAGGGTATGTAAAAGAAGGATCAATATATAAAAAAGCCGGTGAGATTATAGCAAAGAATTAAGATATTTCTAAAAAGCTATGGACTTATAATGGGTTTTGTGCGAAAATATGTTAAGTAAATAACAATATACATATAAAATGTTTTTACCAAATAATAATCACAAGAGATACTATGTAAATCGAAAGGAGTTTCTACAACATGATTTATTCTAAAGAAGTTAAAATGATGTGTCCGGTTGCTCAGGGCGTTAATCACGGCGCTGCTCCAATTCCGGAAGAAGCAAAATGGGTAAAATCAAAGGAAGTTACTGACATTTCAGGTTTTACACACGGTGTTGGCTGGTGTGCACCTCAACAGGGAGCATGTAAGCTTACATTGAATGTTAAAGATGGTATTATCCAAGAGGCACTTATTGAAACTATCGGATGTTCTGGTATGACTCATTCAGCAGCTATGGCATCTGAAATTCTACCAGGAAAAACAATTCTTGAAGCCTTAAATACTGACTTGGTATGCGATGCTATTAATACAGCAATGAGAGAATTATTCTTACAGATCGTATATGGTAGAACCCAGAGTGCATTTTCAGAGGGTGGCCTTGTAATAGGTGCAGGACTAGAAGATTTAGGTAAGGGACTTCGTAGCCAGATAGGAACTACTTATGGTACTTTAGAAAAAGGACCACGTTACCTTGAGATGGCGGAAGGTTACATAACTGGAATCGCTCTTGATGCTGACAATGAAATCATTGGCTATCAGTTCGTGAGCCTTGGTATAATGATGGATCATATTAAAAAAGGTGATGATGCAAATACGGCATTTGAGAAGGCTAAAGGTCAATATGGACGTGTAGAAGATGCTGTTAAGATCATAGACCCTAGACACGAATAATAAAGGAGGATACATACGATGGCTTTGTTTGAATCATATGAAAGAAGAATAGATCAGATTAATGCTGTTTTAAATAAATATGGCATTGCTTCCATTGAAGAAGCAGATAAGATTACTAAGGATGCTGGACTTGATGTTTATAACATGGTTAAAGACATCCAACCAATTTGCTTTGAGAATGCTTGCTGGGCGTATACAGTTGGTGCAGCAATTGCAATCAAAAAAGATGCTAGAAAAGCAGCTGATGCAGCTGCAGCAATTGGCGAAGGATTACAGTCCTTCTGTATACCAGGTTCTGTTGCAGACCAGAGAAAAGTAGGTCTTGGTCACGGTAACCTTGGTAAGATGTTACTAGAAGAAGAAACTGACTGCTTCTGCTTCTTAGCAGGTCATGAGTCCTTTGCAGCAGCAGAAGGGGCAATTGGTATTGCTCAATCAGCTAATAAGGTTAGAAAGAAACCTCTAAGAGTTATCCTTAATGGTTTGGGTAAGGATGCAGCTCAGATTATCTCTCGTATCAATGGATTTACATATGTTGAAACTGAGATGGATTACTATAAGGGAGAAGTTAAGGAAGTATTCAGAAAAGCTTACTCCAAGGGACCTAGAGCAGAGGTTAATTGCTATGGTTCTAATGATGTTACTGAAGGTGTTGCTATTATGCATAAGGAGAATGTTGATGTATCTATCACTGGTAACTCAACTAATCCTACTAGATTCCAACATCCAGTTGCAGGCACATATAAGAAAGAACGTCTAGAGGAAGGTAAGAAATACTTCTCCGTAGCTTCTGGTGGTGGTACAGGTAGAACNCTTCACCCAGATAATATGGCAGCAGGTCCTGCTTCCTATGGAATGACTGATACAATGGGTAGAATGCACTCTGACGCTCAGTTTGCAGGTTCTTCATCAGTTCCAGCTCACGTTGAGATGATGGGTCTTATCGGAATGGGTAACAACCCAATGGTTGGAGCAACTGTATCTGTAGCAGTTAGTATCCAACAAGCTGCTGAAGCAAATCGTTTCTAGGAAACGATTGAAAGTTCTAGGAAGAGCTTGTAACTAATATATCAAAAACATGAATTTGTCACCGCTTTCTTAAGTGGGTGATAAGATGATAATACCCCTGGAATAAATCCAGGGGTATTTTTTATCTTAATATATTTTCTTGAATATTTACTGTATCAATTGATATTTTTTAAGTGCATGTATAAGGGTACGATATATTTATTCATTTCACATAACTTATTTGGATTATTATTCTCCTACCATGCCATCACCGTCACGGTCGTCCATGTATTGGTATAGCCAGTGGTCCGAATATATTGGCATCTTATATCCGGCGGCTTTAGCTTCAGCTATCGTTACTTTGCCGTTTCCATTTGTGTCAACTTTCGAGAGATCATTCTCCTCTTTGACCCCATCGGTTTTATTTGTCCTATTGGGTGCCTTCGTAGGAACCTGCGTCAAAGAAGCATTGACTTCATCCGGATTAACATTCTCAAATTCATCAACGATCTTGTTTCCTTTAAGCACATATTCGTATTTGTATTTAGAAGGTATTTGAGTTTTAGTATTTGGATATGTAATTGTAGCAACAAAATCCTCACAACCTCCGGCATCACGAATTACTTTTTCCATATATGCCTGATCACCGTGTCTATTTAATAC
>JGI24710J26742_10004909_pt1 | contig 10792 bp, 10 predicted proteins | sample BioPla2DNA2_FD_26742 | JGI IMG/M metagenome (IMG submission 26742) | reverse complement strand
TGTTTTTTACAATGCCAATTTTTGTTCCATCTTTAAGTGAACAAGTAAAAATTGGGGAACTCCTTTCAAAACTGGACAATACAATTACTCTTCATCAACGATAACCAAATTTGATCTTTTTCAGATAATATTTGTCGATTTTACAATTTTTGTGTATTTTTTCGACAAAAAACGTAATACTTGGGAACAGCGTAAGTTATCTGATATATCAGAAAAAATTACAGAAAAGAATACAGAGTTAAAAGAGCAAGAGACTTTAACCAATTCTGCTGAGCTTGGTATTATCAGCCAATCAGATTTTTTCGATCATCGCATATCAAATGAGAGCAACATCAATAACTACTATGTTGTTAGTCCTAATGATTTTGTCTACAACCCTCGAATTTCAGTTACAGCTCCTGTCGGCCCTATTAACCGTAACAAGCTGAAAAGAACAGGAATTATGTCTCCTTTATACACCGTTTTTAAAACGCATGACATAGATTGCTCTTTTCTCGAGTTCTTTTTTAAAAGTTCAAGTTGGCACAAATTTATGCATTTTAATGGAGATTCAGGTGCAAGATCCGATAGATTTTCTATTAAGAACAATGTGTTTTTTACAATGCCAATTTTTGTTCCATCTTTAAGTGAACAAGTAAAAATTGGGGAACTCCTTTCAAAACTGGACAATACAATTACTCTTCATCAGCGAATGTCCTAAAACTAGTTCACTAACCCTGACACTGAGCGCATAACGATATCGATGTCTTTGTTCTCAAGTTCCTGAATAATATGCAGATAGGTTTTTTGCGTGGTAGTCATGCTTGCATGGCCTAATCGCCTTGCCACGCTGGCTATAGATACGCCTGCAAATAGAAGTAATGAGGCATGGGTGTGCCTTAGGCCATGAACTGAGATTACAGGTACATTTGCTCTCTTGCATAATCTTGATAACAAATCGTTCGCCGTTGAATTATGTATTCTTTTGTTCTCTTTTACAAAGATAGGCCTTTCTGGAGGTAAATCTTTAATAAGCTCAGAAAACTGAATAACCGTCTGCCAGTCAATCTGCACTTTTCTACCGACGATTTGTTCTTGGTGGGCTGAAATCCTCCATTCTCTTTATAATTCCAGGTCTTGCTGACATTTAAAAGCTGATGTGAGAAATCAAAATCTGATGGTGTAAGTGCTATAGCCTCTGAGAATCTAAGTCCTGTTTTGGCAATCAGGAGGATAAGCCATGACATAGATAATCCCTGTTTTAGATTTAAAGAGGACAATAGTGTCTGCAGTTCAAACTGATTTAGATATTTAATCTTTTTATCACGCGGTGTTTTGCCTTTGATAATAGCTTTTCTTGTAGGATCACGCAGAATCAGTCCTTCATCAACCGCATCCAGAATCGCAGCCTTTAGCTGATGATGAAAATCCATCGTGGTCTGTCTTTCATGATACATGGCATAGTCATTTAAAAGCTTCTGATAGGTAATTCTGTTCATATCCCCTATCTTTAGTTCAGGAATGAGCTTCTCAATCCAGCGACAGGTCTGCCTGTACTTNTTCATGGTGACATTACGGATAGCGCCTTCCTTATAAACGCAGATCCACTGAGCGTAATAATCTANAAATAACTGTTCTTTTGATGTGTTATCTAACATTTGATAATCCTTTTATATGTTTTGCTGATGAAGGATCACCAAAATAATACAAAATACTATAAGTTTATTTTTTTATTACCTGTATGATGAACTAAAGATAAAACAATTATTACCACCTTCAAGATGGAGTTCTTATGAACAAACAAACATTACAGGCACTCTTTTATAAGACGCTAAAAGATCAGGATATCGCNTACAAAGANCTTGATACTAATGAGTATCAGCTAGTTAAGGTGATTATTCCTACTATCTTTTCAGACAATATTCTTATCTTTGAAGGAAAGGTAGGCAGCTTTGATACTCCATTCTATTCTGAAGGTTTCCAGATGCTATCTCAGACTGGCGGTACCTTTGGCTCTCCAAAAGCAATAGGTCGCTGTCCTGATGATGAACCTCCATACTCATTTAATCCAAACTACTACTGCAAGATAGCCTATAACTACATAATTTTCAGGAAGGATAATACCTGGTGTCTTCTTGGATTTACAAGCTGCAATCACTACAGCGGTGTCTTTGAGATTTACCNTGACGGCTATCTAAAAGTTTTTATGTCACTAGATGGNNGCACCAAAAGATCAGGCGATGTTCTTAATTTTGAGAAATTCACCATTCTATGTGGTGATTCAAAAGATGCTGTATTAAAGCAGTATGCAAAGCTCATACAGAATAACCATAAGACTCTTACCTTTTCAAAGGATGTAAACGGCTGGTGCTCATGGTACTGGTACTATGAGAAGGTAACTGATAAAGATATCTATAATAATCTTGAGATACTAAAAAAGCATAAAGATCTGTCCTATGTGCAGATTGATGACGGTTATCAGACTTTTATGGGAGACTGGCTGGATTTCTCTGATAAATTCCCTGATGGTCTTGATAAGGTGGTAAAGACCATTATAGATGCAGGTAAAGAGCCTGCGCTCTGGGTAGCTCCATTTATTGTAAGTGAGCACTCAAGATTATTTAAAGAGCACCCTGATTACCTTTTACGTGATTATGAAGGCAATCTTGTAAGCTCAGATAAGCTTACCTATGGCGGATGGCGTGATACTCCTTGGTATGTGCTTGATTTTTCAAATTATGAGGTGATTAAGTACATTCAGAAGGTCTTTAGATACTTCCACGACAAATTAAAGATTAAATACTATAAGCTTGATGCTTGCTACTGGGCTGCAATTGCAGGCTACAGATACAATAGAAACTTCTCTCGCGTGGATAACTACAGAGCAGGTTTAGAGTCCATCTTAGAGATTGTAGGACAAGACAGCTTTGTTTTAGGCTGTAACGCACCTATGTGGCCGTCACTAGGCTTAGTGCATGGTATGCGCATAAGCGATGATATCGTGCGTAACAAGGATAGAATTCATCAGGTAAGCTTTGAGCTTTTCAACAGACTGTGGATGAATAAGACTCTCTGGCTTAATGATCCTGACTGTCTGTGCCTTAAAGATCTTGGTGAGCAGGTGGCAGCATCTAATGACTACAGCCTTCATAAAGCTACAATCCTCTTATCAGACGGTGTCTTTATGTTAGGAGATGCTCTTGAGACTTTAGATAGCAGTGACTTTGCTGATATCAATAAAATCCTTGATNTAAAGAAACAGGATAAAGAGATCTCCTATAACGATGACTTTACCTTCTTTAAGGTTAAGTTAAAAGATCATTGTCTGCATGTACACTATAACTTTGGCAATGAGGATAGAAANATTACTCTTGAAAATGGAGCTATAGATTTCTTTAGTTGCAAAAAATTAGATTTAAATCAGACACTGCAAGCTGGCAGCGCCNTAGTTGTAGATTATAAAAACAGCTAATCACGNGGAGTATAAAGGAGGCAAAGCCTCCTTTATAAATTAAAACTCTATATGATTAAAACTNNGTGTCAAAATCTAAANTNTCTCCCTTGGTCATGGCGATGATCCCCTTTAGAGCACACAAAGTAGTTTTAAGTCTTATCTCTTCTCTATCCCCTTTTAAATGAAGGCATAAAGGAACTGCCCTATCTCCTCTCTTTTGCACGCTCATCCACACAGTGCCAACAGGTTTTGTAGGTGTTCCGCCATCAGGACCTGCAATACCGCTTACAGCAACAGCTATGGTGGCAAGACGAGCTCTGTTTAGCGCACCTTCAGTCATCTGCACTNCAGTCTCTTTGCTTACTGCGCCATGCTCTTTAATGGTGTCTTTTGAGACATTTAGAACATCCTCTTTAAGCTCATTTGAATAGGTTACAAAACCTCCTTCAAAATAAGCTGATGCACCTGGTACTTCAACAATGGAGGCTGCAATAAAGCCTGCTGTTAAAGATTCAGCTGTTACATATGACTGATGATATTTTACAAATAACTCTTTGAGCTCATTAGCTTTAGTAATGATCTCCAGTTGTAAGTTCTGATACATGATTATGTCCTATCTATATCTTGGACGACGAAGACCTGCTTTTGCAGAAATACCATAAGCATCACGTGCCTTTAGATTTGCCACATGATGAGGAGGAAGCGGATTTGGCTCAATGCTCTCATGAGATGAGTCTTTTTCCTGAACAGACTCTGAATCAGAGCCCTTTGAGAAGAACTTCTCAGTCTGTGCACGAGCCTGCTCTTCAATGGTAAGTGGTTTTACCTTGTAATTGTTAACTTTTGCTAACATGGTTACTTCATAACTAGGAAGTCCTGTTCTCTGACAGACCTCATCAATGCTCATGCCCTGAGCAAGAAGAGTTTTAGCAAGGTAAATCGGCTGATTCTCAACAGACTTGTCCTGGAATTCCTTTTTCTGCTGCTCTACCTTGATATTAAGATTGTCAACAGAAGTATCCATACTGCGCTGCTTGTCAATTAAATCCTGCAGTGTCTGTGTAGCATAGCTTATTGATGAATCAAAGGTTCTGCTTTTACGCTCTAGAGTGTCAACAGATACACCCTGTTTTTTAACCTGCTCCTGCAGTTCTAGCACAGCTTTTTCAAGAGACTGCTTAAGCTTTTGGTTTTCTTTTTCAAGAGTGTTGCATCTTCTGTTTGAGATAACAAAAGAGATAAGAATAAAGAGCAACAGCACAGCTGCTGTGCCAAAAACTATCATCATAGATACATCTAAATAAGATTGCATAGTTGCTCTTTTTTATTTGAATTTGCTTTAAATTTAGTAACTTATGAAACGATATTACCAAACATTTTGGTATTTGTATCATTTATTCTGAATTTTAGCTACAAAAAAGCGGTGATAACACCGCTTTTCTAACAAAACTCACATTAACCTAAGTTAGTTACATCTTTCCATTCTGTCTCAGTAAATAACTTGGTCAAATCAATAAGGATCAATAGATCATTTTCGCGGTTGCATACGCCAGAGATGAACTGAGCGTTATCTTCAGTACCAACGTTTGGAGTGTCGTCAATATCAGCTGTATTAAGATCAGCTACTTCTGCAACAGAATCAACAAGAATACCGATTACGTGCTTTTCTGATTCGACGATCATAATACGGGTGTTATCTGTAACCTCAGCATGAGGAATACCAAAACGAGCACGGGTATCGATAACTGTTACAACGTTACCACGAAGATTGATAATACCTAAAACGTATGAAGGTGCACCTGGAACAGGAGCGATGTCTGTATAGCGTAGAACTTCACGAACCTGCATTACGTTAACGCCATAAATTTCGTTACCTAACTGGAAAGTTACCCAACGTAATAGTTCGCCTTTCTTGCCGTTTGCACCAAGATCTAGAAATTTGTTGGTTTCTTCTTTAGACATTCCATATTCCTCATAATTACAACCACATCAAATGTGGGCTTTATATTTTTATTGTAAATAAATTTATAACGTTTGAAGTTGCAATTAGTTAAAATTTTGATCATTCACACATTTCTGAGTCAAGATCTTTGAGATTAACACCATTTTCAAACATCTTAATTAAAGCTTCCACGTGCAATAAGGCACACATCTCTTTCTTTACGATACCTGCAAGCCATGGTCTGTTACCTGCTGTCTCTCTCCAGGTTACCTGCTCTTTTGAAAGAATACGGTTACCCTCAAGAACATCGCAACCTACTGACCATAGAGTCTTATCAAGTGCAATCATGTAATCATAGATATCAGACTTAGGTGCATCTGGCTTTACCCAACGCAGAGTATCTACAACATTCATCTTTTTACCACGAATGTCAGCAATTCCCATAAACCAGTTTGGTTTACCAAATAGTGGAGTTATTTTTTCACATTGGAAGATACCACCTAAATTAATTAGTGGTACTGCAAAACGAATGCCCTTTACTAAAAAGAACAGTGCCTGGAATTCGTTTGGCATCTCAATGTTTTTCCACTCATATGGATTTTCAGGAACACTGCTTACATCCTCTTGAGTATCGGTCTTTATATCCTTTTCTTTAGTGGTAGATGCTGATAATGCTACAGATGTAGCAGTTTCTGTCTTTTCTGCGACCTCTGTCTTGGTTTTTGTTTCAACTTCAATCTGGGTCTTAGTTTGAGTCTCTACCTTAGTCTGTGTCTTGGTCTCAAGATCGGCAAGTAATGACTGCAATGACTGGTGCTCAGCAAAAGGAAGTGGCTCTTGAGTCTCTTCTTCAACTTCAGTTTCTGTCTGAGTCTGAGGCTCTAGAGTAAATGCGCTATCTATTGCTTCATTTTCTGCAGTTTCTATAGTATCTGTATCAGTTTTGCTTTGAAGATCTAGAGTGTCATCAGCTGTCTCTTGCTCAGTGCTATCTGCAATTATAGGAGCACTCTGTTCAACTTCAATTTCAGTTTCAACAGGTACATCGTGATTTAAATAATCATGACCATCATCTACTGCTGACGCACTAGGAGCTGCAGCTGATGCAGTATCTTGAGCTTCTTCAATTGANGATTGTGCGTGATCTTGAGGCATTTCCTCTTCAAGCATCTGCTTGAAGTAGGCAACTAGAGTGTCATCAATCTCGTTAAATGACATATTTATTCCTTATTCAATTAGCTAAGCATTGAGCCCATGTCATCTGCAACAATATCAACATCCTGAGTTTCTTTTGATGCTTTTTCTTTCTCTTCAAAAGATACGATTGCAGCTACATTTGGGGTTACTTTCTCAACGTTATTGATNAGTTCCTTGCTGATAACATCTACTAATAACTGATGATAAGCTACAGCACCACGGCATTTTTCATCTAGCATNGTAATTGGCATGCCCCTCTGTGATGACTCTCTGAACAGAGTATCAATTGGGATCTGAGCGTTCCACAGATTATCCTTGTAGTGAGCCTTTAAAAACTCAAGTGAGGTTCTGCTAGCCTTTGTTCTCTTATCATACATGGTAGGTATTACAGTGTAATTGATATTGCACTCGCTATCTGCCTTCTTCATGATGGAGAAGGTTCTTACCATGCCCTCAAGCCCCTTTAAAGACAGGAACTCAGTTTGTGTTGGCACAAGAATAGAGGTACTTGCAACCAGTGCATTTACCATCAGTGCGCCTAATACAGGAGGACAGTCAACAATTACCACATCGTACTCTTCTTTGATTAAATCAAGCGCACGAGAAAGAATTCTACCTACACCTGACTGACCTGATAGCTTTCTGTCAATGGTAGCTAGAGTCATGCTTGAGGCAATAATATCAAGATTAGGGAAATTTGTATGAGTAATACACTCTAAAACCTTTTCTTTTGTAAGATCTTTTTGAATGTATAGATCGTATAAATTTCTTTCAATAGAATTGTAATCAAANCCTAAATAGCTGGTTAAAGATGCATGAGGATCGGTGTCTATAATAAGACAACGGATATTCTCTCTCTGACACCANCCNGCTAANGAGGCTACTGTAGTAGTCTTACCTACGCCACCTTTCTGACTGGCAATCGCCCAAACTAACACATTAGCTCCTTACTTATTGCTGAAATTAAGTTCTATAGAGTTATTCTCACCGCGNACCACATCAAGATCTGCAGTACCAGCTGAGCCCTCAGGTNTTGAGTCTTTCTTGCTAGAAGTAAANCCACCTTCAGGTACATTCTCAGTCTTTGGAGCCTCCATAGCATAACGNGAGATTGCAATTACTACCTTACGATTCATTGCACGACCTGCAGCTGTTGCATTTGAGAATTTTGGAGAATACTCACCAAAGGCCTCAATAGCCATTCTCTCAGGACGGATACCGTCCTTTTCTAANTCTTCAAGCACAGATAAAGCTCTGTTTGCAGATAAATCCCAGCTGTTTCTGAAAATACCGTTCGGTACAAAGGAGTTGTCTGTAAAACCACGTACACGAATATAGTTGTTGATATTTGAAATAGCACCTGCAATCTTTAGAATTACAGGACGGGAAGGAGCAAGTACTGATGCACTGCCCTCAGCAAATAGAAGACCTGAATTGATATTAATTGATAACCAGTGTGGATCCTCTTCAATATCAATGTAATTCTTAAGGCCGGTATCTGAAATTGCCTCAGAGATAGAACGGCGGATTGCATCAAAGTGATTACCAAGTTTGCCCTCACCTTGAGTATCTGCATCAACTTCTGTTCTGCCACCTTCTTCAAACTTATCAGCAGAACCNCCTGGCTGGAAACCACCCTGACCTGTCTGAGCACCGCCATCTGGCATTGATGACTTTGGATTATTGTTTTTAGATACTGTGTTCTCTGATACAACAAGCTCACCTGCTGATGTTGCAGAGTCGGCATTGTTCTGACCGTCACGCTCATCATCTGAGCCTGAGGTTGTATCATCACGGTTTTCATTAGATACAGTTGAGGTGGTCTGGAAATTCATCATCACACCACCATCTTCAATGATCTGTTTTCCGGTATCACCCTGCTGAGCATCAAGCTGAGCTTTTACAGCTTCCTGTACCTGCTCTGATAACTGCTGTGCAAGTGATCCTGGAACTAAAAGAGCACCACCAGGTGTATTTACGATGGTAGATTCTGTAAAGGCCTGAGCAATACTCTCGGCAATTGATTTGGCATCTGACTGCTTGGCCATAGCAAAAGCATATAGAACCACGAACAACGCAAACAAAAGCGTCATGAAGTCGGCGTAGGACACCATCCAACGTTCGAGGTTTTCGTGCTCTGGAGGTTTCTTCTTCATGAGGTACCTCTACTACTGAGCGTCTTTCTTTTCAGAAGAGTAGACTTCTAGTCTGCGCTTGATCATCATGGTGTTTTCACCAGATGCAATTGATACAAGTCCATCTAATGTCATGTACTTTAACAGAGTCATCTCAGCTACAATACCTTTAATACGGTTTGCAGCAGGAAGACAGATAATGTTTGCAAGAACAAGACCGTAAATGGTAGCTACGAATGCCACAGCAATAGCAGGTCCTAACTCATCAGGTCTGTCAAGTAGAGACATAGCGTGAATCAGACCTAACACAGCACCGATAATACCCATGGTTGGTGAGTAACCGCCCATAGCTTCTAGAAACTTTGAGTAAGGCTCGTACTTTGCTTCTTCAACAGCGATAGCCTGCTCTAAGATCTGATGTAGTGAATCCTTGTCAACACCGTCCACAATCATCTGAATACCGCCACGGGTAAAATCATCTGAAGCTGATCCTATGGAGTTTTCAAGAGCTAAAAGCCCCTGCTGACGAGCGGTTGTTGATAAACCAACTAAGAATTCTGCCTGAGGCTCTAATCTGATCCTTGGAGGAACTAAAAGCCACATAAAGCACTTTAGAGCACCAACAATGGTAGGTAGGGGGAACTGAACCACGCATGCAAAGAATGATGTACCGAATACTACCAAAAAAGCTGGTAGCACAAGCATCATGCCAGGATGTGTTCCTTCAAGTATCATTGCAATACGATACATCCGATTCCCAGGAAGATACCTAAAAAGTTCATATTAACCGCCCTTTATTATTGTTTTAATTTAGCCTAACTCTTTTTGAATACAGCTTGCAATATCACCAAGAGGAAGTACTAGATCAGCTACGTTAGCGTTAACAATAGCCTGAGGCATACCGTACACTACGCAGGTTTCCTCGTTCTGAGCCCAGATAACAGAGCCCTTATTCTTTAATATGGTGCAACCCTCACAACCATCAGAACCCATGCCGGTTAAGATCATTGCAAGAACCTTGTTGCTGTAAATCTGTGCTAAAGATGCAAATGATACATCCACACATGGATTGTAGGTTAAACGACCAGTATCCTGAATAATGCGAATACGTGTCTTAACACCAAAGCGCTCGAAAATCATCTGCTTGCCGCCAGGTGCTAGATAGCAGGTACCAGCCTCTAAAATATCGCCATCCTGAGCCTCAACCACATGCAGATTTGACATCGCATCAAGTCTTTGAGCAAAGGTTGTGGTAAATGAACCTGGCATATGCTGCACAATAACTACAGGAATTGATAGTTTTGGAAGCTGTGGAATGATTTGCTGCAAAGCAACAGGTCCACCTGTTGAGCAGCCGATTGCAATAATAGAATGTGATTTGCCTGACTTTCTAAATGCAGTAGTCTCTGATTTGTGGTTACCAAATGTAAACTTACGGGCAGCTGCAGGAAGACTAGGATCAGAGGTTAACATATCGTTAATCTTCTTGTACTGACCCATAGCTGATGCTTTTGATGCAGCGCTACCAGCTGGTGCTGCAGTTGTAGTAGTTGCAGCAGGTCTTGCAGCTGTTGTTGCAAATCTTGATGCAGGAGTTGCTGTTGTTGCAGTAGTTGAAGCTGTACGTGTAAAGGTACTTGTAGTAGCAGGTCTTGCAGCAGTAGTTGCAGATGTAGCAGGACGTGCTGGCGTTGTAGAGCCTACAGCTCTAAAGCCTCTTACTCTACTTCTTGAAACAGCTTTAATGGAATTTAATAATGCCTTGATACCATCTTCACGGCGGTGAGCGATATCATCAAAGTTTTTAGGCATAAAGTCTACCGCACCGGCCTCTAGTGCCTTAAAGGTAGAGTTTGCACCTTCAAATGTAAGTGATGAGAACATTAAAATAGGTGTTGGTGTTCTTGCCATAATTTCTTTTACAGCAGTAATACCATCCATAACAGGCATTTCCACATCCATGGTGATTACATCCGGATGTAAAGATGCAGTAAGGTTAACACCCTCTTTGCCGTCCTTTGCCTCGCCTACTACCTGCATTGTAGGATCAGATTCAATGATCTCCTTCAGGCGCTTACGGAAGAA
>JGI24710J26742_10004904_pt1 | contig 10796 bp, 4 predicted proteins | sample BioPla2DNA2_FD_26742 | JGI IMG/M metagenome (IMG submission 26742) | reverse complement strand
GTATATCGGCCGTAGAGGTAGATCTTTGCATCCGGGACCGTGCTCTCGATGAAGAGGTCGCCGCTGACATACTTCTGGAGCGTGCAGGCTATGGTGCCCCCGGTTCTAGCCCCCTCCGGTATCCTGATGATCTCTTCGGCAGGGAGGTAGCTGATCTTTGAGATCAGGATACGGTGCTGACCGGGTGAGAGCCCATCCACCCGGCATGGCGTGACCTCTCCTGTGGGAAATCCGTCGACGAAGACATCGGCGCCTTCAGGGCTTGACCGGATGCTGATCGAGACGGTATCTTCGCTCTGCGGCTCTACTATGTACTCCCCACCATCTTCGATGCGCGGGGAGATGGCGTGTGAGCGGTAGGTTTCGTTCCAGAAGACGGTGATCCAGGATTTTTGCCCTTCGATCTTGGCATCGCCCGGGATGGTGCCGGCCGGGAAGAACCCGTTCACCGTGAACCTCTCACCCTGGTAGGCCTCCGAGCCTATCTGGATGGTCTTCCAGTGCCTGTTCGTCAGGCCGTCGAGGGATACCGGCGTGATCGCATCGGGGTAGACCCAGGCCTGGAGCGCCTCAAATCGGTAGCTGGATTCTTCTTTCTTCCCATCGGAATCGCTCTCTTCGACGTTGATGGTGTGCAGACCTTCCCGGAGGCCGTAGACGACATGGGGTGTCTTCTGGACCAGCTTCTTGTTGTCGATGGTGATCGCCATCTCTGAGGGATAGGACTTGATGTAGAGCCCGCCAGAATGGTTCTTCACGCTCCGCATCCCATCCGGTGTCTGTGTGGGTGGCACCGGGGTATCGGTCGGCACGGGTGTGCGGTCTTCAGGATCTCGAGCATCCTCCGGCTCCAACGGGGTTGTCGCACTCCCTCCCATTCCGAAGAACGCGAGCAGACTATTAAAGAAACCGAGGACGGCCTCGATGAGAGACTCTATGGGGTTACCTGGTGCCGGGCGCCCGGGTGCGAGTTCGCTCCGTTCCGTGATGTTCACTCCGGGTTCATCGCCTGCCGGGGAGAGGATCAGGTCAAGGGTGATACGCTCTCCTTCCTCGATGGTGACAGATCTGGTGGCATTCTGGTAGCCGGGCAGCACCAGTTTGATCGTGTGCCGGCCGGCCGGGACATCTTCCAGAGTCGCGTTGGTTCGGATTCCCGTCGCGCTCTCATCAAGGTAGATGCTTGCGTTGGCCGGGGTGGAAGTGATGGTGATCCGTCCGGCGGCACCTTCGCCCGCGGTAGCGTCCTCGAAGATCAGATCGAGATGACTGCGCTCTCCCGCCTCGACGGTGACAGTCCTGGTCATATTCGGGTATCCGGACAGGATGAGCTTGATCGTATGCTCGCCGGGCGTGAGATCTTCCAGGGTTGCGTCGGTAAAGATTCCTGTGCTGTTTCCGTCGAGGTAGATACTCGCATTCATCGGGACCGAGGTGATGGCGATACTCCCGTTCACGGGGCCACCGCCGTTACTGTTGTTACCATCGCTCGACGGGGTCTCCGGAGTCAGGTTGAACTCAACCTTCGGAACACTGTCCGCAGCGACCGTGATCCACTTCTCATCCAATGGGGCGAATCCCTCCAGCTCGACCCGGACAGAGTGGCTACCAACCTCGATACCGGAGAGGGTGCAGGGGGTCACGCTACCGGTCTCTTCATCATCGATGAAGACGGTGGCGCCTGCGGGTGTCGAGATTACATGGATACTCCCGGTGGGCTCTTCGTCACTGTATATGGTGATCTCGCTCACGTACTGGACGGAGAGACCAGTGGTGGTCGGGAGATTGGGCTGGAAGAAGTACCAGTCCTCCTCATCGAAGCACTCGTGCATATCCCAGACGCCGAAGGCGTGGATGCCATCGGGGTTGGTCGACGTATCAGCAAAGAAGACAAGACGCATCCCGGTGTAGTAATCGGGGACATACCCATCTTCAGCCCGATACCAGGTGATGACCATCGGCCCCTGCCGGGATTCTGGTTCGTAGACGTTCCGATACGGGAATGTCTTTGACATCCCGTCACTTGCCCTGATCTTGACGGTATCCTCCTCGCCCATTCCACCGACGAGTTCGCAGATGTCCCTGAGATCCGTTCCCTTCACCGCGCCCATATCCTTTTCGAGAACATTGACGTCTTCTTCCGGGTTCCAGGGATCTCCTTCAAACACCGGCCCCTGATGATAGTAGTGGGTCACGCCGTCCCCCTGGATTGGGAGGTTTTGCTCGAGCCAACGGTAGTCGACCGTCTTTTCGCCTATGACGGTGACACCGTCGGCTGCTAACTTTTTGACGTGGAGCTCGGTCGTCGCGGCCGTGGCAGTCCCGACTGCCAGTGCCAGGAGGAGGCAGAGCAAAAGGATGATGTGGCACCTTCCGGCGCCCTGTGTGTATGCTGAAACCATGACTCTACTCTTGAATACCCGAAAAAAGGGGTGGTGGTTACTTTTTCTTCATGACAAAGAATGCTACAACCGCGACGATCAGCACGACAACGATTGCCAGCACCCAGGTCGGGAATGCATCCCCGGGCTCCTGATCGGGAGTTGAGGTATCCTGTGGTGCCGGAGTCGCCGTCTCGGGGGAGGTCCACACAAGAGCGTAGATGCTGAAGTGTGAGATCTCTGCGGTGACCGTCTGTTTGGAGGAGTTCACCGTGGCAGGAACATCTTCCCACTTCCCCGTATCTGAGTTGTACCACATCACCTTCGGTGTGGCCCCCTCACTAAACCTCGCCCACTCCTCGGCAGAGAGGGTGTAGGAGAGGAGGACCGGCGGGTCAAACGTAGCGCCCGCAGGGCCGCAGGAGAGTGCGACGGCAACCGTCGTTCCCGGCGGGATCGCCGGAATTTCGGCCGTGGCGACCTTCGTGCACGTCACTTCGCTGAGAGCGTTGCCGGCACTGTCGAGAGCGGTGGTGCCCTTCGGTACCATCACGGTTCCTTTCTCGTCATCACTCCTGACCGTCACGGAATCGAGAACCACGCCGTCCGGCGACGTGACCAGTGGTGCGCTCCCGATATACACATCGGTGGCGTCGGGATCATAGACGATCTGTGATCCGGGGTCCCTGGGGGAACGGCCGCTGCTGGAGGTGGGAGTATCGCTACCGGATCCGTTATCCAGAGGTTTTGGTTTTGTAGCAACCAGAGCGAATGCCGAGAGACCATCCGGGGATACGGCCTCAAAGATGTAGTTCCCGGCAGCATCGGAGCCAACGTAGCGTGTCTCAAGCGTGGTCGTTATGCCGTCATCGGCCCGCCGCAGGATGACAACTTTCTCCTTGCCGCCCATGTTATCAACCCACTCGGGGCTGGCGGCCATCCTGATCGTAGCGGCTTTGATGACCCCGCCGTCCCCCTCATTTGCGATGTTGGACTTCTGTATGTTCAGGACATACGCAAAAGAGGCAATGTTCTCACCTGTCATCTGGTAGGTAACAGTCTCGAATTCCTTCTTCTCATCATCTCCGGGTTTCTGGTAGACCGTTGTCTCGAGTTGGGCGGTTGAGCCCGGGTGCCTGCTCATCTCAAGGTCGATCTGTGCCCAGCCCGATTCTGTGGTAACCGGTTTGCTTCGGGCGTGGACACTCTGGACGGTGCCGGTGATCTGGGCATCTCCGGTCGGTTTTTCTTTGGTGAAGATGACCACCTCCTCCCATCCGCCCGCATCGTTCAGGGTGATGGCAGTCTCGTTGGTGGCGATACCGCCAAGAACCGCCTTGTTGTCGATGACAACCCGTTGCTCCGTGTCCGTCTCTGTGACCTCGACACCCCCGATCTCAAACGATTTACTGCCGGACGCTACCGGCACCGGTTCCTCCGCCCCTCCGGTGACGGCCGAGAGGTCGAGGTGCCGGACCGTCCCCCCGGTAAACTTGACTTCCTGATCGGCCTTGTGGCCGTTTACCCAGAAGGTTATGATCGGGGTGGCTGAATGCTGGAGATCGTCTTCAGTCGCCCTGACCGCGAGGACGCCTGGGGAGTCCAGGGGGCCATACGTTCCTGGAGCTGTGACGACCGTGGATCCCCGTTCGTTCCAGTTTATCTTAGCGGTGATGGTGGTCCCTGCCGGTGCGGATCTTCCGTCAAGCGNGACGCTTCCAGCGAATTCATCGGGCAGGGGTGGCACCGCAGCTGCTATACCGGCCAGAGAAAGGAGGATAAGGAGAGATAGGATATACCTGATATCCATGAATTCACTCCGTTATGCTCCAATCGCGGCAAGCTCGCTCTCGCCGCGCAGGTAGACCCAGTAACCCTTCATCGGCAGCATCTCCTGCGAGTCGATATGGTTGCCCGATCCACCCCGTATGATGGAGGTCTCGTAGTGCTGTGTGCTGGCGTCATACCCGATCACCTGCGTCCACGTATCGCCGAGAGAGAGGAGGGTGTCACGGGTCGTAGCGGGTTCGGTATCGGTGAACCCGATGGCGTTCCAGCCTCTGGCAAGCATCTTCGCAGGCGGGGTCCTGATCACGTCGGTATCGAAGCGCAGCAGGACTTTATCATTCCCGGCGGAGTAGATCCAGTACCCCTCAAGCGGGCGAACCCGGTCAGTATCCTCTACTCTCTTCCAGTCCTTTATCGCGGCATCATACTGCCAGATGCTGTGATCCTCACGGTTGACGCCGGAGAATATCGCAGCGGTATCGCTCCCGGCAGAGAGCACCTTCGGCACCGATACGAAGTTCCAGCCAGTCTTAAGGGGGATCGCTGCACCGTGCACTGGATGTATCCCGGAGAGCTCGATCTCATCGATACCCCCGACCTTCTGCTTGTTCGAGGTCAGGGCGGATCCGACGAGCTTCAGTGGCCAGTTCTTACCTTCGAGCGGAGCACCGTCAACCTCATCGGCGACGATGATGTTGTTATTCCGTTTGACAAACGAGCTGTTGAGCGTGTAGGAGAAGTCATCGTCGGTGCCCTTTATACCGTCGGGACCATAGTCGATGACGGTGATGTTGTAGCCCTCATCCGCGAGGTCGTCACGGAAGGGACTTGTCCCGTAATCGTGTTTGTTCTCATCATCGACCCAACCACAGAGGAGCCAGAGCGGCACCCCCGACCAGACATGGCCTTCATCATCGGTCCAGGTTGCGCTGTGGCTGCCCGCCATGGAGCTGCAGGCCTTGCCCGACTCGAAGTAGGATCGGTCGATGGTCTCGGTGATGGCACCGGTCAGGGTGAGGGTCCAGTCCTTCCGTGGATCTGGTTTGATCGCGATGGTCGCTATGTTCTTGTTGGATACCCCGGCCGCCGAGGGATACTGGATGCCTGAATCATGGTAGTAGTGCCAGTACACCTCAGCGAGGCACGTCCGCATATCGTCGGCGCCGAAGACACCATCGGGTGCGTTGTAGAAGAGGCGCGGACCGTCACGGTAGTCTGGCACGTAGCCCTGCCGTTCTGCCCACCAGGCGACGAACGCCTCTCCCTGCCGCTCGAGCGGTGTGTAGACGTTCGTGTAGTTGATCACGGCCTTATAGCCGTCGGATGCGATGAGTTCGATCTCGTTACCTTCAGCGGCTCCGCCTACAAGGTCACAGAGATCCCGGATTGCGGTCCCCCTTACGATCTCATCGACTTTGCCGAGGTTGATATCTTCCTCGGGGTTCCAGAGATCATTCGGATCGAACGTGGGGCCCTGGAACCTGAGTCGAATGCCGCTTTCGCCGCCGATGACGTCAAGGTTCTTCTCCATCCACTCGCAGGTCTTCGTCGTCTCGCTCTCTATCGTCTTGCCGTCGGATGCATACTTGATGATCCGGATGGAGGGCGACTCAGTCGGTTTCTGGAAGTCGACGAGCTGGATCCTCTGGACGTTTCCTACGCTCAGGCTCCCAGCCGCACCTTTGCCGACGAGGCGGAGTGGAGCATTCTTATCGGTGATCGCTGTGCCGTTGATCTTGCTTGCGATGATGTAGTCATCGGGGTTTTCCAGAATATCCTTGCTGGAGAATTCCTTGCTGTAGGGGCTCTCCCCGCCAGAGGAGACGATCACCGTGTAGCCTGTCTGGGCGAGGATGGTATCGAACGCCCCGGAACCGTGCATGACATCGTCGTCAACCCAGCCACAGAGGGCCTTCAGCGGGATGCCGGTCCAGGTGCTGACCCCGTCGCTGTAGGTCTTTGTGTGGTGGGGGCACGCCTCACCGTCCTCGAACTCCTCCTTCGTGACGATGTATGTGATCTTTGGCCCTTCCAGGGTGAGCGTCCACTCAGACTCAGTGCTCTCGCCCGGAAGCCCCTCGAGGGCGATCGATGCGATACCACCGACCTGATCCGCCCCGGAGAGGCCCGGACCGACGAACTTCAGCGGCCAGTTCTTTTCGTCCCCTTCGAGCGTCGTGCCATTCATCCTGTCTGCAACGATGAACGATTTGTCTTTTGCGATATCAGCGACCTCGAAGGTGGCGCTGAACCCGTCCGCTGCAGTCACCCGCACGGTGTAGCCCTCGGCCGCCTGCGCTTCGTTGAACTTCCAGTGGCTGCTTGACTCTACATCATCAACGGCGCCGACCAGGTACCGGAGCGGGATCCCGGTCCAAACCCGGTTTTTGGAGTCAGTGTAGCTCCCGTTGTGGCATCTGGTCCAGTCCTCAAACTCCTCCCGCGAGACTGTCCGGGTGAACGCGCCCTCGAGCGTGATCTCCCAGTCTTCGGAGGGATCGGGGAGCCCGACGAGCTCGATCGTGGCGACACCGCCGACTTTCTGGCCGGAGGTCACGTCCTTGCCGACCATCTGGAGCGGCCAGCAGGGTTTTTCCTTCTCACCGATGGTCTCCGGGAGCGGTTCACCGTTGAAGGTGTTTGCGACGATGATATCATCGTTCTTCGCTACGCTCCTGCTGTCAAAGTTGATGGAATAGCCGTCGTTTGATGTAATCTTGATAGAGTAGCCTTTTTCGGCGAGGGCCTCATTGAACGTCCCGGAACCATGCCCCTGCTCGTCATCGACGAGGCCGACGAGGTACCAGAGTGGCATGCCCGCCCACTCATCACCGAACTCATCGTCGATGTATGTGGCAACATGCCCATGGGNGATCCCTCTCTCGAAGAAGTCCTGGTTGACGGTATCGGTCAGCGCNCCNTNGAGCTTTATGCTCCAGGTGGTGGGCTGCACCGGCGTCTCATCTGAGTCCTCCACGTCCACGACGATCTTGATCAGAACCTCCGCGTCGTCCGGAGTGGGGCTTTTACCGTAGCAGAAGACGACTTCGTCATCTTCAGTGAGCGCTATGATGTTGAGACCTTCATCATGGCCTTTGAATCCGTCTTTCTCGACGCCGTTGACGTAGCAGACCCACTTGCCATTGTCCCTTGTGTATTCACTAACATCATCGAGTAGGAGGACTTCAGATGCATCCCACTTCTTATCGCCAACAGCATACAAAAAGCCCTTGAGTTCTGACACCTTCTGAAGGGCACCGAGCGGGGTCTGGTTCTCAACCGTATAGACATTCCCGGAACTGGCCGTACAGTCAAACGTGCCATCTGTCAGCGCAAGCGTCCCTTCAAAGAGTACCACCGGCTCTACGGCCTGCACCCCAAGGGTCTGTGCTGGTGGTTCAGGCAGGTCTGCTGTCACATCCTCTGGAAGAGTTGCAGAAGGCGCCGCTGTGGGGTAGATTGCCTCATCTATAGTATCCCCCGTCTGGTTCGCACTCGTACCATCGAGTGCATCCATTGCCACTGCCGGCAGTGCCAGCATCAGGCATACCATCAGTATGAACAGAACATACTGAATTCTTTTTGCAAAACGACTCACAGAATCACCAATTTTCCTTAATACTCTCTCTAAGTAGTCCGCTGACTCAACGAACATTTAAAAGTAATGCTATACANATAGATAAAGCTTGTATTTAGTTGATCATGTTAACTTAACTTTTTGAGGTTAACCTTATAGTTACCCCATAAAAAACCGCCACATGATCGAACGTGATCTTCGGGCGCGGTCTGTGAGGGCTCGTAGGCATCAGGCTAAGACCAGGATCGTCTCATCCCTCGCCCTTACCTCTCTGCAGGGATCGGGTGCATGAGGCCATTCCACTCTCTCGATAGCGTCCCATCTCGCTGCTATCCCCTCTACAGGACCTCTCGCGCACCCCCGCCGGGTCTTTTCCTTGGCCATCCAGGGAAGTTTCCTGAAAAGACGGGAGGGTGGGGAAGAAAAAGAGCCTGGCCGTAACCGGTTATGTGCAAGAGATATCAGGTGCAATAAGAATTCCTTTCTGCATCGGGGGATGAGCGTTGCCACTGCTGGGTGCTGTTGGGGTCTCGACCCAAGACAGGGTGGAGGACCGGTGGAGACGGTTTTGAGCTGTCAACGGTTGGCGAGGGCGAAAGGGGGACGGGCGGTACAATGTCTGCAGACATGTACTACATCGAGAGCTTCCACGCCAATACAGAGAGCACCTGACCCTGCGATACCATCAAGATCCACGCATCACCCCTCCGCCCCGAGATGCTCCCGCACCCCTGCAAGGTAGCGGTCCAGTCGCCGCCGGAACTCAAGGCGATCGAGTGCCCGGGTCTCGTGATCGGAGAGCTGCATAATCCGGTCGGCCTGTGCGATGAGGATATCGAGCGACGAGGCGGCAAAGAGGAGCGTCGTCTCCCCAAAGACCTCGCGCCGCGTGGCAAGCAGGGTTGCAAGCGGCGTCACCTCATCGCCCTGGAGGCAGCCGGGCACCAGCAGGTTGGTTGCAGCACGATCTTCATCGAGTATGAGGAGCGGTGCTCCTGCCCGGAGCGCGGTCTGGATCTCGTGCGCCATGACAAGCGACCCGCTCCCCTGACCAAACGCCGCCCCGGGCTCCCCCCCGACGCCGGGCGGGAGGCGGGAGAAGAAGAGGCTGACATCCGCCCCATAGAGACCACGTTCACTCGCATCAGCCCGGGAAACCCCGTTGACGCTGACCAGGAGCTCCCGCCCATCCCCGGCGGCGTGGTCGTCCTGCCCGGCGATGACCGCGTGGAGGAGGGTGCTCTTTCCTTCAGCATTTGAGCCCGCAACAGCAAACGCCTCTCGTCGCCGGATCCCAAGCCCGGTCACGACCCTGCCGCTCCCGGGAAGCTCGATCTCGACCGGATCGAGTTTTTGCGGGCATTGGAACGGCACATGCAACCCCTCCTTCGGCCCGGCGATGCGGTGGTGGCACCGGAGATGGGTGAATTGGCGGGCCGGCCGCGTACCATCAGCTATGAACGAGACGAGCCCGATATCGGGGAGAGTGCGCCGGAGCTCCTTCTGGTCGATCGAGAGATCCCGTGCCGCGACAAGATCCCGGTCAGGCACCCGCCTCACGACGCGATCCAGTGCATCGAGGAGCGCCAGGAGATGCTCTTCGACCCCATGGATGCGTGCCGGTGTGGGCGCGCCCGGGTACGGGAGAGCGCCCCTGACGGTGAGGTGGATGCCGTCGACGCCGATCCGGTTCTCGTGGTCCGGCCGCCAGAGATCGGTGCCGATGGCGCTCCTCGATGCTATCAGCGTGACGGGCTCGATATTCTGCAGGCAGTGGCGGGGATGTTCAGTCCCGATCCCCGCTATCGGGCCGAGACCCCGTTCGCCGTGAACCGCCGCCTTGACCGCGTCGATGATGACTCCGACCGCGCCGTCGCTACCGGGACTGGGTGCGAACACCGGTGCCGTGAGCAGGACCGGTATGCTGAACCGGAGCGCCGTCCCGTCAAGCGACCGGATGAGATAGGTGTTGACAAGATCCCGGATCGCCGGGTGATCGATGCGTGCCCGACCGTCTCCGAGGCCGGGGAGGATCCGGTAGATCACGTCATGCCAGGAACCGCTCATTCTCGCTCATACTCTTGTAACAGGTATTAGTATCCCGATCCACAAGGCTCTTTTCCCGCGATGATCTCTTCCCCGGTCTTATATATCCGGAGCACTCACCATTTCTACCATGAAACTGATGGCCCTCGCCAGCGGGAGCAGGGGGAACTGCACCTGCATCCGAGGGGAGCGAGGTTCACTGCTCATCGACGTGGGCCTCTCCGCCCGGGAGACTCTTCGCCGCCTCACAGATGCCGGCGAGGATACATCGGCGATCGAGGCGATCCTCGTCACCCATGAACATACCGACCACATACGGGGGGTCGATGTCCTGGCACGTAGGCTCGGGGTACCCGTATACGCGACCACAGGGACTCTTGAAGCATTCTATGCAAGGTGCGGCTCGACATCGGCAGAGACCCATCGGTGCAGGTATGACGAATCGTTCTCCGTGGGAGACTTCTCGATCGAACCCTTCGCAACATCCCACGATGCCCGGGAACCCTGTGGATTCTGCGTCGCTGAGGGCGACCTCCGCATCGGATGCTGCACCGATACCGGCACCATCACGACGACCATATTCGACCGGCTCGCATCATGCGACGCCGTCCTCCTGGAGAGNAACCACTGCCCCCGGATGCTTGAGGATGGCCCGTACCCGGCGTTTCTGAAGAGCAGGATACGTTCAAACCTCGGGCACCTCTCAAACCCAGATGCCGCCCGATGCCTGCAGAGGCTCGCCGGCCACATCCATGTGGCGATGCTTGCCCACTTAAGTGAGACGAACAACACCGAGGAGAGGGCACTCTTCTCCGCACTTGAAGGTCTCGGACTCTACTCAGACCAGATCGAGGTCACCGTGGCAGAACAGGATCCGGGTCCGGAGCATCCCGAGCTCTGCGGCTTCCACCTCTGACCAGTATCCCTCCCCCGAGAGGATAGAAGGATTGATTCACCCTGCCGGGCATACGCTCTAAGCGAATATGGGTATGCAGTTTCTGGAG
>JGI24710J26742_10004903_pt1 | contig 10801 bp, 12 predicted proteins | sample BioPla2DNA2_FD_26742 | JGI IMG/M metagenome (IMG submission 26742) | reverse complement strand
TATACTTTAATATATTTATTAAAGAACTTTACTTTATAAAACAAATGATTTTTAAAATAGTTCTAAATAATTTATTATAAATTAAAATTATATAATAATTGCGATAATAATATTACATATATTTCATAAATGTCATTAGAATTATTAATATCATTATTTAATTTGTCATTATTACATAAAGATGATAAGGCATTGATGAAAAACAAGTGATCTTTATTGTTAGTTGGAGTTATAATGAAAATTTTATCTACTAAATGACCTAATATATCCACTTTTTTTGAGCACTTTAAAAATGATATTCCTAAATTATTTGAATACTCTTTNTCAGCATGTCCAATTAAATATCCATTTTTATAAAACATATAATCACCATGTTTATAAATTTTTTCTATAACATGCTTATAATAATTATAATCGATATAATTCTCTTTAATTAAAGGTTCGCAAGCAATATAAACCATATCTTCCCACTTGTCTTCACCTTTAGTTTCAATCTGAACAAATTTTTGTTTGAAATAATGTTCTATTCCTTTTGATTTTACATAGGCTTCATTTTTATATTTTTCACTCATTTCTAATAGAATCATCTTATAATCCTTATCTTTAACAACTTTACGTACTAAATTTAATGTTTTTAATTTTGAATATCTATACATATCATCGAGAGATATATTATTTAAATAGTTACTAATTTCTATTTTATTTAAATTTGATAATATAGAGTCACACAATATTACATTTGGGTGATAAAATTTTTTAAGTTTTACACATGAAATAACAAGCACGTTTGTATAATTGTTGTGATTTGCAATATATTCTGGTGAAGTTAATATTTCAACAATATTAATTCTCGAATCTAATCTTTTTATTTCGTTTGCCATTAAGTATGATTGTGCACTAGCCCCATCACATACTATAATACAATCAATATTCAATTTAGATTCACTTTTACGCCTAGAAAATCCAGCATAATATAAAGCAAAATAACCAATCTCATTGTCATTTAACTTTATGTTAAATTCTTTTTCAATAACAGATGTTGACTTTTTTGCCATTAGATAAAAGAAAGGATATTTTTCTTTTATTTCAGAAATTAAAGGATTGTCTATAAGTATTCCATAAATATATCGATAATATGCTAATTCTAAATGATTTGCTATTATTTCATTAAATTCAGGATCATCAAAGGAAATCTCACTAAAACTACTGATTTCATCATTCATTTTATTTACAATACTCACAATTTGATTTCTATCTAAATTCGGCTTAAGTAAGCTGGTTGAAGAACAATATAAATATGTTGTAATATATCTTTTTTCTATTTCTGGTATTTTTGCAAAATATTGTTCAACAAACTTTTTTTCACTAGAATATTCAAAATCAACGTTTTTTTGAAGCGAATCTTCGCTAATAATGTATGCTTTTTTTGTCATTATGCATTTTGTTATACAAGATAATGCTAATAAAGAAATATTATAGTAGTCATTTTTTAAATTGATTTTTTGAAATATATTATAAACAGAGAAAGTTTTTCCATCTAAAAAACTGCTTTTTTCTACAATTTCAGGAATTTTCTTTAATGCATCATAGATAAGTGAAAAATAATAATAGAAAGTTTTTCTTGCTACAAACTGATCTCCAACAATATAGAATGATTTTTTCTTATCATATTTTATTGATAAATTTAATTCTTTCAATTGAGATTTTAGATAATTCATATCATTATTTATTGTTTTACGACTAACATAAAACATTTCTTCAAAATCATGAATGTTAACAAAATTTGAACCACAAAAAACCTCACAAAATATTATTGCAACTCGTTCTTCTTGTGTTAAGGAATAAACAGTTAAAGGTTCATTTAAACTGATTTCAATATAGTGGAGTAAATATTTTTTTTGATCTTTTGAAAGTAACACTCCCTTATTATACTCAGTTATACTATCAGATAATTTTCCCTTAAGAAGAATAGATCTTATTTCATTCAAAGTTGAGTACACCGTTCTTTGTGAAACCTTTAACTCAACGGAAAGATCATACACAGTTCTATAATTATTACTTTGTGTTAATATTTTAATTAATTTAATTGTTCTATCATTACCTGTATATTTCATATTTATATAATTTATTTATGCATGATGAGCATATTTTTCCTATTCAATTCTTTTCCATATATTTTTAGGAGTTTTTGATTGACAATAAGCTATTATGTCTGAAGTGATTATCTCACTTTGATGACGTTTAATATCTTGAACCTGAGCACCTATATGTGGTGTTAATAATACATTTCCTCTATCAACAAAAGGATGATTTTCAGGAATAGGTTCAATCCAAGAAACATCTGCTGCATATCCAGCTATTATATTATTTTCTATTGCTTTAATAATATCTTTTTGATTTATAACTGAAGCCCTTGCTGTATTTATCAAAAATGCTGTAGGCTTCATTTTTTCAAACCAGCTCATATTTACTGATCCAACTGTTTCTGGATTAACTGGTAAATGTATGCTAACAAAATCACTGTTTTTTAATAAATGGTCTAAATCACAACATTTTCCACCAGACTGAACGATTGTTTCTTCAGACACATAAGGATCGTATACTAATACATTCATATCAAAACCATTTTTTGCAATATGTAGTAATTTCTTTCCAATAGCTCCAAAGCCGACAATACCCAAATTTTTACGTTGCATTTCATAATTCATTTCAAAACAATCATATATTCTTTTACCATCTTTAAAAATCCAGTTAATATCTTTACGATCAGGAATATTATAAATATCTTCTACTGGATCACCAGTCAATTCACCACTGCGTATTCTATGTGACGCCCAAGCTATATTTCTAGTTAAGCCTAAAATAAGTCCAATTGTCATTTCAGCAACTGCTTGTGCATTACGTCCAGGAGCATAAACCAACATTATTCCTAACTCTTTAACCGTTTTCCAAGGAACATTTACTGGAGTTCCTCGAGTGCAAACTAATAACTTTAAACCTGTTTTATGCCATTTATGCAAACATTCATCTGTTACATCTTGCAAAGATAAGACAATAATTTCATGGTTAGAGTATTCCTCAATCATTTCTTGACTAAATACTCTTGGCCCTCCATTTTCAGGACTAATTTGTTGATTTACTTCACAATATTTTTTAATCTCTGATAAACACTCATCTGTTATAGGAGAGGCTAACAACAATTTAATTTTACTCATAATATTATTTCACTTCCCTCTACTTAAAATGTAGCATCAAAATCTGGAATTGATTTTAATATTCCAAAAGATTTTGATATTGTTGCTGTTTTTACTGCATCTTCCAATGCTTCTAAATATCCAACTGCAAGTTCTAAAGTTGTTCCTACACTTACAGCGCCATGATTTCCTAATAAGCACACTGGACGATCATTAATAGCTCCAGCTATACCATCAGCAATATTACTAGTTCCAGCTTTTCCATATGGTAAACATTTAATTTCACCTTTTGTTAATCTAAACAATGCAACACAGTCAAGCTTTATTGATCTTCCTTGCATAGCATATGCAGTTAAGTATGTAGAATGTGAATGAAATACAGCATCACAATCTGGTCTAGCTAAAAGAGCTGCTTTATGTAATCTATATTCACTAGAAGCTGGTTTCCCTTCCAACTGTTCTTCTGTCTCAAAATTTAAAACTGCTACATCTTCTTCTTTTAAGTCTAATTTTCTTGTCCTTGACGGAGTAATATATAACAATCCATTTTTACGATCTAAAATTGATATATTGCCTTCAATACAATTAACTAAACCTTTACTCTCACAAATATGAGCATGTTTTACTAATTCTTCTTTATAATTCATGTTCTTTCTCCTTCTAATATTATTCTGTAAAAGAATTGATTAATTCAATTAATTCTTTTACAGCTTCTTTCTCATCATTACCTTCAGCCTCAATAATTAACTCTTCTCCTTTGCAAAAGCTTGCACTTAATAATGAAATAATCGACTTTGCATCAACTAAATCTTCTCCTTCTCTACCAATTAAAATATTAGAGCTGAAATTTTTAGAATGTTGTACAAATATTGATGCAGGTCTTGCATGTAACCCTGTATCATTTGTTATCGTTACTTTGGATTTATACATTTTTATGTCCTTTCAATTATAATCTTCATCAATTTCATAATAATTTGATGCGTTTTTTGCAATTTCAATATAGGAGTATATATAACTAATATGTTTGTCTAGTTTTCCTTCTTGACCTTTAGATCTTTTTTTATTCTTTCTTATATTCACAAATTTTTGTGCTTCTTTTTCAAATTCATCTATAAATTTTTCTTTTGTATTTTCATCTGCATCCAAAAAGTTATCAAAGTTTGATTTACATTTTTTCTTTGAGTCTTCTATCAAACTATCAATTTCTATTAAAATTTTAGTAAGCTTGTTGTTTCTATAAATAATTACTAACAACACTATTATTCCAATAATAATCCATAGTATTGACTCAAAATCACTCATTGTTCTATTGCTAAACATGATAATTTTCACCACTAAACTTTTCTATATTCTGATTTCCTAATGCTAATTTGTTTTCATATTGATATTCTTTTGATTCAAAAAAGCTTATACATTTAATTTTATTGTTATTTGTAATAAATCTAATAATTAAGTATCTTGAATGTTTATCACGACTAGATTTTTTATTTCTTAATCTATTATCTTTATTTTCATAAATTACTTTACCTAATTTACCTAAAGAAATATAACGGTTTGTTGATGCTATTTCTTTAATTTGTGCTAATGTCAATATTTCTACTTTTTTTATCTTGTTTTTAGGGATAATTAACTTCTTTTCTTCATCTTGAAATATAATAATCTCTTTGCCTTTAAAGTATATTATTGCTTCTTTTTGATTGTCTAGTTTTTCAAATCCTTCATAACATTTTCCCTTAAAAGAAATTTGAGCTTGCATATTTCTTAAATTTTTTTTGATATATTTTTCTTCTTCATTAATTTTATATCTACCATAAAATGCTAATGGAATTACTATGAAAAGAAACATCATTATGCTCAATATTGGACTTAAAAATACAGAAATCATAATTGCAATAATTGAAGTAACCCCAACAATTTTTGTAATAAATACTGAATCAAAATTTAAATACCTAAACATATTTATATTGCTTTCATAAAGAGATTTTTTATGTCTTCATAAGTAGTGTTTCTTGGATTTGTTAAAACATTAGAGCTTCGAAGAGAATCTCTACACATTAAATCTATTTTTTCTATATTTACCCCTACATCAGAAAGTTTTGTAGGAATTGAAAACTCATGTAACAAATCATATATTTCATTAATTAACATTGAAGGTTTAAACAATTCATTGGTTTCGTTTTTCTTTATATAATTATAAATTTTTTCATATCGACCAGTATCAGCTAAAGAATTAAATTCCAATATAATAGGTAATAATATTGAATTTGCAACTCCATGAGCCACTCCAAAATAAGCACTAACAGGGTGTGACATTGCATGAATATTTCCTAATTTTGCTCTAGCAAAAGCCATCCCAGCAAACATAGAACCTAAAATCATATTACCTGCTGCCTCAATATTTTCGCGATTAGCAACAAAAAGTCTTATATTTTTTCCAATTAATTCCATAGCTTTTTCTGCACATGCATCTGAAAATGAATCAGCATTTAAAGAAATATAAGCTTCTATAGCATGTACCAGTGCATCCATTCCTGTAGAAGCAGCCACATGTGGTGGTAATCCAACCAATAATGTTGGATCCAAGAAAACATGTTTTGGAACTAATTTAAAATCATAAACACTAAATTTCCAATCAGTATCTTTATCAGTTATTACAGCTGCAGGAGTTACTTCACTACCAGTTCCTGCAGTTGTTGGTATTGCAAAAAAAGGTATTATTGGTCCTGGAACAGTATGAGCTCCTTCATAATCTGTAATTTTACCTCCAAAGGTTGCAATTATTGCAATTGCTTTTGATGCATCAAGCGTACTGCCTCCACCAACAGCTAATATACTATCTGCTTGGCTATCATTGAATTTTATTACTCCTGCTTCCACTGTTAAGTGGGTTGGGTTTGGTTCTACATCAAGAAACAAGCTATATTCAATGCCTTTTTTTTCTAAAATATTAATAACTTTTTTTACTATTCCTACTTTTTCTAATCCTCTATCTGATACAACGAATACTTTTTTTACTTTTTCACCATTAATTATTTCACCAATTAAATTAATTGAGTTTTCTCCAAAATGAATATCTTGATGAATTGATATTTTAAATTCTTTCATTGCAGTACTCCTTTCTAATAAAATTGAAGCCCTAATCAAAGGTTATTAGGGCTGTCAAATTCCTTATAGTAGTCAAGCTGCTACTTCTTTTTTATCTTTATAAGAATATGCATTCTTTTCTAAGAAATCATCCATAACAGGTTTATTTTTCTTATACCAGAAGTAAAGAACTACATAAACAGCTATTACTACAGCCATTAAAATATAATTCTTAGTAGCAAATGGCCAATAAATCACAAACATTCCTGGCATTGCTGCAATCATTCCAACAACCAATACAGAACTACCTAAATCAACTCCAACATCTTTAGCAACTGCAGTGTAAAGTTCTGCATTATAAGAACCAATCCATAAACATAATGCCAATACTACAGTTTGTGCGATTACAGCTTTTAAAATGTTGCCATCGCTTACACAAATTGATGTTTCACAACGATATGCAAATGATGTTAATGACATGATAGGAATGATTTTATTCCCAGGAAGTACAAAAGATAAAAATAATGATATAGGAATAAGTATCAACCCTGATGTTAGTGTTGCAGCTTCTCCATAACCTAGTGCATCATTAACCGCAATATAAATTTCTCTATCCTTTGCACCACTTTTTGCTACTCCACGAGATGACTCTGTAAGTGTTGCAAATGCTTGGGCAAAAATATTACCTACTCTTGGGAAAATTGCCATAGTTGCGGCAGTTGCAATTGCAAATTTCATTATTGCTCCCCAAGAATCTAATGAATTCAATCTATAAATATTCCCTACAATCCCAATTAATATCCCTGCTATAAAACCAATTGTCATAGGATCACCTAAAAAACCAAGTCTTTTATTAATTGCTTCTGGACGGAAGTTTATTCTATCTAATCCAATTTTATTCATTATCCAATCCAAAAGAATTATCAATGGAACATGCGCTATATGATGTGGGGCTGTCATTACTGTTCCTGGATAACCATAATAAGTTTCCCAACGTTTTTGTATAACTTCAGCAAATAATAAAACATACATATTTTGTAAAACCATACACACCATAGCTAATGCCATACTTCCAGTTTGTAAATAAACAAATGATCCCCAAATTATAAACGAATAATTATTCCATAAATCAGTAGGCATAAAAATTGGAGTCCATCCAACAAGGTATAAACCTGCTTGTAATAATATACCTACTAGAACATAGATCATTCCTATTGTTGTTGAATAAGCCATTGCCGCTGTAGCTTGCCAACCCATGTCTACAGCAGTCAATGCAATACCTGTGTCTTGAACAAGTGTGTTAACAATACCACTTATATAAGGACCATAACCACCTGTTATATAAGAAAATCCACATAAAGCAACACCAGCCATTAAGGCAGACATAAATGCTTTTTGTGTTTGAGTTTTGAGAACTTTTGCTACGAAGAAAAGCATGATTGGTACAAAAACAGTTGAACCGAATGTATTAAAAACATACTGCATTCCTTCTATAAATTTAATCATATTTTTCCCTTCTTTCAATTATTTATTATTATTATTTCTGTAATATAAAATCAGCTGTGAATTTGTTTTGCGACTTCTAAAACTTTAGCAATCACATCTTCTTCCCCAATTCCTGTAAGTAACCCAACTGCACTAATTTTGGGAATTCCAAAATCTTGAGGTACTGGACTAGCATAGCAAATTAGATGATATTTTCCTGTGGCTGTCAATCCTGGTAACTCTCCATTTGTGGCTTCAGTACAATTTACTTTATAACCTTCTTTTCCTAATTCGCTTATTAATTTATTTGCAATAAAAGAAGAGCTTATAGTTCCCGATCCACAAACAGTTATTATATTAATTTCTTTAGTCATTGTTTACCTACCTCCTTTCTATTTTTATTCTTCTTCAACAAATCTAAGCATTTCAGCAATGCTTGATTTGTTTTTGCAATAATAAATTTGATCCAATAATTCTGGTTTTTTCATTAAAGTCATCAATTTTTTTAACATAGACATTTGCTCTTTTGAATCTTTTATAAGAATTTGAATTACAATACTAACTTCAATCCATTCATCTGTTGTTCCCATCATTTTAAACTTTAGTAGATTATTTGGGATTAATATGCAAAGTGCTGGTTTTTTTACTAAAACTGTATTAGTATGCGGAATAGCAATTCCACGACCAGTACTAATTAACCCTGTTGGAAAATCTTTTTCTCTATCGATTACTTTCTGTGCATATCCTTCATCCACAAAACCTTTTTCATATAATAGATTAGAATTATAAAGTATTGCTTCTTCTGCATTTTTAACATCAACATCAAAATTAATTAATTCTTCATACAAATATTTCATTACACAACTCTCCGTTCTACTTTTTTTTATATATCACACCTTATTTCGTTTTTTATTACTTCTCCACGCATATGGGCTTCTAAAGCTAATTGAAAATCATTTAATGAATATGTATCATTTACTAATAATTCTTCATTAATTATATTTCTTTCGATAAGTTTAAATGCCTGCTCTACAATTTTTGGAGTAGTATGAAAAACTCCTTTAACAGTTATTTGAGAATAGTGAACAAGAGTTGCATCAAGACTTATTTTGGCACCACTTTTCAGTCCCCCAAACTCTACTACTGTTCCTCCTTTTCTAACCATATATATTGAAGATTCCCAAACCTCTGGACGACCAGTAGCCTCAATTGCGACATCTGCACCTCGTCCTTGTTTTGTATGTTTTTTTACTAAATCAGGCGTATTGTCACAATCTTTTACATTCAACACAATATCAGCACCCATTTTTTTAGCAATTTTAAGTCTACCTTCATTTATATCAGTAGAAATCACAAAAGCCCCTTTTAATTTAGCGATTTTTATCATCATTAAACCTAAGGGGCCTGCACCGTTAATCACTACTGTATCCATCAATTTAATGTTGGCTACTTCAATTCCATGAATTGCGCTACCCAAAGGTTCAAGAAGTGCCGCTGATCTGAAAGAAACGTTATCTGGTATTAGAAAAGTGTTTTGTCTTACAATAGGTTCAGGAATTAATCTGTATTCTGAATAAGCTGTTCTCATAAATAATAGATTATCGCACATGCTATGTTCTCCAATTTTGCAATAATAGCACTCATTGCATGGAGCTGAATTATGAGGTGCAATTCTATCACCAACTTTAAATTTAGTTACACCCTCTCCAACTTCTTCAACGATTCCTGCACTTTCATGTCCAAATGTAATTATTTCGCCTTTTTTAAATTTTGGATATCCTCTTAAAAACTGTTTAACATCTGTTCCACATGTAAGAGCAGTAATATTTTTCATTAATATTTCACCTGGACCTGGTTTTGGTTTTTTTATTTCTTCAATTCTTATGTCTTTTACACCATAGTAAACAGCAGCTTTCATATTCATTATCTTCACCTCTAAACTTATACTATCCTTCATCTTCATTGTAACTAATGTAAAAATAAACAAAAGATGAACAATTGCAAACTTTTCAAGTGGCTTTTTGCAAAATTATAAAAGATTATTTTTTTGGAAATTGCAATATTAATTGCATTGTTTTTACTATTTATACAATTCTAAATTTCTTCATATAATGGCTCGTAATGGCTCGGCCTTTATTCAAATTAAAAAACCCACCTCCATAGATACACATCTTTGTATTTTGTGTATCCACTTTGATGGGTGTATATCACCAAGAATCATTCAATTGTTCTATATTTTTTATACTTATATACCTTCTCTTTTTCATCAAATATTATATTATTATTTACATATTTAAACTAATTAATAGATTTTTCTTCGCTTTTTGATTTAAACTCATATTTTTTTATAATTTCTATTAATTTAGATGAAACTATTACTGTTATCAAAGAATATATAATCTTTTGTATAGGAATATAACTTAAACTTAAAAATAAAACTGTTACATCCATAATAAGATATGATGTAGAAATTTTTAATCCAAATGTTTTTTTCAAAATAAGCGCAAGTACATCATCACCACCACAAGTTCCACCTATTCTTATTACAATACCTACACCTACACCAACAAATATTCCACCAAAAATAGAAGACATCAATTGTGAATTGGTAACAATTGAAAATAAAGGCCCCCACGAAGCAACTATAGAATAAAATATGGAAAATGCACACGAAGCAACAAGTGAATACTTTAAAAATTTACTTCCAAAATAATATGTACCAACCGCAAACAAAGAGTAATCAATAATAAGTGATGAAAATGATGGATCAATCTCAAACCAATGATTAAGAAGTAAAATCATTCCTAAGACCCCACCTTCACTTATTTCTGCTTGAGCATGTATGTTGTATAGACCAAATGCTAGAATAAAACTGCCGAATAAAACTATTACATAATTTTTTATATTTAAATGCATAAATTTGTGCTAAATATTAATACGCAAATTACCTTTTAACAAGCACGCCTCCCGTTCATATATATAAGGTATTCTCAATTTGCTATAAATCTTTAATTTGTATATTTCTTAAATACTTTTGA
>JGI24710J26742_10004898_pt1 | contig 10812 bp, 11 predicted proteins | sample BioPla2DNA2_FD_26742 | JGI IMG/M metagenome (IMG submission 26742) | reverse complement strand
ACTCGAAGAGGTGCTCTCCGCCACCGGGGCGAAACTCGTCGCTTCCTCTGCGGATTCGGAATACGGAATTATCCCCGATATTGAAGCCGTTGAAGGTCTTGTTGTAAAAGTCGGAGATATCGATTTTAAAGTGCTTTCGACACCGGGACATTCAAAGGACAGTGTTTGTTATCTGACGGAGGGTGCGCTTTTTACCGGAGACACTCTATTTTTTGAAAGTATAGGAAGGACGGACTTTCCCGGAGGAGATTTGGGAGAAATGAAGAAATCCCTGAAAAGGCTGAGAGATATACAAATTGACAACATAGCTGTTTATCCGGGACACGGAAATACAAGCAGTCTGAAACATGAAAGAGAGAACAATCCCTTTATGAAGATGCTATGAGGTTAATTCTTAACGGTCATGGATACATATACGAAATCGAGAACACCGTGAGGTCGTTCGGTATAAAGATTTCCGGTATTTTATATGACGGAACGATAAAAAAGACCGGGTCTGACAGCTTCTGTTACAGCAGGTTGGCTAAGATTTCCGAAAAAAGTCTTCTTTTAATAGCCGTAAAAATAAATGGAAACATCAGAATAATAAAAACATCACTGCCCCGGGATGCCGAAAAGAAGGAGATAGAGTTTTCTTTCTGTGAGGCGATTTTTGGCATTCTGGCGGAATTAACCGGATTTTCTCCCGCATGGGGTTTGTTGACAGGCGTGAGACCTGTCAAACTCATGTTGGCTGTTCGTGACGAAGTCGGAAGTTTTGAGCGTGCGGAAGAGTTACTAAAAACAAAGTATAAAGTTTCAACAAAAAAGATTAATCTCCTGTCAAACGTTTCGCGATTCGCGGAAGGTGTATCGAAACGTGTCGACACCATGAGCTATTCCCTTTACATTTCCATACCGTTTTGCCCGTCGAGGTGCAGTTATTGCAGTTTTGTTTCAAAGGAAGTTGAAAGGGATATGGGGCTTCTTGAGGCTTATATCGAAAAGCTGATTGAGGAAATCAGGTTGAGCTTTAAAATTGCGGATGATATCGGTCTCGGATTGTTTTCGGTTTATATCGGAGGGGGCACCCCTACCGTTCTTTCGGAAAACCTTCTCGACAGACTGATGGAGGAGATTTCTTTCTCCATTCCTCCCGATTTGGCGGAATTTACCGTTGAAGCCGGAAGGCCGGACACCCTAAACCGTGATAAACTGAAGGTGCTTTCCCGATATCCTGTGAACAGAATAGCCATAAATCCCCAGACTATGAACGACGAAGTGCTTAAGAATATCGGAAGAAATCACACTGTAAATGACTTTTTAAAAGCTTTTACAGCTGCGAGGGAGATAGGCTTTTCAAACATAAATTCGGATGTAATAGCCGGACTTAAGGGTGAGACGTTAGAGGGTTTTGAAAGAGGCTTAAACCGATTGATAGAACTCAAACCGCAGGGTATCACCGTCCATGCGCTCACTTTAAAAAGAGGAAGCCAGATAAGGGAGGGAAGCAATATTATCTTAAATGGCGAAGCAGCCGATATGGTATCATTTGCAACCGACAGACTCGAGGAGAGCGGATACGGACCATACTATCTTTATCGACAAAAAGGCACCGTCGACGGGTTGGAAAACACCGGATATTCTCTTCCGGGATTTGAAGGGATATACAACAGCTGTATCATGGATGAAATACATACGATAATATCCTGCGGCGCCGGCGGAGTGACAAAGCTCAAGGAGCCTTATGGAAGAAAAATCAAAAGAACATTCAATTATAAATACCCGGTGGAATATATCGACGGGTTTGAGGAAATATTAAAGAGAAAGGGATTTATAAAGAGGTTTTATGAAGAAGCGTTTCAGTCCTAAAACAACTAAGACGCAGGAATATATAAACAAGAGAGCGCTGATTGACGACAAGTTTATATCCAAAGCGGAAGAGAGATATAGAAAGAGAATCGCGCAGGTGGCCGACAAGCTCTCCGAGGCGGGCTGCAGAGTGCTTTTGATGGCGGGACCTTCGGCAAGCGGCAAGACCACCTCTGCCAAGAAAATTTCCTTGGAGCTCGAGAGCAGGGGAATAGAGACAGAGGTCATATCGGTTGATGATTTTTTTAAGGATTCCAGCGAGTATCCCGTGGACGAAGAGGGAAATATAGATTTTGAGAATGTTCAAAACGTAGATATTGAATTGTTTAATGTAAAGCTGGAAGAGCTTGTTGAAAAAGGGCGGGCGACAATCCCGAAATTCGACTTCAAGAGAGGCAGACGCAGTGAAGAAATCAAAGAGATCGAACTCGGAGAAAGCGGAGTTGCGATAATTGAGGGAATACATGCATTAAATCCTCTTTTGTCGGAGTCGGTAAACCATGACAGTATTCTGAGGGTTTATGTCGGATTGAGAGAGGAATACCTGCTTTTAAATGATGAACTGCTGACGACCGGGATAATGAGGATTGTCAGGAGAATGATTAGAGATTCCAAGTTTAGGGCCTATTCCGCCGTAAACACCTTTAAGCTTTGGGAAAGCATAAAAAGAGGCGAGGAAAGGTGGATAAAGGTATTTATGAAGGAGGCCGACATGTTGCTCAACACCGCGTTCGACTATGAGCCGTGTGTGCTGAAACCGATATACTATAAAGTCTGTGAGGATTCGGGATTTGACGACAATCTTATGGAAATTTATGAAAATTTTAAAGACTTCCGATCTCTGCCGCTGGGTCTGGTACCTGCCGATTCCATGCTCAGAGAGTTTCTCGGAGGGCTTGTATTATAGCCGCAAAAAGTATAATATATCGCTATATAAGCGAAACACATGACTTTGAACAAGGAGTGATTACATGAGCGAAAAATGGGATAAGTTTGTCGACACAACCAAAGAGGTGGCGAGTTCCGTTGCTGATGCTGCAGAGAGCCTTATTGAGAAAGGCAAGGACTTTATCAATTTGAAAAAGCTTGAGGCGAGACTTAAGGAGTGCTATCGTTCTCTCGGTGAGTATACGTATAAAGAAGTAATTGGGGAGACTGTTGTCGAAGAAGACAAAGAAGCCCTGGTCGAAGAGATATCATGTATAATCGAATCGATTGCCGCTCAAAAAGGCGAAGAAGCTTCGGAAGTTGAAGAGTTTTGCAAGGAATGTGGCACAGAGCTGCCTGAAGACTCGAATTTCTGCAAGAATTGCGGAGCCAAGGTAGAGTAATACAAAACTCAAATGTCGGCCATCACTGTGAGGGAGAGGCTTTTGACTTGTCCTCTATGTAGGTGTGCCGACTTTTAATGTTGTTCAGAGGGAAATAGTTGCCGGAAGATAGATTGAACTCAAAAAAAAGGATCAAGGGTGAAAAAACCGTAAACTCGCTCATAGGCGGGGGGTTGGTATTAACCGCAGCTCTTGCTTTGGTCAAGCTGATAGGGTTTTTATACAAGCTTCCTCAGACCGCCATTCTCGGCGGAAGCGGAATGGGAATATACAACCAGGCTTATGTGGTATACGGCACTTTTTATTCCATAACGGTGACGGGCTTCCCTGTGGCTATAAGTAAAATTGTTGCCGGATATTTGAGCGAAGGAAGATACCGGGACATTAAGCGCACCGTCAGAGTTGCCAATTTGTTTTTTATGGCGGTGGGCATAGCGTCATCGGTGATTCTTATCGCCTTTTCAGGATTCTATTCCGAAAAGGTGTATCAAAACCCGAATATGTACTACTGCCTCATTGCGGTTGCGCCTTCAATTGTTTTCAGCTGTCTGATGACGACCCAGAGGGGATTCACTCAGGGAATGAAGAACATGTATCCCACAGCTGTATCCCAGGTCATAGAAGTGATAGTCAAAAGCATAGTGGGTCTGCTCGGGGCATATCTTGTTAAAAATGCTCTTACCGTTGAATACGAGTCTTTAGGAAGCGTGTTGGGTATTTCCTACAAACTCGCAAACGATGCCGAAATGGCCATCAGTTCGCTTGCGGCGGCGGGTTCTATCTTCGGGGTTACGGCATCCACTTTCGTAGGTTGGATATATTTGGTCATTCGCGGAGCGGTAAGAGGCGACAATATACTGAAGGCGGATTTGGATGACAGTCCTGCCGCAAATACGAACAGGTACCTACTAAGACAGATACTTGCTGTCGGCATACCCATAGCTGTGGGTTCCGTTACGGTCGCATTGACACAACAGATAGACAGCATAATGATACAGCGCAGGTTGATTGATGTTCTCGAGTCTAATCCGGTTGCGCTTTTTAACTCGCATGGGGGATGGCTTGAAAAGGCCGGAAAAACCTTGCAGACGAAACCTGAAAATACAGCGGTTTTCTTATATGGCTGTTATACGTTCGGGTTTTCGTTTTTCAGTCTGGTACCTTCAATAACCGGTTCTTTCGGAATGAGCGCCCTTCCGCATATCACGGGAAGCTGGGCTATTAGGGATAGGGACGAAACTAAAAGATGCATTGATTCCACGTTGAAAATTATAGCCGTTTTTGCAGCTCCTTTGGGGTTCGGACTGACCGCGCTGGGCACACCCATACTGCACATGGTTTTTTCGAGATATACACCGGAAGAGGTTGCCATAGGAGGACCGCTTTTGAGTATGCTCGGAATCGCATCGATATTCCTCGCTTTGAACGGACCGGTTAATTCGATGCTTCAGGGAATAGGGAGGCTGGATATTCCGGTAAAACTTCTGTTTGTCGGAGGTCTTGTCAAAGTCGCGGCAAATTACATATTGGTGGGGATACCTTCGCTGAACATCAAAATCGCACCTCTCGGAAATATTCTGTGTTACGGACTGATTTCCACATTGAGCATCTTTCTGCTACAGAAAAACACCAACCTGAAAATCGATATTAAAGGGTCGCTTATAAAACCGCTTGCGGCAGGTGCGGTATGCGGTTTGGCGGCAAAGGTTTCATATGAAGTCATGTTTCTTTTACTATTTGATGTAATCAGACAGAAACTCATAACCTTGATATCTATAGCGGTTGCGGGAGCCGTCTATCTGATATTGCTCTTCGTTATGAAGATAATGACAAAAAACGAGATAAAATCCCTGCCGCGCGGTGAAAAGATAGCTTCTTTGCTTGAAAAGTGGAAATTATTGGGGTAAAATTGTATGACTGGTGATTTTGAATTAAAGGATAAATACAATCTTTCCGATGCGGTGGATTTAGTAAAGCTGTTGAGGGATCCCGTTAAGGGTTGCGACTGGGACAAGGTTCAGACTCACCGCTCAATCAGAAACAACTTTATCGAGGAAGTTTACGAGGCTTGTGACTGCATAGACAGAGACGACAGCGAATGCCTTTTGGAAGAACTCGGAGATGTTCTTCTTCAGGTTCTGCTCCATGCGGAGATTGAAAGGCAGCTTGGCGGATTTGATATCGATGAAGTATCCGATTATTTGATAAAAAAACTGATTGCCCGCCACCCTCATATTTTTTCCGACGACGTTGTCGAGAATAAAGAAGAAGTTCTGGTCAACTGGGAAAAGCTGAAACGCCGGGAAAAGGGACAGAAGAGCGGAACCGATTCAATAATGGATGTTCCCAAAGCCTATCCGGCGCTTATCAAGAGTGAAAAGTATCAGAAAAGAGCTGCATATGTCGGCTTTGACTATCCGGGTGCGGAATGGGCTTTTTCAGACCTTGTGAGCGAGGTGTCTGAGCTCGAAGAGCGTATAGAGACCGGTGCTGAAAAAGACGGACTCGAGGAAGAGATAGGTGATGTGATTTTTTCTGCGGTTAATGTCGCAAGGTTTTACGACATAGATGCCGAACATGCCGCACAAAAATCCGCTGAAAGATTCGCTGAAAGGTTTAGGCTGGTTGAGAAATTCGCAGCAGAAGAAGGTGTGGAACTAAAAACCGGCGACATAAACCGTTTAAATGAACTGTGGTCGAAGGCAAAAAATGCCTTGGATTGTAGAAATATTAAGTAATTTAAATTTGGAGGATTTAAAATGACAAAATCAGAATTAATTGCAAGTGTAGCTGAGAAAGCGGGACTGACAAAAAAAGATGCCGATAAGGCGGTAAATGCCGCAATCGAAACTATAACTGAAGCACTCGTCTCGGGAGATAAGGTGCAAATCGTAGGTTTCGGTACCTTCTCTGTCAAGGATCGTAAAGCGCGCACCGCGATTAACCTCATGACAAAAGAAAAGATTGAAGTTCCCGCAACACGCGTCGCATCCTTTAAAGTAGGAAAAGCCCTTAAGGAAGCAGTTGCGAAATAAGAAAGGCAATATCCGGAATTTGGGATTGACATCGGAGACTGTTCGGTATGAGGCTTGATAAATTTTTGAAAGTCAGCAGGATTATTAAACGTCGAAGCGTTGCAAACGAATTGTGTGACGGAGGACGGGTCGCTGTAAACGGAAAAACCGCAAAAGCCTCCTACAAAGTAGAAGTCGGCGATACCGTTGTCGTTACGATAGGTGAGAGAGTCGATTCTTTTGAAGTGTTGTCTACGGTTGAAAGACCGGGCAAAGAAGCTGCCGCGCTGATGTTTAAAAAGGTTTGACGGACGATATTGAAATGGCAAAGAACAAAATGAGGAAAAATAAGAAGCTTTTAAAGTCGGAGAGAAGAAGAAAAGCTCTCTGTGTAGTTCTTGCCGCGTTTTGTGTTTACTTCATATACTCTATAGTAATGCTCAGGATAAACATCTCAAAAGAAAAAAAGCAACTTGATGAACTCAACCTGCTTGTCAAAGAACAAAAATATGACAATGAAGAGTTGGAACGAATCATATTTGACGGGGGTGAAAAAGAGTATATTGAACGCATCGCCCGCCAGAAGCTCGGATATGCGGCGATTGACGAAAAGATTTTTGTCGATTTATCCGGTTCGTAAATCCCTAATGCCAAATTGTTTCTTAAGACCGAAGTTTTAAAACTTCGGTTTTTTGACTTTTTCGGCAGATTATTTATTGAGGGATATATTGATTTAAAACCGGTGAATACCTTTGATTTGAACACTCTACAATGTTATAATTAAAAAAAAACAAAACTTTAGGAGGCCGATATGAATATCACTACAACAGGAAGAAAGGTCACTCTTAAAAACCGTTTTTTAGAGATGGTCGAAAAGCGGATGTCAAAGTTCGACAAGTACTTCGACCGTGATGCTGAAGGACATGTAACCGTCACGGTGGAAGGCAGCAGACAAACGGTTGAAATCACCGTAAACTACAGGGGATTTATTTATCGTGCGGAACGCACTGCCCACGACATGGAACAGGCTTTTTTCGAAGCGGCGGATATTATCGACAGACAGATTGTCAGAAATAAGGGCAAACTTGGAAGCAGAATAAAAAGAACGGATAATCAGATTGCGGCTGCTTCCGACTTCACATCGGCTGCAGAAGAACAGGAATTCAATATTGCACGTGAAAAGAGATTTTTGGTATATCCCATGACGGTCGATGAAGCCATTTTGCAGATGAATATGATAGGGCATACCTTCTTTATTTTCCTCAATGTCGAAGGTGAAGAGATCTGTGTCGTTTACAAAAGAAAGGACGGGGATTACGGCCTGATCACGCCGGAACTGGCATGAGAAAATATAAACCCGAATTTTGATATGAATTACAGAGCTGTCGCAACCTGCCTTTTCGGACTTGAAAAGGTGGTGGAGTTTGAACTGAAGCGTCTCGGGATAGATGTGATTTCCGTCAGTGACGGCAGAGTCTCTTTTGAAGGGACAAAGACAGATATAGCCAGGGCAAATATAAACTGTTCTACGGCAGAGAGAATTCTCATTGTATTGGATGAATTTGACGCAAGTGATTTTGACAGTCTCTTTGATAAGACCGGTGAAGTTGTCTGGGGAGATATTATTTCCGAGAAGGATTCTTTTCCGGTCAAGGGATACAGTATAAACAGTACTTTAACCAGCGTGCCGGCATGTCAGAGAATAATTAAAAAGTCCATAGCGGAACGCCTGAAAAGAGATCTCGGCGTTAGGTCGTTACCTGAAAACGGCAGAAGAAAGATTGCAATTAGATTTTCGATAGTTTCCGACAGAGTAACCCTAATGGTCGACACTTCAGGAGAGGGACTCCACAAACGGGGGTACCGCCCCAATATCTACGGAGCACCGATAAAGGAAACGCTCGCCGCCGGCATATCGGATTTTGCCAGAATCGGGCAGAACAGTACAGTGACGGATCCTTTCTGCGGTACGGGAACACTCATAATAGAATCCGCCTTGAGGGCGAACAGAATAGCCCCCGGACTTAATCGTCATTTTGCCGCTGAGAGTTATCCGTTTATCGGCAAAGGTGCGTTTGACTTTGCGAGAAAAGAGGCGAGAGAGAATATAGTTCGAAACTCGAAGTTTACAGCGGTCGGAACCGACATTGACCCGAAAGCGATCGAGCATGCAAGATTTAATGCAAAAGCCGCAAAGGTTGATGAGTTCGTCAAGTTCGAAGTCATGGATGCGAGGAAATATATTCCGTCGAAGGATATGATTGTAGTTACAAACCCCCCCTATGGTGAAAAACTCATGGATCCGGTTTCGTCGGGCAAACTCATAGGAGAGTTTTGCGAAAACTTCTTCAAATACGATTTTAAAGGACTGTACCTGATAAGCGGACAACCGGATTTTGAAGATATTGCAGGAAAAAAGGCAAAACGCCGCAGAAAGTTGTATAATGGGATGATAGTTTGTCAACTATATATGTATTTTTAATGTGGAGGCTAATATGAAGGTGCTAAATTTCGGTTCTCTAAATATTGACAATGTCTATGCCGTCGACCACTTTGTCAGAGCGGGCGAAACTCTTTCTTCGACATCGCTTAAGAAACATGTAGGAGGAAAGGGTTTAAATCAGACGGTCGCTCTTGCGCGCTCGGGAAGCCAGGTGTATATGGCGGGCAAGATAGGCAATGACGGAGCTCATCTGCTTGAAGTATTGAAAAAGGAAGGCGTCAATGTTGACCATATTATGGTTGCCGATTACATTGATACGGGCCACGCAATAATTCAGGTGGATAAAAACGGACAGAACTGTATACTGCTTTACGGTGGCTCAAACCTCGAGATAACCCGTGAGGACGTAGATGAAGTTCTGAAAAACTTTTCAAAAGGCGATTTTATTCTGCTTCAGAACGAAATCAGCAATTTGCCCTATATTATTAAAAAGGCAAGCGAACAGGGAATGACAATTGCCTTGAATCCTTCGCCGATCGACGATGACTTGGTAAATATGGAAGAACTGGCGCTTGTAGACTGGTTTATACTAAATGAGGTGGAGGGACTTGAGATTTCGGGTAAAAAGGATCCCGAAGAGATATGTTCGGAAATACTCAGAAGATATCCCGGTGCACACGTAATGCTAACCCTGGGGTCAAAGGGAGCGATGTTCAGAGATGCCACCCGTTCCGCTGAACACGGAATATATGATGTCCCGGTGGTCGATACCACTGCTGCGGGTGATACCTTTACGGGATACTTTCTTACAGGGGTTGCGGAAGGACTCGAAATAAATAAGGTGCTTGAGCTGGCAAGTAAAGCGTCTTCTCTTGCAGTTACAAAGGCCGGTGCTTCCAACTCCATCCCCATGAGAAACGAAGTGGAAGAAACCGACATGAAACTCTGTTAAAAAGATAATTAAATATTTATAATTTGGAGGAATGATGACGAGAAATGTTATTGTCGGGCAGTCCGGCGGACCGACTGCTGTGATTAACTCGACGCTGTGCGGCGTTTATGAAACCGCAAAGGCGCTCGGAGCAAAAATTGTATACGGTATGGTTCATGGTATTGAGGGCCTGATAAACGGCGAATATATCAATATGTCCGATTACCTGAAAACAGAAGAGGATTTGGAACTTCTTAAGAGAACACCTTCCGCCTATCTCGGTTCCTGCAGATATAAACTGCCGAGAATGTCCGATTCTCCCCAGGTTTTTAAGGATATTTTCGAAACATTGAAGAAGCTTGATATCGGATACTTCTTTTATATCGGCGGAAACGACTCCATGGATACCATAGACCAGTTGTCCCGCTATGCTCGGGAGACCGACAGCAGCATAAAATTTATCGGAGTGCCGAAAACTGTGGACAATGACCTTGTACTCATAGACCACACTCCGGGGTTCGGAAGTGCGGCAAAGTTTATAGCTACCGCAACAAAAGAAGTTATACGCGACAATCGTGTGAACGACATTGACGCCGTGACGATAATCGAAGTTATGGGAAGGGATGCCGGATGGCTGACCGGGTCGACTGCAATATGCAGAGGTGATGACAGCGACGGACCCGATTTCATATACCTGCCGGAAATACCCTTTGATATTGATGAGTTTCTTGAGAGCATTTCTAAAAAGCAGAAAGAGAAGCGGTCGATAGTTGTTGCGGTGAGCGAAGGCATAAAGACAAAAGACGGCAAATACGTCTGTGATTATTCCTCATCAAGCAGGGGGATTGACGCTTTCGGACACAAGCAGCTTACCGGTACAGCCAGAGTTTTGGGAGACATAGTAGCGGAAAAAACCAACAACAAGGTAAGGGCAATAGAGTTCAGTTCGCTTCAAAGATGCGCTGCTCACATAATGTCGAAAACCGACATGGAAGAGGCGTATCTCGTTGGAAAGGCAGCGGTTGAAGCGGCGAATGACGGCTATACTGGGAAGTTTGTTTCTATAAAGAGACTTGGAAACGACCCGTACGGCGTGACGACCGAACTGGTGGATGTCTCTGCCGTCGCAAATCTAAAAAAAGATGTACCGAGAAACTGGATAAACGAGGAAGGAAACTATGTGACGGATGAATTTATAGAATATGTCCTTCCGCTCATACAGGGCGAGGGGGAACAGTTCTA
>JGI24710J26742_10004891_pt1 | contig 10819 bp, 6 predicted proteins | sample BioPla2DNA2_FD_26742 | JGI IMG/M metagenome (IMG submission 26742) | reverse complement strand
CTCGCGGCGAGATTGAGTTTTCTATGAGCAAACCACAGTACATCAATTAAAAAATTATGATTTATATAGAAACCATCAATACAGTTTCTACGTCTAATAAAGTCGGAACAGCTTACATGGATCCAGGCGGTCGGGGCGGCTCTTATCGTGGGCGGGCTTACGCTGCTGAGCCTTATGAAGCTGAGAGAACGGGCAAAGCAGAATAACGGCGACCAGGCCCAGACATGAGTTTTTAAAGCTGTTCATGAGGCCTTTACCCGGTTTTAGCTTCCCTGCTGTTCGGGAGGGCTTTTTCGTTTGCCCTTGCCTATCAGCATCAGGAACACCAGCAATACAAGATAAGCAACAAAGGCCAGAAGGGTTATCAGGTACAGGATGGGCTGTTTATTGACATAACCCATGATGGGGACGTTCAGCAGGATCATCAGGGGAAAACCGAAGATGAGGCCGGTCCCGCTTCCGTATACCAGGTTTTTGGCGGCCTGGGTCCTGAAATGCGGATCGACCTCCCTGAGCAGGGCAATTCCCGTGGATATGGTGCCGGTCAGCATCCCGTACATGGCCAGCGCGTTCTCCAGGGTATCGGTTTTATATACCCTTCGCGCCAGCTTCATGATGAACAATATGGTGAGAAGGCCGCCCGCGGCGGTTATGATGAGGAATGACACCAGGTTATCCATTAGGAGGAATATCGAAACAGCCGATATGGCGGCAGTGATCATATAATCGAAGGCTCCCCCCGAAACCCGTTCCAGGAGGTAATTGCTGGTATAGCTGTACTTCATCCATTTCTTATGATGGCAATAATCCAGTATCCTTCTTACCAGCATGCCGTACACGGCCCCTATGATGAAGCTGAATCCCCACAACAGCTGGGCCAGGTTCCTGCCGAAATCTCCGGCCCCCGAAAGCACCGATTCCAGGCCTTTGAGGGTAAGGTAAGTTATAAGGTAAACGCCGCCTATGAGAAGCAGCTGGAGGGTGAGGCCGTCGATGGACTCCTTAAGGGGCAGTTCCTCAGGCTTTTCGTCATCGAAGATGTTGTGCTTTCCCACCGGTCCGCCATTGGCGCCGCTTAAGGCCGTGAGCATCTTTTTCTTCCTCAGCCAGGCGATGAGCACAACGCCGCCGACACAGGCCCAGACATAGCCCATGGCGGCATACGCCAGCCCCATATTCCCGCCATTGGTAAAGCCAAGCTCTTCCCACTGTTTCCCCATGGCAAAGGCCTGGCCGGGTCCCTGCCCGAAACCCAGCGGCAGCAACAGCCCGGACAGGGGGAATGTCTCCGGAAAGGCGGTATAGAAAAACAAAAGGGACAGGAAAAAGCCCAGAAGTCCCTGCATAACATAGTTGCTGACGATGAACACGCCCGAATCCACGTATTCCCTTCCCCTCACCTTGCCCGAAGCCTTTAAGGACAGGGCGATGAACCCGACATTCATAAGATGATAAACCAGGTTCTCAAGCCTCACGCCACTGAAAGAGATAATACCTAAAACATCCTTGCCCAGCACAAGTCCCAAAAAACCTGCGATAACGGGTATGGGTATGGGATTCTTCCTGAAAAAAGCCAATTGACGTTTCATGACCGTGGAGATCAGCAGAAGGATGGACAGCATGGATATGTCGATAAGGTAATTCCAGATTTGACCTGAGCCCAAAACTACTCCTCCTTTGCGCGGCGTTCTTCCTGCTCCAGCCGCTTTATTATGTCATAGGCCTCGGTATACTTGTTGGCAGAGGTATGAGGGTCTTTAAACGCAGCCCTGTGGAACTTGCCCTCATGATAGAAATCGAACCAGTCCGACAGGTGGGTACTGACACCATTCATCCGGGACAGTTCAAATGTTATTCTGTGATTATCACGGCCCATAAATTCAAGACGGTCCGCATAAAGCCGGAGGGTGCCCCTTCTCAGCTTTCTTATGGCCACATACCGCTGGCCCGTGAAAAGGGTTACTTCCCTGTCTTCAAAGATCGGTCTGCCCAGGTCTTCCATCCTTTCCCGGATTATGACCGCCAGTTCCCTCAACTGCCACTGGTTCCATTCCAGGACCGATTTGAAATGGGGCTGCCCGCCTTCTTTTTCAAAATAGCCGTATTGGTTATAGCGCACGGTTTCGCCGCAGGACAGGCAGGTTAAGGTATCGCCTCTTGATAAAAGCCTGCCGGTTTTTCGGCACTTTGGGCAGAGGAAAAGAACCCGCTCCAGCCTTTCAGCCAGGCGTTTGCCCACAAAGGGGATCATCCGCTCCTCCTGCCAGCTGTATTCGTTTGTCCTTAGCGCGGCGCACATTCTTTCGTAGATCTCATCGGCCGAAAGAGTTTTAAGTTCTTCCGGCGTAAAAAGAATGCCGTAATTAACCTGAATTTTCCCCCTTCTGGGCGTCAGCGCCCAGCGGGGATGGCTGAGATAGGCGCCGTGGAGCAGGAACGAAACCACCGGCACGCCCATGCTTTTCAGAACCTTGGCCGTAGGATAAAGTATCTCTTCGGTCTTACCGTCCCAGCAGCGCTTCCCCTCGGGAAAGATACCCACCACATCTCCCCTGTTTCGCACATAAAAAAGGCTTTTTACCGTGGCAGCGTCGCTCATGGCCTTTGTTTTAGGGATGCACCCCGCAAGCCCCAGCAGGAAGCGCATAGACCTGCTCCTGAACTGCTCCACCGAGGTAACAAAATGAATCGGTTCGCTGATCTTGCAGGATAGTATGAAAGGATCCCAATTGTTGGTATGGTTGCCGATTACCACAAAGGGGGGCTTAAGGTCCCGCATATTGCCTTCAATAAACTCGATGCGATAGCGGTTTACCAGCCAGGGACCCAGGGTTTTTTTAAGTATCCTGTTCAATATACGGCTTGCCCTTTTAACCCTGTAAGTCATGACATTCTCCCGTAATCCTGCATAGTACTGCACATATTACTTTCTATTTAACCAGATTTCAGGCAAGGTATCAATCCATATTATGGTCCTCCTTATGCGGCAGGCTATGCGCTCTTCTTTTTCTTTAGGAGCTCCGGGCAGCCTTCGACGGCGCCTGTTTTTTGTTTTTCTCCTGATTTCCGGGTATTTACGGGCTTGCTTTCATTCTACAATATGGTTATAATAGCTGATGATATTGCATAATGTAGGAAAATGCCAATAATATCATTTTGCAACATTTGACTGCTTCACCCCTGAAGGGATAATATGGGGATTGGCCGAACCTATACTCGGCCCTGTTCGGGAGGATATATAAATGGATAATACATATCTTCAGATTGGGCTTGGGCTATTGCCCTCGGTTATATTATTTCTGCTTCTCATATTATTCCGTAATAAGCACAAAGCCAGAAACATCATCGCCCTTTCCTGCCTGGCGCTGGCCGCGGCGGTAAGCTTTACGCTGCATTTTACCCGCGCTGGGGGACCGGAGCCGAAACGGGCTTCAGGCGAGGATACCATAAAAGTCATCTACGGGGTCGCCGCAAAGGGTGATACCGGGCTTGCGAAGCAAATGCTGCAGGAACTCCGGGAATCCCGGCCCGTCGACATGGGTTTTTCATTGTGCGCGGCAAGGCTCTGTGTCCTTGAGCGCAATTTTAAAGCCGCCAAGACTTTATATGAAAAGTGCATGAACGAATTGTCCAAAGATATCGGGGACGAATATGCCAGTATCTCTGCCGCAGCAGAGCTTGAAGACCAGGACTATACTCTGGCCGCTCATTTCGATCCCGGCATCATACCCGATCGGTCCAAAGCGGACGAGGCTGTAAAAACAGCTGTTGAAACCGTTACCAATGCCGTATCGGATGCCGTGGACAACAGGGACTATGACCGCGCGGCCGAATGTATGATCGCGGCTTCTTCTCTCTACAGCCAGTACATAGACTACGGCAATTTTGATGAAGAGGAAGCAAAAAAACTGCTGCGCAGGATGGAAATCCTGGCTGAGGATCATCACCAGCTGTTTTCTCTGCCGCAGCTTCGCACAGCGCGCCTGAAACTCCAGATCCTTATGGAGGATTTTAAGGGCATCGCGGAAAACATTGATGAAAGGGCAAGCCACAACGAGCTTCTTATCGTGTCCGAACTGTATCTGAACAGGTATATAAAGCCCTCCTATTTCAGCAAGGAATACACTGAAGGATACGATGAGAAATATGAGCTTATCGCAGCGCAGCTTGAAGAGGTGTACGACCGTTACTACATCGATGAATACAGCAGCCTGTCCCGCGCAGTGGAAGAGCAGATAGACAGCCTCGAATATGCCCAGGACAACCCTGCCTTGTACCGGCTGGAAGAGGAACTGCTCAGCTATGCCAGGAAAGATGGCGCCAATGACAGCACAAAGGTATATCTCCAGCTTGCCAAGATAGGGAAACATGCCGGAAACGAGACAAAGACCGAAAGGTACCTTGCTTATTCCCTGGATACCGTGGGCGACTGCGATGACGATAACTTCACCCAGCCCATGTATGAGGTAATAGGCATCATACAGGACAAGGACAACCCGGAGAGGCTAAAGGACGTGGCGGTCTATGTGGACAGGATACTCAACAACACCATGCCCATCGAGATGTCCGAAAAGCTCACATCTCCCAATACCGAACCGGATACCGATGACAAGGAGCCCGGAGACGACAGCGACGCGCGGCCGGAGAACGATATCGCCGAAGATTTCGGTACTTATCTTACCGACTATGTTAGTAAAAAGCGCGCCTCGGTCAATATCGTCAGCGTGGACACCTCGGAATTCCCGAAGCTGAAAGCGGTTATAAACGTGGATGACAGCATATCATACACAGCCGATGAACTGGCGGCGATACTATCTGTCCAGGACTGCGGGGCGGACATTGGGAATTTCAGCATAGAAAAGGTCGAACACAGGGGCGCCAACATCCTGCTGTGCTGTGACGTGTCAGGCAGCATGGAGGGGGATGGGATCAGGCACCTTAAAGAGGCCATATCCTTATTCGTTGAAAACCGCCCCGATATCGTAAATATCGCGCTGGTTACCTTCAGCAGCCGTATTGAAGATGTATATACCTTCGGCACGCCTTCAGAAACCCTGCTGGAGGCAGCCTATTACCTCTATGCGTACGGCGGCACCGACATGTACTCGGCGGTGATGGAATCCATCAACATGTTTGAAATCCGGCCGGGGGAGGTCAACTGCATCATCCTGCTGTCGGATGGTGACGACAATGAACCTCGTTCGCCTGATCAGATTAATGAATATATAGGCAAGCCGTGCGTGGAAAAGGGCATCTCCCTGTATTCAATGGGCCTGGGACAGAATGTGAATGCTCAGTACCTCAACTATTTCGCCTCCACTACCGGCGGCAATTACCTGTATGTCAACGACCCACAGACCCTTCATTCATTCTACAACGACCTCACAAACCGCATTCTCAACCAGTATACCATTACCTTCGAGGCAGAGGATACCCTGAGCATCGACCGGACCCTTAAGGTGTCCATAGAAAGCGATACCTTGGCCTATGACATGGTCCGCTACTCCCTGCAGGCCGACAGCGATGTTTTTGCCGAAACAGGTGATGAAACCATAGACGTTCCCGTGTTATTGCAGGACAAATGGGTTTGCGGCCTTGATACGAAGCTCCTGTTCAAGGGCGGTTCAGGCTATAGCGTAAATCTTATAGGGAGCGGCTTCGAGAAGGAAGACCAGGTCAGCGTGGAGCTTAAAGGCAACCTGGACTATGGCAGCGATATCATAACCTGCGAGTATAAGGATGAATATACCATATCCCTGACACTGCCCGGCGGCATTGCCTGCGGTACATACGATGTCCATGTGACCATAAACGGTAAGAAGGCCATCCTGGACAATGAGCTTACAGTGGCGACACAGGGCAGCGAGAAAACCACCGTGTTCGGGCCTTATGTGTTTACCTCATACAGCAAGGTCAAGGACGGTAACACCACGACCCTCTCCGGTTATGTCAACCTCAACGGATGGCTGAACTTTACTGGGGATGTGGTTCTTGAGGGGGACCTCAACTCTTCACAGGTCCTGCTTTCGGATTACAGCGGAAGCTATATCAGGTATTACCAGGGCGCAAGCCTGGGTTTGGCATCATACTACGCTAAGAACAATAAGTTACTGAGCCTTCCCGCGATAGGCACCATGATGCTGTACAACGATAACACCCATGAGCCCTCGAGCGAGGATTACAAGGTTGAGCCTGTGCCTCTGCCCGCGGTATATCTCAGCAACGTGATGACAATCTCGTCACCGGGCCTTATGCTGTATCCCGACCGGGTTGTAATTGACTCCACCGCTTTCACCACCGATTTTCCATTCCAGAAAAAGTTGCTGAAATCCTCAGGGATCACCAAGGAATTCTCCTTCGACCTTAAACTCCAGTGCCTCCTGACATCGAGGAATATCGGCATCAACCTGGAATACGAGTCCGAGTCCGACACAAAGCTATACTCGCCCATTAATTTCGGCAAGATGCCCATCTATTACAGCCCGTCTGATTTTGAACTGAAGATCAATACCGTTAAAAACGAGTATTATATCAAGTACATTGTCAAGGTGGCGTTCATAGACTCCGATGGCCTTGGCTTTTCCCTGAAATGGGACGGCTCCCTTGTGCCCACTGAAGTCCGGCTGTACGCGGATTTCGAAATTAAAACAAACATCAACGGCGTTCCTGTCACTTTCAGCGATTTCATGCTGGGCATAACAGATATCGATATCAGTAAAAACCCATTGCACTGGATGTTTGAGGGGAGCATGGACGCCGCCGCCGGAAAGGTCAGCAGTGTCTTCCCGGCCCTGGAAGAATATGTGGACGACCTGAGCATAATGGAGCTTGATGACGCCACGCTGAAGTTCAGCCTGGGCCAGATGTATGTGGGCGCTTCAACCGACGTAAAGCTCTTTGGCATAAAAATAGCCCAGGCATCCATTGACTGCGGCAGATTCAAATACACAAACCGTTTGCTTAACATGGAAGATGAAGACGTCACCGGGTTCAGGGCAAACCTGACCATAGGCATCATGTGGGACTCCAGCAACTGCGACATCAACCTTACAGGCGATGTGGAATTCGCTGCATGCAACAAGTACCTGGGTGTTCAGGTGACGGGTACCTGCGATATCGAACTTAACTGGTGGATGTTCAAGAAAGGCTTGTACGCACAGGGTACCGCGCTTATCGGAGTATATACCGACCACAGGGGAAGACCAGTCTTCACCGTAAGGGCACAGACCCATAAGCATACCATCAACGTGGCCTGGTGCGAAGGAACGGGTCTGGATTTCTCATCGGACATTCTTTAGAAAGGAGATAGGGTATGAGTATAAATCGGCTTGGTTCGCTCGCGGTTCGTCTTGCTGTGGTCCTGCTATGCCTGGCAGCGGTATTGCAGGTACCGGTGCCTGTATTTGCCGAACAGCAGTCCAAGGTTCTTTTTACCCTTGAACAGACGAGGAATATGGCCATCCGCATAGGCTATGAGACCGAGGTTCCGATAATCAGCTTTATCGGCCCTGACGGCACCGAATATATTGAAGGAAAGACCCCTGAAAGCATTATGACGGTGGAGCATGTGGAAGGGGCAGTCTACTATTATATACGGAACGCCGCGCCAGGCGACTGGACCATCGTATATGACAAGCTTTCCAACAAGAACCTCTATGTGGACAGCGCGCCATACAACGAGCCTATTGTAATAGAGGAATTCACGCTGGAAGAGGTAAGGGACGACAGGGCCGACATAAGCTTTATGGTCTCCTATTACCAGGACGACTATTACGACTATATCGTATACGCCGCCATAACCGACGAATACGGATTTGTGTCAGGCCAGAAGGAGCTTAAACATGGCAACGCCAGGGCAAACAAGCCGGTTTCAGATACGGTGAGCCTGACCTCCCTGACCAGCTACGACAATTATCGCCTCATGCTGGAGGTGTATATCGACTCCCACGGCATTGAATCCCTGGATACAAGGTTAGCCGATGATACCCTGTCCTACTCCAACCGGAACACACCGAGAAAAATCGAGGATTTTTATGTGGAAGTTGACCTCACCGATGAGTCACTGCTGATTGACTGGAGTTCGTGGGCGGTAAATTGCGACGAGTATATAGTGGCAGTATTTGATCCCGGGGACCTGGACGAGCCTTCCTTTTTGACAAATTACACTCCCGATATTACGAGCACCGAGCTGTTGATCGATTCTTCCTGGGAATATGTCCGGATAGAGCTGGCGTATGTGAAAAACGGCATAACTTCCGAGATCCGGCGAAAAGAGATCAGGTTTGACACAGGCGTTGAAATAGCCATTACCACCGAGGAACACACCAATTCAGCCCAGGCGGTTATCCAATACAATGTCCCCGGAAGCGTTGAGGCGACGGTAACGGTGAATGACAGCTCCGAAACAGTAATGTTAAGCGGAAGCGGGTATTTTTCGGTACCCATCGGGAGGTTTGAGAATGAGATCACCGTGAGCTATTTTCCCGAGGAAAACGTATGCTTTGTCATAAGAAAAGAAATATTTACCGACAGGATAGCTCCCATGCTGAAGCTTTATGAAAACAGTTCATCAATAACGGTTCCCGACGCCAAATATACCCTGGCTGGTGAAACCGAGCCTGACTGCACCCTGACCGTAAATGGCGCCAATGTTCCACTTAACCCCGACGGCACCTTTTTGTATGAATTGACCCTGTCGCAAGGAAAAAACGAGTTTACCGTGGTCTCCACCGATCCGGCCGGAAACTCCACGAAGCAAACTGTAATCATTAACCAAGCCAAGGCCGTGGCCGGCTCAGGCGATGAAGATACTCCCTTTTACAAGCGTTACAAAACGCTCCTGGTCACATTTGCCATGAGCATGGTCTTTATCGCGCTGGTGCTTCTTTTCGCCGGAATCCACAGCAAACAGGCGGAAAAGGGCAAAGGCCGCAAGGAATTATTGCTTCTTCTTATGAGAAATTGTGCCATAGCCCTCACCATCATGGCCGGGCTTATCGCCCTATACCTGTTTATAAGCAGGAGCAGCGCCGCAAAGGCTATCAATTCTCCCGAATACTATGAATTGGTCCTTGATTCGGCACAGGATGCCTATGATGCCATCATGACCTACAGGAGAATTCACATGTGGTTCATCATTTCATCCATCACAGCGGGAACTGGCCTTCTGCTGACCCTGATGTTTGGCTTAATGCTGGGCCAGGCAAGGAAAAGGCAAACCGCGAGCGCCGGGGTGACATGTCCAAATTGCGGGAGGCACTACAATAAGCCCGTGGGCTTCTGTGCAACCTGCGGCACCAGGATGGACAGCAGGACATAGCAGAGAATAAAAAGCCCCGGCCATGTGCTCCGGCCGGGGCTTTTTATTAGCTTTTTAGGGCGCCTGACAAGGGTATTGCTCATTCTTTTCGTCCTTACGGGCAACATCGGGCTGCACCAGTACTTGTTCTATAAAAGCCTCGGATTGGTGACCACATGGTTCGGATACGCCGTTCATTCTTTCTTCCCCGTCATGAACAGCATTATTCTGGCCTTTATCCCGAAAAGGGGAACCGAACCGGCCGGCGCGGAAATCTGGAAACCCGCTTTTAGACTGGGATTGCTTCATTTCATATTCATGTGGAACTCGCCCTATATCTCCGGGACATTCTCAATTACCAGGGAAGGCTTTACACCCGCCGCTTTCATCGAGTCAACGGCCCGCGTCCGGTTCAGCCAGGCTTATGCTGAAAATGCCGTGCAGTTGGACCCCCAGGGAATCATCATGGGACTTGACCTGTTGTTGGCCCTTGTGCCCGTTATCCTGTTCCTGGTATTCCGGCGCCTTCTTGCGGACAGCGTGCTCATGGCTTATGCCAGGGTTAAGGGTTAACAGGAAAAACAATGCCCCGGCCAGCAATTGACCGGGGCTTAATACCAGGCTTTTCAATGCGCAGATTTCGCCTGTGCATTTATTATTCTTATCTATTTTGTATAATTATCGAAGTAGCCCTGGATATAGACAATGGGTGTTCCCTTGTCGCCGCTTCCCGAGGTGAGATCGCAAAGGGAACCGATAAGGTCGGTAAGCCTTCTTGGCGTGGTGCCCTGGGCTTCCATGGCACCTACCAAGTCACCTTTCTTGTTCCTGATATATTCTTCTATGGCCTTTTTCTGCTCCTCGCCCTTTAAGCCGGCAAATTCGTTGTCTGCCAGGTATTTGAGCTTGACTTCGCTGGGTGTTCCCTCAAGGCCTTTTGTATAGCCTGGGGAAACAACCGGGTCGGCCAGTTCCCATATCTTGCCCACCGGGTCCCTGAAAGCGCCGTCGCCATAAACCATGACTTCAATTGTCTTGCCCGTCTTTTCCATGATGGATGCCTGGATCTGCTCTACAAGGGCCTGGCAGTTACGCGGAAAGAGCTTGACGCTTTCCTCGGTGGCCTTGTTGGACCCCAGGAGCCCGTAATGCTCGTTATAGCCGCTTCCGTCAACGGGCTCGGACAGGATATCCTCCAGGGAGAATACCCGCTCGCCGCCGGCGGCCTTCAGAATCCGTTTCGTCCGGCTGCGGGTGTGGATGTCGCATGCCAGGACATTATTTGTATATACAAGGATGTCGGCGGGATTATTGGAGAATATCACTTCGCACTGGGTGCCGGACTCCATGACAATGGATTTGTAGTATTCTATATAATCAATCCCGGTAAAAGGATGCTTCGGGTATCCGAAAAGCCGGCGGAAATAACTTTAGCTTTACCATCATTTGTTTGATGCTCAGGGATATATTTCATTCTTTCCTGAGACAAAGGTGCCCTGACAATATATTGTCCNTTCAAGC
>JGI24710J26742_10004881_pt1 | contig 10830 bp, 10 predicted proteins | sample BioPla2DNA2_FD_26742 | JGI IMG/M metagenome (IMG submission 26742) | reverse complement strand
AGAATAGAAGAGATGATCAATTATTTTAGTTATGACTATGAGAAGCCCACAACAAACCAACCATTTTCAATTAATACTGAGCTGTCTGATTGTCCCTGGAATGAGAATGCAAAGCTTTTACTCGTAGGACTGCAGGCAAAGGAAATTGATATGGATGATCGTCCAAGTTCGAACCTAGTATTCTTGCTCGACGTGTCTGGATCAATGTATTCTGAAGATAAGCTACCCTTAATGCAGAAGGCATTTATTATGCTAACCGAGAATTTAAATCAGAATGATAGGATATCTATTGTAACCTATGCAGGACAGGAGAGTGTAGTAATAGAGGGTGCAAGAGGGGACGAGACCATGAAGATAGTCAGCGCACTAGAGGATTTGACTGCGGGAGGCTCAACTGCTGGTGCGGCTGGAATTAAGAAAGCCTATGAACTTGCTAATAAATACTTTATAGAAGGTGGCAATAACAGAGTAATACTTGCAACAGATGGGGATCTAAATGTAGGTATATCAAGTGAGGGGGAGCTCAAAAGGCTAGTTGAGGAGAAGAGAGAGACTGGAGTTTATTTGTCGGTTCTTGGCTTTGGTACAGGAAACATCAAAGACAATAAGATGGAAACTCTAGCGGATAACGGAAATGGCAATTATTCATATATTGATTCTATATTAGAAGCAAAGAAGGTTCTTGTAGAAGAGATGGGGGGAACTTTATATACAGTAGCTAAGGATGTTAAGCTACAGGTGGAATTTAATCCAGCACATTTAAAGGGATATCGCCTAATAGGATATGAAAATCGAATGCTAAATACTGAGGATTTTGAAGATGATACCAAGGATGCCGGTGAGATAGGGGCAGGTCATAGGGTTACAGCCTTATATGAGCTAATTGAGGTGTCATCAGACCAAGAGGTAGCCGAAGCTGAATTGAAATATCAGCCAGAGACCACGTTTACAGATGATAATAATGAATGGCTTACAGTAAGTATCAGATATAAGGAACCAGATCAGGATACAAGTCAGCTACTTTCTGTATCGGTTGATGAGAGTGATTACACTCCTGAAATGTCAGATAATCTCCTGTTTGCAAGCTCAGTTGCTGCATTTGGCATGTTGCTTAGAGACAGTGATTGGAAGGGTTCAGCATCCTATCAGATGATTTTAGATAATCTTAAGGATCAGGACTTTTCAAATGATGAGTACAAGGATGAATTTATCTCACTGGTTAAAAAGCTTAATCGTATTAACTAATTTAGACTTGACAAAGGAAGATATTTCTTGTTATAATCCGTTTAACAATATAATACAAATAATAAACCGATGAGCAAGAGAAGTAAAGATTATTCATTGTACACAGAGAGTCGCTAGCTGATGGGAATGCGATTACAAGGTTGATTTTGAATGGACTTGTGAGGGAAGCCTGAAATCATAGGAGAGTAGGCGCTTACGGGGTTCCTATCCGTTATCAGAAGGGTGCATATGATAGTATGCATAGAGAGAGGTCGTAATATATACGGCAATTAGGGTGGTACCGCAGAAGTTAAAGCTTTTGTCCCTGCAATAGCAGGGGCAAGGGCTTTTTTTAAATGTAACAGAAAAAGCTCCGCTGAGGATGCACACTAAGGTGTAATTTTAAATTTGTAAGTAAAACTTTATATAAAATAAATGATTAGGAGTGAGAAGATGTCAAAAGGAAGATTTGGTATTCATGGTGGTCAATATATACCAGAAGTATTAATGAATGCAATACATGAGTTAGAGGAGGCATACAATCATTATAAAAATGACAAGGAATTTATTGAGGAGCTAAATTTTCTTTACGAAAATTATGCCGGTAGACCATCCAGCCTGTATTATGCAGAGAATATGACTAAGGATTTAAAGGGGCCAAAGATTTATTTAAAGAGAGAAGATTTAAATCATACCGGCTCTCATAAGATTAACAATGTATTAGGTCAGGTCCTATTGGCAAAGAAAATGGGTAAAACAAGGGTAATAGCCGAAACAGGAGCAGGTCAACATGGAGTGGCAACAGCAACGGCAGCTGCACTATTAGGTCTTGAATGTGAAGTGTTCATGGGTAAAGAGGATACTAAACGTCAAGCTCTTAATGTATATAGAATGAAGCTACTTGGTTCTAAGGTACATGAAGTTACCTCAGGTACTCAGACCTTAAAGGATGCAGTAAACGAGACCTTCAAAGAATGGACCAGTAGAATAGATGATACCCATTATGTAATAGGGTCAGTTGTGGGTCCCTATCCATTTCCAGAGATGGTTAGAGATTTTCAGAGTGTAATTGGAAAAGAGCTAAAGGACCAGATGCTTTTAGCTGAGGGTAGGCTTCCGGATGCAATATTAGCCTGTGTTGGCGGTGGTAGTAATGCAATGGGTGTTTTCTATGATTTTATCGACAATCCAGAGGTAAGATTAATAGGTTGTGAGGCGGCAGGTCATGGTGTAGATACAGAACTTAACGCAGCNACCATGACAAATGGAAAGCTAGGTATATTCCATGGNATGAAGTCATATTTTTGTCAGGATGAATACGGACAGATTGCGCCAGTTTATTCGATATCAGCTGGACTTGACTATCCTGGTATAGGTCCAGAACATTCATATCTTAAGGATATTGAAAGAGCGGAATATGTTCCGGTTACAGATGAAGAGGCAGTTGAGGCATTTGAGTATCTGGCTAGAACTGAAGGGATTATNCCTGCCATAGAAAGTTCTCATGCAGTTGCCCATGCCTTAAAACTTGCTCCCACCATGGGCAAGGATAAAATAATGGTTATAAACATATCCGGTAGAGGGGATAAGGACGTTGCAGCCATAGCGAGATATAAGGGGGAAGATATCTATGAATAGAATAGAAAAGGCATTTTCAAAGGGTAAGGCATTTATTCCATTTATAACAGCTGGAGATCCTTCCATAGAGGTAACAGAGCAGCTTATTATAGAAATGGCAAAAGCAGGGGCAGATATAATTGAGATAGGAATTCCATTTTCAGATCCTTCGGCTGAGGGTCCTGTAATACAAGCTGCAGATGTACGCGCCCTATCAGCAGGGACAACAACCGATCAGATATTAGAAATGGTTAAAAGAATAAGGAAGGTTTGTGATGTTCCTTTAGTNTTTATGACTTATATAAATCCAGTATTCTCTTATGGAACAGATAGGTTTTTAAAGACCTGTAAGGAAATAGGTGTTGACGGGATTATAGTACCGGATGTGCCCTATGAGGAAAGAGATGAAATCAAGCCTTTTTGTGAGAAGTATGGGATTGCCTGCATTCCGCTGATTGCTCCCACCTCAAAGGATAGAATTGATCTCATAGCAAAAGAAGCCGAGGGTTTTGTATACTGTGTATCTTCTTTTGGAGTAACCGGTGTTAGAGAGGATTTGGGCCATGATTTCATAGATATGATTAAAAGAGTAAAATTAGTTAAGGATATTCCATGTGCAATAGGCTTTGGTATCTCTAATCCTGACCAGGCAAAGACTCTATCAGAAGTTTCAGATGGAGTTATAGTTGGAAGTGCAATTGTTAAAATAATTGAGGAATATGGTAAGGACTGTATAGGACCAGTTGTAGAATATGTTAAATCAATGATTGCTGCTATAAGATAATTGATTGTTACTGGACTAGCATTGTTTTATGAACTTTTGACCACTGGGTCTATTAGTAATGAGTATGGAACTTATTCAAGCTCGTCTAATTCTTGTTAATTTTACTTTTGAAAGAAAAAATGAGGATAAACATCGTGAAACCATAGATCATATTGTGAATTCAATAAAATTATAATTAGTAGAAATTTAGTTAAAAGTAAAGATGTAGACTTGATAATTGTAAGGATGAATAAACTTCCAAATTTATTCAAAAATTTCTTGACACAAGACAAACCAATTGTTATAATTTGCATAAATTATATATAGTAAACCGTTGAGCAAGAGAAGTAGGAATTACACAATGTATGCAGAGAGTCGCTAAAGGTGGGAATGCGATTACAGGGTTAATTCTGAATGGACTTGCGAGGGAAGCCCGAAATCATAGTAGAGTAGGCGCTTACGGGAACCTGTCCGTTATCAGAAGGGTGCATATGATGGTATGCATAGAGAGTGGTCGTTTTATATACGGCAATTAGGGTGGTACCGCAGAAGTGAAAGCTTTTGTCCCTGCAATAGCAGAGACAAGGGCTTTTTTATTTAAAGAAATTATCTCAATACTTCTTTCATAAGCCCTATCACTCAAAACAAAATAAAAAGGAAAGGAATTTTCATCCCATCAGTGAAAATAAGGAAAAAGTCATGATTACACCTAACTATCAAGAACTAAAGCAATTAGCAAAGGATTATCGTTTTATCCCTATCTGTAAAGAAATCTATGCAGATGTCGTGACTCCAATTTCTATACTCAGAAGAATATCGAATTGCAGTACAAAGTGTTTCCTTCTTGAAAGCGTTGAGGGAGGAGAAAAATGGGGTAGATATTCCTTTATGAGCTTTGACCCAGCTATTCATATTATTTGCAAGAACAATCAGATATGGGTAGACAATGAACTAGTTGAGAGAGTAGATGAAATAACGCCGTTTGAATATCTGAGAGATGTACTTTCAGAATACAAAGCTCCAAAGCTGCCAGGGATGCCTCCATTTACAGGAGGGCTTGTAGGATACTTTTCTTATGAGATGATAAGTTACTTTGAACCAAGTTTAAAGCTTGCAAGTAATGATGCAAAGGATTTTGACCTTATGCTCTTTGATAAGGTTATCGCTTTTGACCATCTAAAGGAAAAGATTTATATAGTAGTAAATATGCCGACCAAGGATATAGACAGCGGATATGATAAGGCCTTGTCAGATATAGAAATGATTGCTGGTTTAATTAATGATCAGACACCCTTAACAAGAATAAAGACAAATACTATACCTAAGTTTAAATGCAATATAAGTAAAGAAGAATTTTGCCAAATGGTAGACAGGACTAAGGATTATATAACAAATGGCCATATATTTCAGGCGGTAATATCCAGAAGATTCGAAGCCGAGTATGAGGATAGCTTGATAAATGCTTATAGGGTTCTAAGGACAACTAACCCATCACCTTATATGGTATATCTGCAGACCGATGACATACAGCTTATTAGTACGTCNCCAGAAACCCTGGTAAAGCTACAAGATAAAAGGGTGCTGACATATCCCATTGCAGGCTCTCGCCCAAGAGGAAAGGATAAGCAGGAGGATGAGGCCAATGAAAAAGACCTAGTAAATGATGAGAAGGAGCTTTCAGAGCACAATATGCTTGTTGATTTAGCCAGAAATGATATAGGAAGAATATCAAAGTACGGAGGAGTTCATGTTACGGAATATAAAAAAGTAAATAGATATTCTAGAATTATGCATATGGCTTCAGAGGTGGAGGGGCTTATAAGAGAGGATAAAGATGCATTCGATGCTATTGAATCTGTATTTCCAGCTGGAACCCTTTCAGGAGCTCCAAAGCTTAGAGCATGTGAAATTATTCAAAAAATAGAAAAACAAGCAAGGGGAGTCTATGGAGGAGCAATAGGTTATATCGATTTTTCCGGAAATATGGATACATGTATTGCCATTCGCATGGCTGTAAAACAAAATGGCAAGGTATGTGTTCAAACCGGTGCAGGAATTGTGGCGGACAGTGTAGCTGAGGTAGAATACGAGGAAACAGAAATCAAGGCAAGAGCAGTAATAGAAGCCATACAAAGAGCAAGCGAGGTGGATGATTAATGGTAGTAATTATAGATAATTATGATAGCTTTTCTTATAACCTAGAGCAATTGGCAGGGCAGATAAAAACAGATGTTATTGTAAAGAGAGTTGATAAAATATCTGCTTATGGAATAAGGCTAATGAAGCCCTCTCATATTATTATATCCTCAGGGTCAGAGTGCTCCCAGTATAGTAGTCTATGCGAGAGGATAGTAGGCGAACTTAAGGGTGAGATACCGATACTTGGAATAGGCATGGCTCATCAGGCAATCTGTAAGAGTTTTGGTGGGAACATAGTCCATGTTAAGCGGATAATGCATGGAAAGCAAAGCAGCATCCATATAGCAAATGGAAGTAAGATATTTCGAGGCTTGCCTCCTAGTGTAGAGGTTGCAAGATATCATTCTTTTATAGTGGATAAGAAAGACCTACCTGATGATTTTCAAATAATAGCTGAAGATGATGAAGGGGAGGTAATGGCGGTAAAGCATAGGGATTATGAGGTGTATGGTCTACAATTTAATCCAGAATCATTACTAACGCCTCAGGGAAATCTGATAATTAGAAACTTTTTAGAGATTGGTGGTGCTAATTATGATTAAGGAAGCAATTCAACATTTAATAAACAATGAAGACCTATCACTGGAGATGACTAAGCAAGTTATGGATGAAATTATGAGTGGTAAAGCAAGCAATGCTCAAATAGCTAGCTTTATAACCTCTATGAGAATGAAGGGGGAAACAATCGATGAAATAACTAGCTGTGCTATGGTAATGAGAAAATATGGGGATAAGATAAGTAGCGACCGAGATGTTCTTGATATAGTGGGAACTGGTGGTGACAAGGCCTTTACATTTAANATATCTACAGTGTCGGCCTTTGTGATCTCTGCAGCGGGAGTACCTGTAGCCAAGCATGGTAACCGTAGTGTTTCAAGTAAATGTGGCAGTGCTGATGTACTTGAGGCCTTAGGTGTAAAGATNGATATACCTCTTATAAAGAGTGAACAGATTTTAAAGGAAATTGGATTGTGCTTTATGTTTGCTCCCTTATACCATTCTTCTATGAAATATGCTGCACCTGTTAGGAGGGAGTTAGGGGTTCGGTCAATATTTAACATCCTAGGGCCACTGGTTAATCCAGCAAAGGCTAGTCATCAGTTATTAGGTGTCTACGATGAGAACCTGGTTGTGCCACTTGNAAAGGTTCTGATTAACCTTGGGGTAAAAAGGGCAATGGTTGTTCATGGTCATGACGGCTTAGATGAGGTATCTCTATGTGCAGGGACTACCGTATGTGAGGTAAACCGGGGCAATATTAACAGCTTCTTTTTAGATCCTCGTAGGCTTGGGTTTGAATATTGTAAACCAGAAGAATTAACAGGAGGGGGACCCGAGGAGAATGCCAAGATTGCTATGAACATACTAAAGGGAGAAAAGGGACCTAAGCGAGACATTGTACTCCTAAATTCAGCCTTATGTCTTTATATGACCTATGACAATATTACACTTAGGCAATGTGTAAGGCTGGCAGCAGAAATGATTGATGAGGGAAGGGCACTAGAACAGCTAAATAAGCTGATTGTATTNTCAAATTCATAGGATTATAAGTGAGGTGAACCAATTGATATTAGATAAAATAGCAGAGTCAACCAGGCAAAGAGTAATGGAGCAAAAAAAGAAAATACCCCTAGAAGACCTTATTAAAAACATAGGGAAAGACGGGGATAATAAGAGGGAAGACTTTGCATTTGAAAAGGCCTTAAGAAAGAATAAATTTTCTTTGATTTGTGAGGTGAAGAAGGCGTCTCCTTCTAAGGGTGTTATAAACGAAGAATTTCCTTATTTGGACATTGCCAAGCAGTATCAAAGGGCTGGGGCAAGAGCAATTTCAGTATTGACAGAGCCTAAATATTTTCAAGGGGGCAATGANTATCTTACAGAAATCAGGAGGCATGTGGCTCTTCCAGTTCTTCGCAAGGATTTTATTATTGACCAGTATCAGATTTATGAAGCTAAAATGATAGGAGCTGATGCGGTATTACTTATCTGTGCTCTACTAAGTGAGGAAGAGTTACAAGGTTTTATTGAATTATCTAATAGACTTGGATTATCTTCCTTAGTTGAGGCCCATACCGAGGTAGAGGTGGAGAAAGCCGTAAAGGTGGGGGCAAAAATCATTGGTGTTAATAACCGGGATCTAAATACCTTCGATGTAGACATCAATAACTGTATAAGGCTAAGGAGTATGGTTCCTGATAATATTGTATATGTTGCTGAAAGTGGCATAAGAAACGCTGAAGACATTAAGCTATTAAAGAAAAACAATATAAATGCAGCATTAGTTGGTGAAGCATTGATGAAAAGTGTGGACATAAAAAAGCAGATAAGTGAGTGGATGAGGCTATGACAAAAATCAAGATATGTGGCCTATCGTCTATCCAGGATATTATTTGGGTAAATCAGCTTATGCCTGACTATATAGGTTTTGTATTTGCAAAAAGTATACGACAAGTTACAGAAGATACTGCCCAGAGCCTAAAGAAAGCCCTAGATAAAAGAATAAAAGCTGTGGGGGTATTCGTTAATGAAGACATGGATTTTATATTATCCTTATGTAATCAGAATATAATTGATATGATTCAAATACATGGGGATGAAGATGAAGCCTATCTTCGAAAGCTTAAATCAAAGACAGATAAGCCTGTAATACGTGCTTTTAGAATTAGGTCTAATGATGATATTATAAGAGCCGAGGGTAGCTCTGCTGACTATGTATTACTAGATTCCTATAAGGAGGGGACCTATGGGGGAAGCGGACATAGGTTTCCTTGGAATATGGCAAATGAATTACAAAGAGAATATTTTCTTGCAGGAGGACTTCATGCAGGAAATATTATAGATGCAGTGAGAGAGTGCCATCCATATAGCATTGATGTAAGCAGTGGGGTTGAAACTAAGGGAAAAAAGGATATTGTAAAGATGAGAGAGATTGTTGATATGATTAGAAAGTTTTGTATTTGATTAGAAAATAGCTATCCCAATGCCCCTGTAGCTCCAGGTTAAAACCAGTAATGAAATATAGGCCCGGTACAAGATCAGTACCAAGCCTATATTTTATTACTAAAAACAATGTAGATGCGTGAGTTAGTATTACAACTGTAGGATTAGAATGGATAGGACTTTATTTACCTACAGGAGGATGTAAATCCCAATCTGGAAAACAACTTGCGAAGCCTTCAAGATTTTGAGTTAGAACGATCTTTTCCATTTTGCTTAAATCTGAATCTTCTTGACCAAACATGGCTTCTAATTCATCAAAATCATCATTTACATTTGTATTCATATCAACATCTCCTATGCGATAATATCTGTAATCGGTTCATTAATAAATTGATTGACGATACTCTTTGTTCTATTCCATTGATTAATGCAAATCTCAATTTTATCCTTGCCTTGTATGCTCATATCGGTATATTTATTGTTGATAGCTTTAATATTAGCATCAATATCTTTTTTTGATTTTATTGCCATATAAATACATGCTCCTGTACCTAATATTGAGATTACACCAATTGGTAGCGCAACTATAAGCATAATTAAAGTAAATATTCCAAGTAATATGGAACCAATCATCCAATATCTGGGCATGATCGTAGTTGCCTCAACTATCTCTTGGTTACAACGTTTGGACAAATATTCATCATAGTCGGTAAGTAAATGGTTAGAGTTGCTTCCATCTGTTGTTGACCCTATCCATCCATTTATATTCATTGTGATGGATTCAGGAAAATCAGCCTTTTTTTCTGTGATATAAGTATTAAATCCTTTATTAATATATCCACGAAGGAATGACACAGCAGTTTTTTTCTCAGATGGAGAAACATCTCCTTCAGACCTTATAACCCTTGTCATTTGCTCTACAAGATTAAGAGCCTTTACCTGTCTTAGGCGTTCTGCAGCTATGATTGCTTCTTTAGCAGCATCTGTATCACCCTCATGTTTTTTAACTTCAATTAGGTATTTTTCTTCTTTTCTAAGAGGTTCCTCTGCTTCGTCATATCTACTTACGAGTGAGATTAAATTCTTGTCAATCATAGCCTTAAGTCGCTCCTGATCAACATAAGCATTAACGATTCCTGTGAAGTTGTCTGTTATATCCTCAACAGAATTAATCCTACTTACATAGTCATTTATTCTGTCGTATTCTTGAACACTGTCCTTAAGATCAGGAAACTCTTCCTCTATTCCCTTTTGGAACTTATTACAATATTCATTCCAAAGTTTTTCCTGTTCTTTTTCAAAAAGACTACTGCTTCCTCTAATTTCATTAATCCATTTTGTTATGTAATCACTGCACATATGCTTATCATCTGGACCAAACACGCCATTCACATATGCATCTATATAAGTAAAACTACCTTCCGAAAAATTAGCCGCATCCTGATTAGCAAAATAGATTGATAGCCACTCATAGCATGTTTGTATCTTGTTGTTTCTTCGACATATCAAGGCCATTGTTAAGGCTGTTCTCTCTTCATCTCTCTTAACTGCTTCTATAATAGCTCTTTCAGCAAGATCCCTATCATTACCAATCCATGCCGATATTGCTACTAAACAGGGGGCCAACCAATAATTGGGTGTTGACAACATAAGTTCTTCTGATACTCTTGATATTGTTGTTTTTTTAACTAGAGCTAAATCTGTTGCTTGAAGAACACCGAGCATGGTCTCTCTTATAACTTTGTAGTTTCCATAGTTTTGCTCAAGCTCTTGTCTTACTCGAACAAGCTCTGTTGATGCTTGCTGAAGTGCTGTAGCCTTCTTCTGTTCAACGATCATTTTTTGAAAACTGTCAGCTAAATCTTTTAAATCATTGTTCATCTGATCAATCGAGGCATCTATATTGCTTATGTGGTCATTTACATCATCTGTTACTTGCCTAAGGCTGTCTATTTTCCTTTCCAGCCTATTAATATCAGTCTGCTGTAATTCTGCCATTTAGTATCTCCTTTCATTATAAAGAAGCATCCTCTTCATACTTTACTCTTTTTTTAGTATAGGAATTAAAGAATTTATCTCTTAAT
>JGI24710J26742_10004872_pt1 | contig 10848 bp, 9 predicted proteins | sample BioPla2DNA2_FD_26742 | JGI IMG/M metagenome (IMG submission 26742) | reverse complement strand
CCAATGCGGTGATCGGTCACCCGTCCCTGAGGATAGTTATAAGTGCGTATACGCTCACTCCTGTCCCCGGTTCCTACTTGCATTCTCCTGTTCTCTGCGTATTCGGAATCTGCCTTTGATTGTATAATTTCATACAGCTTAGCTTTTAAAACACGCATCGCCTTTTCTCTGTTTTTATGCTGGGATCTTTGATCCTGGCATGTTACAATAATGCCTGAAGGAAAATGGGTTATCCGGATTGCTGAGGAAGTCTTGTTAACGTGCTGACCGCCAGCACCTGAAGCCCTGTATGTGTCGACTTTGATATCGGCCGGGTTTATCTCAACTTCTGGCAGATCATCAACTTCAGGTAAAACTGCCACGGTAACGGTTGAAGTATGAATTCTGCCGCTTGATTCCGTTGTTGGGACACGCTGTACACGGTGGACACCGCTTTCGAATTTCAGCCTGCTGTACGCGCCTCTGCCCTCTATTGAAAAAACAACTTCCTTAAAACCGCCAAGCTCTGTTTCATTGGCATCTATTATTTCATATGTCCAGCCCTTTCTCTCGGCATACCGTGTGAACATGCGGTACAGCACGCCGGAAAATAAAGCCGCTTCATCACCGCCGGCTCCGCCGCGTATTTCAATAATAACATTTCGAAAATCGTTAGGATCCTTTGGCATCATGAGTACTTTTAATTCGTGCGTTGTTTTTTCAAGCCCTGATTCAGCTTCTTCAATCTCCGCCATAATAAGCTCGCGAAGTTCTTTATCAGGTTTTTCCTCAAGCATTTCCTTCGCATCTGAAATAGCTTTTTTATACCTTTTATATTCACGGTACTTCTCTACAATCTCTTCTATCTCGGAATGCTCTTTCATAAGTTTCTTATACTGTTCCTGATCGGCTATTACCGAAGGATCGGCAAGCTTAACATTTATCTCTTCAAATCTCTCTTCTATTGACTTAAGTTTATCAAACATAAAATACTTCCTTTCGCCTGGGAAACATCAGCCTGTGCTCTGTTTAATATTGAAAAAAACAACAACTGCAATTATAGCATACACGCTGGTATAACCGCAATACGCTAATAAAACCAGAAAGAAAGCCTATAAATATAACATTTAGCTTTTTTAGATAAGCTGGTTTAATGTAGTGTTTTCAAGTTTATTGGCTACAATATCACGAATTTCTTTAAAAACGCTCAGAAGCTTTTCGTTTCTTTCAATGGGCGTGTGCTCAAAAAAATACAAACTCGCTGATCCGACAGAAGCAAGCGGACCGTCAATCAGCCGAATAATTTCCGCAAGAGTTATTTCTGAGGAGTTCTTTGCCAATTCATAACCGCCGCTTGCGCCCCTTATGCTTCTTACATATCCTGCGCCTTTAAGCTGCAGAAATATCTGCTCCAGATACTTTTTGGGAATACCGTTGCGTTCGGAAATCTCAATAATTTTCGCTCTGCCTTTTCCATAGCGGCACGCAAGATCCACAAGGGCAAGAAGGGCATATTCACTTTTTCGTGACAGACGCATATAAACTGCCTCCCCTTTTTTCAGCCTATCAGTAAGTCATTCGCGTTTACATTTACACTTTGCGCCAAATACGCACAACTCAGTTGTCGTTATAATCACCCATTCAGAAACCGCGATTATTATTTCCGTTGTACGATAATATACCCTGTTTTGTCATAAGCTCTTTAATTATTTTAACCGAATTTTCAATGCCTTCGCTTCCGGAAAGCTTTACTGCAGCCGGAAGATCATTTTCCTTGTCTTTGCCTACCCAGATGGTTAGAATTCGTTCAGGCGGAATACCGGTATATATAACATCAAGATCATCCTGATTTAGTTCTATAGCCGAAACAATCAGTATCATACCTGCTTCCATCATTATATGTGAAACCTCAGTCAGCCTTCGTATATGTTCTCTTCTGTTGTATGGAACCATGTCATTAGTTACAATGTCGGCATCTACACCATATAAAAGGCTTCCGATTCCCAAATAGTACACGAGCCTTCCATCATGGAAAAGCTGCTTTTCAAGCGTNCGGGCGATTTCTTTACGCGGACTTTCCTTTTCACCGGTCACAAGAACCAATGTCGCTTTTTGGTTGTATTTGGCTGCCCGTGTTTCCGCGCTTATATCACTGCCTATCCATTTGTAATTTCGCATTAGCACTTTATTTCGAACCCAGCTTGTATGATCCTCCAGATCCTGCATAATGATCCCGCCGCCGGAAATCTCGTATTCATCAACTATTACAAACCTGCTTGTTATAGCGTTATCAGCCATCAAATCAAAGGCAATATGCCTGTCCATGCTTAATATGCATTCAGCTACTTCATAACGTTCAATATAATCTTTTTTTATTTTATCAAGATTTGACGCGTCTAAGACACTGCTGACATTCTCCAACTGTACGTCCACACGGGCGGTTCCCAGCTTAAGCGTATAAGTTTTATCCTTTACAAATGGTTTTTTCCCNAGCCAGAACAAGTTTACAAGCACACGGCCTGTTACCTTTGGTTTTGGTTCTCTTGCAAGGCAGGCTATTTCACCTCTTTTTACATAAATCTGTTCCGTAACCGTAAAGCCACACGCCCACCCTGCGCTGAGTGTTTTCGGTATGCCACTGTTAAACGCTTCAATTGTTTTTACCTTTGTTCTTTTACCGGACGGGTAAAAAATAATTTCATCACCAACCGACAATCTGCCGCTCTCTATAGTTCCGGCTATTATTCTGCGCCTGTCGTTGTTTTTCGTGAATTTATAGACATCCTGAACCGGCATTCGAAACGGTTTATCTTCGGGGAGTTCCTCTTTCTGAAATGAATCGAGCATTTCTAAAACGTTCTTTCCTTCATACCACTGCATTTTATCCGAATGGTTCGCAATATTCTCACCTTCCGAGGCACTTACCGGAACAAACCCTGCAGGCTCAATATCAATCTTTCGCAAAAAACGCCGATATTCCCTTTCGATCCTTTTAAACGGTCTTTCATTATAGTTTACAAGATCCATTTTGTTTACAAGCACGCAAATCTGTTTAATACCAAGCATTGAGAGCATATACCCGTGCCTTTTTGAGTTCTCACGAACACCTTCCGATGCGTCAATAACTAAAAGCGCTGCTTCGGCGCGGGCCGCCCCGGTTATCATATTCTTCAAAAACTCAATATGTCCGGGAGCATCAATAATAATGTAATTTCTGAGTTCCGTCTGGAAGAAGCAGCGTGCGGCATCAATTGTAATTCCCTGGGACTGCTCGTCCTTTAACGCATCCAAAAGGAACGCATATTCAAAAGGTTTCGAATTGCGCCTGCAGGTTTCTTTCACCTGTTCCAGTTTCCCTATCGGCAGAGAATGTGTATCAGCCAAAAGCCTTCCTATTACAGTGCTTTTTCCATGATCAACATGCCCTACAATAACTATATTCATATCAGTTTTATTAATTAAATCCCTTTTGTTTATCGGATTCTCCATATTCAAACCTCGTCTCCCTGAAGCACTACATGTACCCGCCTTTTCTTAATTCTTCAAGCCCACCGCCGTCTTCCTTGTCCTGTGCCCGTCCGGATCTTTCGGCGATGTTTGAGAATTTTCCGGTTTTCAGCTCGGCAATAATTGCGTCCACATCCCCCGCGTCGGACTCCACAGGAAACGTACAAGGCCAGCAGCCTAAAGACCTGTACCTTTTTCCGTCTCCTTTGTTGTAGTACAGCGAAACGGTGGGAATGTTCTCACGTCTTATATATTCCCAGATATCAAGCTCGGTCCAATCCAAAAGCGGATGAATGCGTATATGAGTATTCGGAGCGAAATCTGTNTTATATTGCCCCCAGAATTCCGGAGGCTGGTCCCCAATATCCCAGTCACTGTTTTTGTCCCTCGGAGAAAAATATCTTTCCTTTGAACGGCTTCCTTCTTCATCGGCTCTTACACCTACAATAACCCCTGTAAAAGGTTCTGTATTACTGTCTGTTTCATATTTGCCTTTATCATGGTTCATCCGGTAACGAGGCCACTTTCCGCTGAGTGTATTCACAAGGGCTTCCGTTTTTAGTTTTTTACAGCATTCAATACGGCTTGCATTGCCATCAGGGTACGTTTGTTTTTTATCCAGAGCCTCCCNGTTTTCTCCGTAAATCATATCAAGCTTCCATTCCAACGCCAGCCGGTCGCGGTATTCAGTCATTTCAGGAATTTTGTAATGCGTATCAATATGGACTAACGGAAATGGAACATGACCAAAAAAAGCTTTTCTGGCCAGCCACAACAAAACAGTGCTGTCTTTGCCTATTGACCAAAGCATGCAGAGGTTTCTGAAATTTGCATATGCTTCACGCAGGATATGGACGGATCTGTTTTCTAATTTGTCAAGATGATTCATTGCACCACTCCCACATACCCTCTTACTGTAAACAATTAGGTATTGATATATTTATCAGGTTTTATTTGATAAAAAATACAGGTTAATTCAGCTTATTTAATATATTATTTAAAACATAAAAACCTTTATCATTAACACTGTCTAATCTGTTATACGTCATCTCTGTTCCATCCATCTGTCTGAAAATACCACCCGCTTCTTCTACTATGCACTGCATTGCGGCGGTATCCCATTCCATTGTTTGTCCAAACCTGTAATATACTTCAGCCTGTCCTTTCGCGATTAGACATCCCTTTATCGCGCTCCCGACTGTCCTGATATTTTTAATCTTGTTCCTTTCGATTAGCTGCAGAAGCTTATCGGATTTATGTGACCTGCTTATTAAAATACAAATATCTTTTGTTCTATCTGAAACCTTAATTTTTTGCACCTGCCCTTTACTTTCATAAAACGCTCCCATTCCTTTAGCCGCATAATAAAGTTCATCCGTTACAGGGATCCCAATGACCCCAAGAACCGCTTTGCCTTTGTACGCTAACGCAGCATTAACCGTGAACTCACCATTCTTTTTTATAAATTCCTTTGTTCCGTCAAGAGGATCAATAATAAAACACCAGTCATTATTAATCCTGCTGTTTGGATCATCCGGTGATTCTTCGGCTAAAATTGCACACTCAGGATATTGGCTTTTAAGAGCATTTATTATATAATCATTTGATTTTCTGTCGGCGTCAGTAACCGGAGTGTAATCATCCTTGTAATCAACGGAAAAATCCTTCGAATATACCTCAAGAATAATCTTTCCCGCTTCACAAACCAATTTTTTTGTTGTCATCAGCACATCTTTCAAATCGGATAGATTCATCTTCTGTCTCCTTAATCGGTAAATTTAAACATACCGCACTGTTCTCCTATGCAACCCGGTATATTGAATTTGCTAAACTTTTTCTTTCGTTATATTAACAATGGTTGTATATCCCTACTATTATAGTATACATTTTTTCATATGAAAAGCCAATTTTGGTTTTGATGAGAACTCGATTTTAGTTTGTCACGAGCGACATACTTTTATTTTTTAACGTCAAAAAATGTTTACAACAGGGCAAATGTGAGTATATATAATATAATCATTTTGATTTTAACATTTTTAGCGGCTGAAAGGATTGGATATCACTTATGAAAAGCATAGGCTCAAGGATTACCATATTTTTCGGAGTATTACTTATATTTGTCTGTCTTGGTTTTGGAATAATATCCTATTTTGCATCTTCTAACTCGTTAATTACTGTTCTTAATGAAACTATGCCTAAATTTGCATCAGAGGCGTCATTAACGATAACGGACAGTATACAGAACCAACTAAATGTATTAAACCTTATCGCATCTTCTGATTATATGCGAATACTGAAAGAAACAGACGGTGATTATTCCGGTATCGTATCTTTTTTATCAAACGAAACAAAAAGAGCGCAGCACCTGCAAATGATACTAATTGATACCGAAGGAAAGTCCATATCTAATAGCGGCATCGTTTCGGATATGAAGGATAATGACCTGTTTAAAACAGCATTATCAGGAAAAAACACAATATCAGATCCGATGTTCTCCGAAGATGGAAGCACAGTTGTTATGACTTATTCCGTACCTGTTATTGTTGACGATGAAGTTATCGGCGTGCTTATGGCTATAAGAGATGGGCTGGAATTAAGTGAATTTGCAAAAAGGATCCAATTCGGCAAAACCGGTGAAGCATTTATAATAGACAATCAGGGCAGAACTATTGCCCACGCCGATACCGAACTTTTAAACAGCATTATATCAGCCAAAACAGTAGATGCTAACGCAACAGCTACCCGGTCCGCATCATCGACANACACGGAAGAGGTTGATACAATTGCCAATGCTACTACATACACAGATGCGGAAACCGACAATGATTTTGGGTTTGATAATTTCACCAATGTTCAGAAAAAAATGATGGACGGAGTCACAGGATTCGAAGAATACAAGTATAAGGGTATTGCAAAAATTGCCGGTTTCGCGCCAATTCCTGATTACGGCTGGTCTATAGCGGTGTCTGTTGATAAGGATGAGATGATGTCCGAGCTCTCTGATCTTAAAATAATTTTTATTATTATATCCGCTTTATTTTTAGCTGTCGGTTCTTTAGTCTCATACTTTATTGGGAAAAATATTTCAAAACCTCTTACTGAATTGACAAACCAGTGTATTACTATGTCTGAGGGAAATTTCACAACTGATGTAAATGAAAAATATTCTAAAAGGAATGATGAAATCGGTAATCTAACAAGAAGTTTTAAGAAAATTAATGAAAGCGTATCGGAAATAATTAAAAATGTTATCTCTGAATCTAAAAACGTGAATAATTCAATTTCAGTTTCCAGTGAAAACATGTACAAACTAACAGATGAAATACACGCAATATCGTCTATCACTGAGGAATTATCAGCAAAAATGGAAGAAACGTCTGCAATGTCCGAAGAAATGAATGCTACAACCACTGAAATTGAGTCAGCAATAGAATCAATTGCAAAAAAAGCTCAGGAAGGTGCGGAAACCGCGGGAGAAGTCAGCAATAGAGCCACTGAATTAAGAAAAACGGCCGAAGATTCGCTGAAAAGCGCGCAGGATATCCGTCTGAATAATTCTGCCATGCTAAGGGATGCGATTGAAAAATCAAAAGCGGTAGAAAGAATACAGGTTCTGTCAGATGCGATTCTTGAAATTTCGGCCCGCACAAACCTGTTGGCGCTAAATGCCACAATAGAAGCCGCGCAAGCAGGTGAATCAGGCAGAGGTTTTGCCGTTGTCGCCGAAGAAATAAGAAAACTGGCTGAAAACTCAAAGCAAACCGCCACTGAAATTCAAAATGTTACTGAGCAGGTTTTGGAGGCGGTACATAATCTTTCCGTAAGTTCGGAACAAGTTTTAACCTTTTTGGATAACAAGGTCGCCAAAGACTATGATATATTTGTTGAAACAGGAAAGCAGTACAATAACGACGCTCAAATAATAAGTGATATGGTAATGGATTTCAGTGCAACTTCCGAGCAGCTTTACTCTTCTGTTCAGGATATAATGCAGGCTATTAATGATGTCGCCAATGCAGCTGTTGAGGGAGCAAATGAAACGATGGACATGGCAAATAAAACAAGTATTGTTGTGACACAAGCCAATGAAGTGTTAGAGCAAGCAAATAATGTTAGAGAAAGCATGCACAAACTTTTAAAAGTTGTATCGCTTTTCAAGATATAGAATCACGGAAATGAGAAAATCCATCAGCATTTGCAAGATTAGTGCCTTCTGGAGGAACAACAAACCTGTTTGGCACTTCCATATTGCCTATTTTTACAGGAGTAAAAAGCATTTTTAATAGAAATAAAAAAATACCGAACCTTAAAGGCCTGGTATCAGTTGGAGGCGCCACCCGGATTTGAACCGGGGAATAAAGGTTTTGCAGACCCATATATTACTGTTGCTATAAGTTTATGAATATTGTGAAACGTTGATATTGCTCGCTTTGGCGGTACTTATATGTTGCTGAAAATTGCTTAAAATATGTCGGTATTTTAAAAAAGTGTCGGTGAAAATGTCGGTAGAAAAAACCGCTACTCGTATCGACAGAGAACCTTTATTGTTTTAAAAAAATACCGATAATACAGGTGTAGAATTAATCGTTAATGGCATAATATATATTAGCATGCATGCAACTCAACTCGAAAAGCTGTGGATAATTCTGTGGAAAAGTCTTGACAACTTTGTCGGGTTGGAGTAAAATACAATTAGCTCATCTACCATGTGTAGAAGGAGTAACGATGCCGCGTGGATATATATTCGTGCGGCATTAGCATTAGAATGGATTAGCGATATATTCATAGTATTCTTTCCGAAGTTTTCTTTTAATGTGTTCTTCAAAGACGGGATATGATGTCCAAAAAAGAATATAGCTTCCTCTATCAGCAAGTATTACAAGGTATTCAATCCGTTCGCACCATAACAGAATCCTAGTTTCGCCTTTCCTTATATTTTTCCATATTTTTATCTCTTTACAAGTCGAGCTACAAATTTCAATGATTACTTTTGGCCACAATATTCTTTCATACCTTCTTAAGTCAGGTGTTCTTACATTTTCTATTGGACCTTCAGAAATAATATGCCAGAAAGTCGCTTCACGCCCTTTAAATAGTGGATGTCGCTTTAATCCTAATGCCTTCCCTTTAAAAATAGGCCTTGCATCAACAAAATCCTTAGTGAATAAAGCATAAATTGCTTCTTCGTATGTAAAGTAATCACCATTATATTCTTGTAACGTAACCAATGGAGGAATCTGTTTGCATTCGAGAACCATTAATAAGACCCCCTTGGCTTCCATATGAAGAGATTAAATTTGCTTTCACTTCTTGGCGTTGTTTTTGTTATATCAGCTTTTTCTTTTATCGCATCAATTAATATCTGTTTTCCACGGTTTCCCGGTTGATCATATAAACCTCGGTAATAATATGATAGTGCGCCAATTATCAAATCAACTATTTGCATTATTTCAGATTCCTTGGAATTAATTTGACTTATTCTTTTAATTACTTCATTGTTATAATCATATTTGTTATTGCATAAAACCTTTTGAAGTTTTCTTACTCTAGGTCCACCCCTCGTATCTTTTATATCAATAAAAACACAGTATTCTTCGCCTGGATAGATAATGACATCTAAAAGATAAAAATACATCTTGTAATACCATAAATCATAATCGTTATTATTGTATAACGCATTATCTAGCTTATTTTTACCAATCGCAATTAAACCACGAAAGGACAATTTTTCATTACGAAAAAAATAATCAACAAGGTCTTTATAAAATTCAATTTTTGATTCAGATACCTTAGTCCACTTAATTTCAAAACTTTTACTTAAACCATGAATTTCTTTTATGCTTCGAATATCATTAAATATTTCCTTCTTGTTTTCTATAAGACAGGACATTGCCCCCAAAACCATAATATTTGATTTATCTTTTTCTAAATGGCAACTTTCATCACAATAGATGTTATACCTCATAACAAACCTACCTTTATAAATATTATTACGATTTTACCATAATCAATATTTGCAGTAAAGTTTTATGTTGCCCTTTTATCCCACTCAGAAATTCCTGGGGAAAAACAAGGTATCCATTACGGATACTCTTGCCCCTTTCTTTAGGAACTGATACTCATTTTGAGTAAGAGCACGATTAACTACGCCCCTATTTTTCCTCTTTATCATTAGTTTCTTTCCATGTAGAAGGTTCTCCGATGTACTCGTAAAACAATTTGGGTGATATGTGATATGTCCAGATAGAACTTTGTTTTACTGCTTTGCCGAATGGCAATATGCCTCTTTGCAGACCGATTCTTACAAATTGCGGGGATTTCCCCATTATCTCTGCCGCTTCTTTTACTGAAATGTTTTGTGCTATTTTTTCAACCTCCCATAAAAAAATAAGAAGTAGGTCTGTCCTACTCCATTACTAATTAAATCATATCATCTTTTTGTTAGTTTCAACACCCTTTGCAATGCCTGTAAGAAGCGTGTTCTCAGTTATCACGCTTCTTAATCAGCGTATTATGCTACTTTCAAAATAGGGAAGGGGGCATACAAAGTCTGCACCCCTTGAAACGATCGGTTATTTGTTGTAAATATCGTTTATTGCTTTAACGACGGCGTTATAAGTATCCTTGCTTAGATTCTTTCTGTATGCCTTGCACGTTGCCAGTATGTCCTTTTTGGGAACGGAAAAAAAATCAATCCCTGAGTTCAATAATTTTGCTTTTGCGTATTCATGGATATTATTCCTTTCCATACTCAAATACCTCCTTACCGGTTATTGCGTCCAGAATGAAACGTATGCCGTCATTGAATCCGTTTCGATAAGATAATAAAATGCTTTTCGATTCCATCCAGTTAGCCGCGGCCTCAACATCTAACTTTTCCCTGCCTTGCAATTTCTCAATTACCTCATAAAACTTATCTTTCGCTTTCCCGTATTCTTCGTCTTTCTGAATAGGTTCAAGCACTACATTGTCAATATACTCTCCCGAAACCGTTAGCATGATAAAACCTCCCTTTCCTGTTCCCCGTTCCTTGATAGTCCGCGGGCGAATGTTAGCAGCCTGCTAATGTTCCTGTCCGATAACTCAATGATAATATACATGAGTTCACAGAACGCCTGATTGTCCGACTTGTCGCTCAATAAATCGTTCGGGGAAGCGTCCAGGGCCTCGTAGATACGTACAAAAGTATTGAATGACATGCGCGTTTCCCCTGTAAGCATTGAACGGATTCTTTTTTCCGGTATTCCGGTTTTCTGTGACAAGTTACTCTCTGAAATGCCGTTACGTTGTAGATAGCTTTCTCTGCCTTGTCGGAGGCTTCCAGATATGCTAAAATGGAATAACAAAACGGAGCCCCTAAAG
>JGI24710J26742_10004871_pt1 | contig 10852 bp, 9 predicted proteins | sample BioPla2DNA2_FD_26742 | JGI IMG/M metagenome (IMG submission 26742) | reverse complement strand
ACCTTGACATCTTTGAGCTTTTGGCGATAGTCTTTGGCAAACATATCTTGAAAGAGGGTGACGAGCACATCGAGGTCGTAGTCCCCAAGGGCCTCGGTTGCGATTTTCTCGTTTTCCGGNGTCATAGGGAGCANAGANACTTTTTCAAAGAAACCGAACCACCATTTTGTGAAGTCGTCTCGCATCTCATCGAGAAAAGCNGGAACNTCCTCCTCTACAACGCCTGCATGATAGAGACCGGTCGCTTCTTTTTTATCAGCGATAAGTTTTGGTGTCATGTCGACGAGAATTAGATGCTTGATATTATTCGGATTATATTTCAGGATATATTCAAAAGAGACAAAGACGCCCATTGAGTATCCCAAAAGGGAGAATTCACTGAGACGAAGATGTTGAATCAATTCATGCACATCATCTGCGAGATCTTCAATGAGAGGAGGTGTTTCGGGGACATCCGATTCGCCGTGTCCTCTGAGATCGACGGCGATGACACGATAATGATTTTCTAACAGATCCTTTTTTAGAAAGACAAAGTTTTCACTGCTTCCGCTCCAACCGTGGATGAGGACAACAGGCTCCCCCTCCCCCTTGTCAACATAGCGGATGCGATGGCCTCCGCGAGTCATAAAAGTCGTCATTTTTTCCTCCTTGATCAGCGATGTCAACGCCATAGCGCTTGACACCATCCGGTTGCTATTTCTTCCTAATACTGTATGTAGTAGTGAAAAACAAATGTACTTACCATAAATAGATTGATGTATCGAACACTAAAGAATCAGTCGTCAAATAGCCTTTTTTGAGCTGCTCGAAATCGCTACTGTGAAAATATGTGGCGCTCATCAGCTATCTTCCTCTTTCAATCTCTTTTTTACAGCTTCGATAAACGTCTCCAACACTTTAATGCGTGCGTATTCCTTTTGATTGCCTTCTACGATGATCCAAGGAGATCGGGACATGTCTGTGCGCCAGAGCATTTCGTTTATGGCCTCCTCGTACTCAGACCATTTTTCACGATTTCTCCAGTCTTCATCGGTGATCTTATACTGCTTGTCTTCATTTTCTTCCCGAGACTCAAAGCGCTCAAGTTGAGTGTCTGAATCGATGTGGATGAAAAACTTGAGAACAATGGCTCCCCAGTTATTGAGATGTTCTTCAAATTCATTGATTTCCTCATAGGCCCTTTCCCACTCGTCGGGCCTGGCAAAACCCTCGACTCGCTCGACCATCAGCCTTCCGTACCAACTTCGATCAAAGATGGTCATATGGCCTGTTTTAGGAAGATGGACGAAAAAGCGCCAGAGATAGTGATATTGATGCTCTATAGGTGTAGGAGCGGCAATAGGCACCACTTCATAGCCCCTGGGATCCATCTCTCGAGTCAGCCGTTTGATAGCTCCCCCCTTGCCGGCGGCATCCCAACCTTCAAAGACGAGGATGGTCGGGATCTTGCGCGTATAGAGAATATAGGCGAGATCCTTGGCTTGTTCCTGAAGATCATCAATTCTTCTGTCATACTCTTCCCGTTCTATGCTCAGGCTTAAATCTATGTTACTTAAAAGATCGGGAACATCGATCTCTTCTCGAGCAGGAGCGGGAACCGGTTCTGCTTCCAAGGCGGCTGTCAGCGATGAATGTACGATTCGCAAAATATCAACGGCCGCTTTTTTTTCGTCGCTCGTCTCCACGATATGCCAGGGGGCAAAGTCAAAAGTCGTGTTTTTAAGCAACTGCTTAAATAGAGAGGCAAACGCGTCATAATGCCCAATTTGGTCTAAGTCTCTCTGTGTGATGCGAAAAGCGGTGGCGGGGTTGAAAGCCACTTCATTATGTCGCTTTATCAGCTCTTCTTTGCCGACGACAAGAAAGAATTTAAGGATCAACATGCCGTCTTGTGTAAGAGACTGCTCCAGGTCGTAAATGTCTTTCAAATTATCTTGTTTCAAGCCTTTTTTGAGAAGATGGGTCTCCATAAATATCTGATAGTAGGAGCGGTCGAAGAAGGCGAAGTCTCCCCTTTTGGGAAAGCGATTCCAAAAACGCCAGAGGAAAGGTTTTCTTTTTTCCTCATCCGTGGGCGTATCAAACACCTGTACCTTAAAACTCCTGGGATCCATATCCCGTATCAACTCTTGGATCATTCGCCCTTTTCCGGCGTTCTCCCAACCCTCGAGGATGACGAGGACGGGAATTCCTTTGCTTCGAATGGCCCGTTGCAATCTGGCAAGGTCTTTACAAAGCTCTTTTCGCGACATATCTTTTGGATTCATTTGCAACTCCACAGCTTAAGGTTACTTTACATTATACACCCAAGAGAGAAACAAAAGACATCCGGAAGAAACTCCGCGATGAACATCTCCGAAGTTTTGTGTGTTATTATTAAAAAAATGTAAGGAGAAGAAAATGAAAGTACTTGCCATTAACGGCAGCCCCCGTGTCAACGGCAACACGGCAGCAGCCATAGAAGTCGTCAAAGAAGAACTTGTCCTTCATGGGGTTGAACTTGAGAGATTTGATCTGGGTCTCAATATCGTGCGAAGTTGCGCAGCATGTAATCATTGCGCGAGAATAAAAAAAGGTCTATGTCTATATAATGACGATCTGGTCAATGAGGGAATTAAGAAGATTGCTGAATCTGACGGGCTTATTCTCGCCTCCCCCGTTCACTACTCGGGAATATCGGGGACGATGAAATCATTTTTGGATCGAGTGTTTTATGCGTCTTCAAGAGCCCCTGTCAATCCTCTTCGCCATAAAACAGCATCGGCCTTCGTCTGTGTCAGAAGAGCGGGGGGACTCCCGGCTTTTCAGTCGCTTATGAACTATCTCACCTATGCAGAAATGGTCATTGCCACAGGCAGCTATTGGCCGGTGATTTACGGAGCCGCACCCGGCGAGGTCCTTCAGGATACAGAAGGAATGGCTGTCTTAAAAGAGATCGCCAGAAATATGGCGTGGATCATGAAGAACCTGAAAGACGGAAAAGAAGCACCTCCGCAAAAAGTTCCGAAGCAGGCGATGAATTTTATTCGAAACGAAAATAGCCGATAGATGGGATGATGGCTATCGCAACAATATGTGCCCAAATCATTCGTTGGAAAGGTCCATTCGCACTTTTTTTGGTGCTGCTTGAATAAACCGACACCTTTTTTTCGACATAAAAGTGTGGGAAAAAAGATTGACAATGCTGATAATAAAGGAGGTTTAGCTCAATAAGCTAAACCTCCTTGGTGTCTTAATCTTTCTATGGAATACTAAAGAGGTAAAGAACCCTTATTTACTGCTATGGTCAGTTTTGCCGTGTTCTTCTTCGATGGCAGCCTGTGCAGCGGCAAGTCTTGCAATCGGCACACGATAGGGTGAGCAGGAGACATAGTCGAGTCCTACGCGGTGGCAGAACTTCACGCTCTCAGGATCTCCGCCGTGTTCTCCGCAGATGCCCAGCTCAAGATCCGGACGCACTTTCTTTCCGAGCTTGACCGCCATATCCATGAGAGATCCGACGCCGGTTTGGTCAATGGTGACAAAGGGATCTCGCTCAAAGACGCCTTTTTCCAGATAGTCGTTAATGAATTTCTGCGCATCGTCACGGCTGAATCCATAGGCCATCTGCGTCAGGTCATTGGTGCCGAAGCTGAAGAACTCCGCCACTTCCGCTACATCGTCGGCGATCAGGCAGCTTCTGGGAACCTCGATCATCGTGCCGTACAGGTAGTCGAGTTGCACTCCGGCTTCTTCGATCAGTTTGTCGGCGGTGCCTCTGACGATGGGCTCAAGATATGTGAGCTCCTTTAATTCGCCGATGAGCGGGATCATGATCTCCGGATGGACATTGATGCCGTCTTCTTTTTTTACCTGAATGGCCGCTTCGATAATGGCCCGGGTCTGCATGACGGCAATTTCCGGATAGGTGATTGCCAAGCGGCAGCCGCGGTGACCAAGCATGGGGTTAAATTCATGCAAAGACTCGGCATGTGCCTTGAGGGTTTCAGGAGATAAATTCATCTCTTTTGCCAATTCCTCGATCTCTCTGTCGGTATGAGGCAGGAATTCATGCAGGGGCGGGTCAAGAAGGCGGATAGTTACGGGCATTTCCTTCATGGCGCGGAAGATGCCGACGAAGTCTTCTCGTTGATAGGGCAGGAGTTTTTCCAGCGCCGCTTTGCGCTCTTCTGTTGTCGAGGAGAGAATCATCTCGCGCATGGCTTTAATGCGCGGTCCCTCAAAGAACATATGCTCTGTGCGGGTGAGTCCGATGCCCTGAGCGCCAAAAGCTACAGCCTGCAGCGCATCTCTAGGCGTGTCGGCGTTGGTTCTAATTTCCAGTTTTCGATAGCTGTCNGCCCACTCCATAAGAGTGGCGAAGTGGCCGCTCAGTTCCGGAGGCCTTGTTCCGACTTCTCCTTCATATACATAGCCNGTTGAGCCGTCAAGAGATATGACGGACCCTTCCGGATATTGTTTTCCGTTGGCAATAAAGAAGCGATCTTCTTCTCGCACATTGATGCCGCCGGCTCCGGCGACACAGCATTTGCCCATTCCGCGCGCGACAACTGCCGCATGGGAAGTTCTTCCGCCTCTGGCGGTGAGGATTCCTTCCGCGCTGATCATGCCCTCGAGATCTTCAGGCGATGTCTCCGTGCGCACCAGAATGACTTTCTCTCCTCTTTTAGCGGCTTCCGTAGCACTGTCTGCCGTAAAGTAGACTTTTCCGCTGGCTGCTCCCGGAGAAGCGTTAAGGCCATGGGCGATGACTTCTGCTTCCGCCAACGCTTTTTCGTCAAATGCCGGATGGAGCAGATGATCAAGCTGATTGGGCTCCATACGAAGGACGGCTTCTTCCTTGCTGATTTTTCCTTCTTCTACCAGTTCCACCGCTACGCGAAGAGCAGCCTGTGCGGTTCTCTTGCCGTTGCGGGTCTGCAGGATATACAGTTTCCCTTTTTCAATCGTGAATTCGATGTCCTGCATATCTTTGTAATGTTCTTCCAGAATATGGCAGACATCTTCAAATTGCTTGTAGATATCCTCGTTAATTTCTTTCAATTGATCGATGGACATGGGGGTGCGGATGCCCGCGACAACGTCCTCTCCCTGTGCATTCATGAGGAATTCGCCGAAGAGATTGTTCTCTCCGGTTGCCGGGTCGCGTGTAAAGGCGACGCCGGTGCCGCAGTCATCTCCCATATTTCCATAGACCATGGACTGGACATTGACGGCCGTGCCTAAGTCATGAGGAATGTGGTTTTCGTTTCGATACAGATTGGCGCGCGGATTGTCCCAGCTTCTAAACACTGCCGTCACCGCTTCAATCAGTTGCTCATGGGGATCTTGCGGAAAGTCGGCTCCTTCCGCTTCTTTGTAGATATTTTTAAAGAGGGCAACGACTTCTTTTAGATCTTCGGCACTGAGATCCGTATCCGCCTTGACTCCTTTTTCTTCCTTTACTTCATCGAATTTACGATCAAAGTAGGATTTGGGGATTTCCATGACGACATCGGAGAACATCTGAATAAATCGGCGATAACTGTCGTAGACAAATCGAGCATTTCCGCTTTCTTTGATCAGCGTTTCCAAAACTTGATCGTTCAATCCGAGATTTAAGACCGTATCCATCATGCCCGGCATCGAGAATTTTGCACCGGAGCGGACAGAGACGAGGAGCGGATTGGATGCACCGCCAAATGTCTTTCCGGTCTCTTTCTCAAGCAAACGCATATGTTCAAATATTTCGTCGCGAAGTTCTTTCCAGATGACTTTTCCCTGGTGATAATATTCATTGCAAGCTTCCGTTGTGACCGTAAATCCCTGCGGAACGGGTAGCCCGATGTGGGTCATCTCGGCGAGATTGGCACCTTTTCCCCCAAGAAGATCGCGCATGTCGCGATTGCCCTCTAAAAAGGAATAGACATATTTTTTAGACATAGAGACTCCTTTCTAAAACTCCAGTCGTCGCATGATTTGCCAGAAATCTTTAATACCCATCATTATACACCAAATAATGTATTTTATGATAGTAAGGAAATCATGATAAAATGAACTAGTAAGTTGAATTCTACGATCAAAAGAGAGGAATCCATGAAAAAACATATGATTATTCTTTTAGTTTTGATGGTCATTTTCACAGGATGCGCCGCAAAGATCGATGAGAACATAGACAGAGCTCCTTATGAAGAAAAAGCGGAGACCGACGCAAAGCTTTTTCTGACAGGCGAGGCAGAGAAACTATACCCTGAGTTTACCGATACGCTGGCGAGGCAGATTCCCTTGGAGACTCTTGTAAATCAATCTCTCCAGTTTTCTATCATGAATCAATATGTACAGACTCTGGAAGTTTCTTCACAATTGATCGATCAATATATTGTCGTAGATGTGCTGAGCGAGATGACGTCGAGCAAGATCAATACACGCATTTCCTATACAACAGACGGAAAAATAGCGGGAATTTATTTCAGCAATTCTCCCCTGACACCTGCGCTTCTTCCGGGAGAGGAAGAGATAAAAGTGGGAGAGCACGAACTGGCAGGCAGACTGATGCTTCCGGATCATGACGGGGCGCCGATTGTGATTTTGATTGCCGGAAGCGGTTCTCACGGAATGGATGAGATTATTGGAGCTGCGGGCAATGCACCGCTTCGAGATCTCGCTCTCGGGCTCCAAGACAGAGGCATCGCCACGATTCGCTATGACAAGCGTTTCTACTCGGACCCACAATTGGCTGCTCAAAAACCGCAACTTACCATTGGTGATGAAGTTCTCGACGATGTGGATTGGATCATTGAACATATTGAATCGTATCAAGGAGTTGATTCTTCCAAACTCTTTGTGCTCGGCCACAGTCTGGGAGGGATGTTGGTGCCCGATATTGCGGCCCGGCACTCGCAGGTGAAAGGCATCATCTCTTTAGCGGGAAGCCCCAGAAAGCTCGAAGATATTATGGAAGAGCAAATGATCGCACAGATAGAAGCGGCCACTGAGATGACAGCGGAGGAAAAGGAGTCTCAGCTTGCCGTACTGGAAAAGAATATGGCCTCCATTCGAGAGCAGGATTGGGCTTCGTCACCGTTTGGCGCTCCGTATTCTTATTGGGAAAGCTTACATCAAGTGTATGCTCCGGTTGTTGTTGAGCGCATCACACAGCCGATGTTGATTCTTCAGGGAAGTGCAGATCAACAAATATTTGCCGACAGGGACTATCGAGCTTGGAAGGAACTTCTAAAAGACAGGGATAACATCACTTACAAGCTTTATGAAGGACTCAATCACCTTTTTATGAAAAAAATCTATGACGATCCGGTAGAAGATTACAATATTCCGGGTCATGTCGAGCCGGAAGTTCTTGACGATATTGCTGAGTGGATCCACTCGCATTGATGCAGAATTAGAAAAGGCAGGGAGCCGGACTCTCTGCCTTTTGTGTTTGTCAATCGGTGTTTGGAAATGAATTATAAAAAAAAGAGGGTCACCCCTCTTCTGTCTTTACTTGTGCAGATGATCTTCAAATGAGTAGCTGAACTGATCGTCCATCAATTCTTGTGCAGCTTGCTCGATAGCCAAATAACCTAAAATAACCCCCTCTTCAGAGCGGATTTCTCTGGCTCTTTTCGCAATGACTTGGCTCAAAACATATTTATTCTTTGTTTTTTTCATCAATGCATCAATAGAATAATCTTTCATATAACACCTCTCGCAGTATTCTAACAAAAAAAACCGGACGGATCAACCTCGCCGGTTACTATGAACATGAATGGACTTCGACAAGCCAGTATAAAGGTTATCATACAAATTATACCCCGATATCTAATAGAAATAACATCTCAAAATATCTCTGTCATAGTGTAGAATGAAGTTGTATAAAAAGGAGGTGGCCCATGAAACTCAATGTAAAGCGAACCATCTTTGTCGGCTTGGCGTTTATGTCGATTTCTTCGTTCTGGCAGATGTACGACAACTTGATTCCGCTGATCTTGCAGAATACGTTTCATATTGGAGAGACGTGGACGGGAGCGATAATGGCAATCGACAATGTTCTGGCGCTGTTTTTGCTCCCGATTTTCGGCCATCTCTCGGATAGGACACAGACGCGTCTGGGCAGAAGAACCCCGTTTATTCTGACAGGTACGGTCCTTGCCATTTTCTTCATGCTTTTGATTCCACTATCTGTGCGTCAGGAGAATTTTATCTTCTTTTTCATAGCGCTTGGCGGAGTTCTTTTGAGTATGAGTATCTATAGAAGTCCGGCCGTTGCTCTGATGCCGGATGTGACGCCGAAGCCCCTTCGCAGCATGGGAAACGCCATCATCAATCTGATGGGTTCCATCGGAGGCATGCTCTCTTTGGTGCTGATCATAATTTTGGTCCCCAAGGTCGACAATCCGGATTACTCAAACGTTTTCTACGGTGTGGCGGCTTTTATGGCTGCAGCGCTCATCATCCTGCTTTTGACCATACGGGAGAACAAACTGAGAATTCAGGACGATGAAGAGGATGAAGGGGAGACGTATGAAGGTGATATGGACACGGACACACGTCGATCTTTTCGCTTTCTTCTCGCATCTGTTTTTTTCTGGTTCTTAGCCTATAATGCGATCATCACCGCCTTTAGCCGATACGCTATTAAGGTTTGGAATTTTGTCGGAGGAGGGTTTGCCTCCGCGCAGCTGGTTGCCTTTGGGGCAGCTATGATCGCCTTCATCCCAATTGGAATTCTTTCCGGAAAGGTGGGAAGAAAAAAGACAATTATGGTCGGCATCGTCATGATCGCCACCAGCTATGCCTGGGGATTTCTCTTCCAATCTTTCTCTCCGCTTGTCTACATTGTCTTCATGATCAAGGGGGTCGGCTGGGCGGCCATCAATGTCAACAGCTTTCCAATGGTCGTTGAGATGAGCCGCGTACGAGATATCGGAAAATACACCGGATACTACTACACCGCTTCTATGGCGGCGCAGATCATTACGCCGATTCTATCAGGATTTCTTCTGGAGCACGTCTCCTATCGCACACTTTTTCCCTACTCGCTCTTCTTTGCTCTTGTGGCGATGGCAACGATGAGCCAGGTCAGACACGGCGACTCGAAACCGACTCCGAAACTCGAAAATATTATTCCGGACGACTGATATACAATGACAAATTATATAAGAGCGCAGATTGTGGCTGCGCTTTTTTTGTTTCGGCAAGAGTGTTATAGATGAAAGAAGACATTTAATTAAGTATTGACCTAATTAAATAGGCGTGATAGATTTAATTTAACATATACCTAATTAAACATAAGGAGGACGGCATGAACACGATGCAAGTATTAAAAGCGATGGCAAATGAAACACGTATGGAAATTTTGACTTTGCTTCTTCGTCACAATTACTGTGTGCGCGCACTGGCAAATGAATTGGATTTTAGTGAAGCGACCATATCTCAACATCTAAAAATTTTGCGGGAGGCGGGGCTTCTCATTGGAGAAAAACGCGGTTATTTCATGCACTATGATGTGGAGAAAACGGCGCTCATCGAACTGGCAAGGGAGATCGAGGCATTGGCGGGTATAGAGCGGGAAGGCTGCCATCCGAAGTTGCGATCCGATTGTCCCGTCGAGCTGAAGCCCTCATGCCATAAGAAAGGCACGTGCGACGAGGAGACGATCGAGTTCTGCCACGGCAAAGAGGCAGACAGGGAGTAGGCGAATCATGGCGTTCGTCCGTGTTTCAAATCTTAAAAAAACATATGGTGATGTTACGGCTGTTGACGACATTTCTTTTGACATTCAGAAAGGAGAAATATTTGGATTCTTGGGCCCGAACGGCGCAGGAAAGACGTCTACCGTCAATATGATGATTGGTTTGTCTCGCCCGACGGCGGGTGATGTGGTGATCGACGGGATTGATGTTAGAAGAAAGCCAAAACAAGCACAGGCGATCATGGGAATCGTTGCGGATGAGAGCAATCTGTACAAAGATATGGACGGGTTTGAAAATCTCTGTTTTTGTGCCGCTCTTTATGGGATGCGAAAAGAAGAAAGGGAGCTTAGAGCTCGTCAGCTCTTAGAACAATTTCGACTCAAAGAAGCCGGCAGAAGGCCTTTTAAAGCATATTCAAAGGGAATGCGCCGAAAGCTGACGATCGCAGCAGCGCTGATTCACTCGCCTCGCATTTTGTTTTTAGATGAGCCGACAACGGGAATCGATGTGGAGAGCTCTCGCCAGATTCGAGAAATGATCGTGAAATTGAAGGAGCAAGGCACGACCGTTTTTCTCACCACTCATCACATTGAGGAAGCCGAACGCATCTGTGATCGAATCGCTTTTATTGCAAAAGGGCAAATCGTAGCTTCCGGCACGGTTGCAGAACTTATGCAACGCATTTCTCTCGATCGCGCCATTCACTTTGTCACAGGAATTCAGGACGATGAATTCGCTTTTGAACTGCAAAAAAACTTTGAAGGCAGTCAAGTGGAGAGGAAATCCGATCATTCTCTAGTTATGCGTTTGCAGGAACGCTTGGAATTGTTTCCCGTCATGGAGTTTTTTCATCACCATGGAGTCGCCGTATATGAAGCAAAGGAGCTGCGTCCTTCTTTGGAAGACGTATTCGTCCGTTTGACAGGCATTGAATCCTCTATCCTGAAAAAGGAGAAAGGAGGTGGGAAATGACAAGCCTGATCGCATACTGGAACATATTGAAAAAAGATGTGAAATACTATTATTTGAAACCGCCGAATATTAGTTGGGGCATTATCTTTCCTCTGTCATGGACACTGATGCAGCTGATCCGCTCTCCCGGAGGGAGCATTTTGGAGCTGCTTCCCGGCCTGATTTCGATGAGTGTCTTGTTTGGCACCACCTCTATGCTCGCTGTGACC
>JGI24710J26742_10004868_pt1 | contig 10856 bp, 13 predicted proteins | sample BioPla2DNA2_FD_26742 | JGI IMG/M metagenome (IMG submission 26742) | reverse complement strand
ATGAGATTCTTGCAGCTTAGTAATCTTTCTCTACGTATTAATATCATGCAGAGAGAAAATGTTCAACTTTTTGTGTCCAAAGTATTGACATAGGTCCAAAACTTTTGAGGCAATGATAAAGCACGCAAAAGGACGACAATAATAGAAAAGTCAGATAAGAATTACGATTCTTGTCTGACTTTTTTGCTTTGGGATTATAGCCACTTATCTTCTTTCAGTGCTTTACGTAGTTTGTCTATCGCTCCACGGTAGATACGGTCGGCAGAGGACGGCACAACACCGTGTTTCCCTGCGAGGTCTATGAACGCTGTTTCTTCAAATTCGCGCTTTACTTTTCTACCGTTTTCGATTTCCACATAACGGGTACTCCAGCAGTTTTCGCAGAAACCGAGGTGTTCGGCAACGATGGTACGTTCACGGTATTCGAGGTTATCGAACGCTTCGCAGAGGATTTTCAGCCGCCGTTCGTGGTAGAACATCCGGGACGGCTCGGTGGTGGAATCTACGGTCACATCCTTCGCGCCTTCTTCGCCGTCCTCGTCGGTGTACTGGCGGTAAAGAACATATTCATCATAGAGTGTACAGCCCTGTTCACTGATATGGTTTGTGAGTATTCTTCTCTGATTTTCAATTGAAAGGGATTCGCCAGCACGCTCATCGTCTCTTGACAAGCGGAGGTACATTCCCACTTTGTAATCGGTCTGCTTTGGTAACATCAATAACTCCTTTCCTCCAAAGCGACCTTTACCGATACACTCATTATAGTGCAGTATATCGGTAAAGTCAATAGCTTTCTGGAAAAAAATTATTGTTGTTTTTCTGTCGGAACACGACCAAGCATTTCGCCCATTGCCCTGCTTTCAGCGTATTCCAAAATCACATCATTGATATTTTTATTTCCTACAAAATGGCTTGTTACACGGTACAGCTTACCGTCAACTTCGTAAACATTCTGTTGAATCGGACAGCCCTTGAACTGCTCATTCATCTCCTGCATTGTTTTATTTTTCATAGCGAATTTTCTCCTTAGCTTTTCTATTTCTATGCTTTAAGAGTGAGGGCATCGCTTTTTCTTTCTTACCCTCGTTCTGTTGTTGGATATATTTTAATTCTTGTAAAAATCTGTTTTATCCCCAAAGAATAAATTCTGTTCGGGAGTATCAAAAGTGCCATCACTGAAATCATCGGTTTCACCATTTCCGTTATCTTCGGAAATATAAATCTCAACATTATCAGCGGAACTGTTTTCATCATCAGGCGTATCACTTATTTTCAATGATACTGCCTGTTCATGTTCATTTGCAAGAATATCAAGCAGGTCACGACCTGAACTTTTGTACTGCTCACAAAGCGACAGATAAGTCAGTTTAGCGTTCTCCTCAGTCAGCTTTTTCTTCTTTGCAATATCACGCTTAATGCTTTCTTCGAGTTTCTTAATCTTCTGCTCATTCTCAGTAATCTTATCAAGATAAAGTGCCATATTATCACCTCACATTCGCTTGAATTTTTGATTTGGGTTTCCTCATACTGCAATTATAGCACGCTAATATTTAAGAATCAAGTCGCAATAACTCACAAAGTTTTGTTCACAGATTGTTAATAATAAACCGATGAAAATTGGAATTCAAAAAATCAGAATCACGATATTATGTGGAAAACACCGTTTCGTCATTTTAACCGAGGATTTTTTTGTGATTCAAAGAAATCTAAAATTTCATATTGACGAGTGCGGAATTATCTGTTATAGTGGTAATCGGGAGTACCGAAAAAATAAAAAGAAGAAGTTTCAGAACAGCGGAATGGACACACTTCGCGGTTTTGTCCGTGCTATGATATTCGAGGGCTATATTGTTCAAATGGATGAAAACGAGATTCACGCAATCTATCAACTTGCTGCAAGCATCGCTAACAGTATCAATCAGATAGCTGTCCGAGTAAACCGTACAAACAATATTTATGAAAGGGATATTGAGGATATTAAGTTCAGATTAAATCTGCTCTGGCAGCCGCTCAACTTTTTAAAAACCAAAATTTTGCAGTTGAAGCATTGAGTTATATTATTATTCGGACTACTTTACTAAAAAAATTTTACTATAGACAAAAGTTATGACTGGCAATAAAAAATAAGTGTTAATACATATCAGGTAAAGTATGCTACAATAAATACAGTAAAATTTGAAAGGAAGAATATTATGAAAACTTCAATTATAGGTTATCCGAGAATCGGCTATTTGAGAGAGCTTAAATTTGCAAGCGAAAAATATTTCAAGGGCGAAATTTCTGCATCTGAGTTGCAGGAAACAGCAAAAAATCTCCGCTCTGCAAATCTTAATGTACAGCGTGAAAGCGGACTTGACTTCATTCCGTCAAACGACTTCTCTTTCTATGACGGAATACTTGATACAGCGGTTTTGCTGAATGTTGTTCCCGAAAGATACAGAAATCTGAAACTCTCAGAACTTGATACATACTTCGCAATGGCGAGAGGTTATCAGGGCAAAAACGGCGATGTAAAAGCGTTAGCTATGAAAAAGTGGTTTAATACCAACTATCACTATATGGTTGCTGAAATCGACGACAATACAGAAATCAGACTTTCGGGAAACAAACCGTTTAAACTGTTTGCGGAGGCTCTTGAAAACGGTGTTAAAACAAAACCTGTCATTATAGGAGCATACACATTTCTGAAACTTGCAAAGTATACAGGCAATAAAAATGTCTCTGATTTTGCGGAAGATGTCATTGAGGCTTATGTTGGTATTCTTAAAAAACTTGTCAGTGCAGGTGCGGAGTGGGTACAGTTTGACGAACCATGTCTTGTTATGGATATGACCGCAGAAGATAAAGATTTTTTTGTAAACCTTTATAAAAAAATCCTCTCTGAAAAAAATGGAGTCAAAGTTCTTGTTCAGACATATTTCGGTGATGTCCGTGACTGCTACAGTGAAATATGCAGACTTGATTTTGACGGTATCGGACTTGACTTTGTTGAGGGAAAAAAGAGTCTTGAACTCGTACAGGAAAACGGTTTCCCTGCCGACAAAGTTCTGTTTGTGGGTATTGTGAACGGAAAGAATATATGGAAAAACAATTATGCAAATACTCTTTACATAATTTCAGAACTTCAGAAACATTGCAGTGAAATTGTTATAAATACTTCCTGTTCGCTTCTTCACGTTCCGTATACGCTGAAAAATGAAACTAAACTTTCTGAAAGCTATAAAAAACACTTTGCGTACGCTGAGGAAAAACTCTCAGAAATTGCAGAATTGAAAAAAATTCTTTCTTCTGATATTCCGCTTGAAACGGAAGAATACAAACGCAATTCATATATTTTCACGGAAAAAAGACTTCATGAAAATGGTGATGTTCAGAAGAAGGTACAGACTCTTTCTGATGCCGATTTTGTAAGACTTCCGGAATTTAGAGTACGTGAAGAAATTCAGAAGAAAAGATTTAATCTTCCTCTGTTTCCGACAACAACAATCGGCTCATTTCCTCAGACAGCAGAAGTCAGAACTGTCCGCTCATCGTTCCGGAAGGGCGAAATATCAGAAGAACAGTATGACAGCTACATGAAAGAAAAAATTTCTGAATGCGTGAAATTACAGGAAAAAATTGGTCTTGATGTTTTTGTACACGGCGAATTTGAACGTAACGACATGGTGGAATATTTTGGCGAATGCCTTGACGGCTATATATTTACTGAAAAAGCGTGGGTGCAGTCTTATGGCACACGTTGCGTAAAACCGCCTGTTGTATGGGGCGATATTTCACGTGCAAAGTCTATGACGGTCAAATGGTCAGCATATGCACAAAGTCTTACAAACAAACCTATGAAAGGAATGTTGACAGGTCCTGTTACAATCCTTAACTGGTCGTTTCCACGTGAAGATATTTCGCTGAAAGAAAGTGCGTATCAGATAGCACTTGCAATCCGTGAGGAAGTTCTTGACCTTGAGTCAAACGGGATAAGCATAATTCAGGTAGACGAGGCTGCACTTCGTGAAAAACTTCCGCTCAGAAAGTCCGACTGGAAAAGCGATTATCTTGACTGGGCAATTCCTGCATTTCGTCTTGTTCACAGTGGTGTAAAGCCGGAAACTCAGATTCATACGCATATGTGCTATAGTGAATTTTCTGATATTATCATGGAAATTGACGACATGGACGCTGATGTCATTACCTTTGAGGCAAGCCGTTCTGATTTGACAATTCTTGATGTTCTTAAAGAAAATAATTTCCGTACGGAAGTAGGTCCGGGTGTATACGACATTCATTCTCCGAGAATACCGTCTGTTGAAGAAATCAAGGACGCACTCCACAAAATGCTTGACAGGATTCCAGCAGAAAAACTCTGGGTAAATCCCGACTGCGGACTTAAAACAAGAGGAAACAGAGAAACTGTTCCGAGCCTTGAAAATCTTGTAAATGCAGCCAAGGAGGTTCGTAATGAAAACCTGTGATTTGTTTCGGAACAAAACGGTACTTTCATTTGAAGTGTTTCCTCCTAAACCCGACTCCGACGAAGGTATAATTTATAAGACATTGGACGGTCTTTCAGATTTACAGCCCGATTTTATCAGCGTAACCTATGGAGCAGGCGGTGGAAAAAACGGCAGTAAGACTATTAAAATCGCCTCCGATGTCAGAAAAAAATACGGTATTGAAAGCGTTGCACATCTTCCTTGCATAAGTCTTTCGGAAAAAGATGCGGTTGAAATTCTCGATTCACTGAAAGAAAACGGTATAGAAAATATCCTCGCACTGCGTGGGGATATTTCCGCCGATACCAAGCCGTGTGGAAAATTCAGTCACGCCAGTGAACTTATTGAATTTATAAATGAACGTTATGACTTTAATATAATTGCCGCCTGTTATCCGGAGGGACATTCGGAAAGCCACAATATTATTGAAGATATGAATCATCTGAAACATAAAGTTGACTGCGGTGTTTCACAGCTTATTACACAGCTTTTCCTTGATAACAACGATTTTTACAGATTTCGTGAACGTACTGAAATTATCGGCATAAACGTGCCTGTTGAGGCTGGTATTATGCCGGTAACAAACAAGATTCAGATTGAAAGAATGGTTAAACTCTGTGGAATAAAACTTCCTAAAAAATTTATAAAAATTATTGAGCGTTATGAAAATAATCCGACTGCTCTGCGTGATGCTGGAATCGCTTACGCTATAGACCAGATTGTTGACCTGATTTCACATGATGCGGATGGTATTCACTTGTATACTATGAATAATCCGTATGTTGCAAGGAAAATTTATAAAGCAGTTTACAGACTTCTTGCGGTAAAGTGTTGATTTTTTTGTGGAACTATGATATAATAATTTCGGAGTGAATAAATATGACTTTACAGCAGTTGAAATATATCATACAGATTGTGCAGTATGGTTCAATCACAATGGCGGCACAGAATTTATATGTCACACAGCCCAGTCTGTCAAAAGCTGTTTCAGAACTGGAGCAGGAAATGGGAATCACCATTTTTTCACGCAGTAACCGTGGTGTGATTCTTTCAGAAGAAGGTACAAAATTTCTTTCCTATGCAAGACAGGTTGTCGAACAGGCAGAACTTCTGGAGCAGACATACAAATATGGTGAGCCAGTAAAGCGAATTTTTGCCGTATCGTCACAGCATTATGCTTTTGCAGTCAATGCTTTTGTTGCACTTGTAAAAGAATACGGAAAAGATAAATATGAATTTTCGCTCCGTGAACTGCGTACAAATGATATTATTGAGGATGTCTATACACAGCGTTCAGAACTTGGAATAATTTTTCTGAGTAATTTCAACCGTGAAGTGCTTATGCGTATTCTGAAAAATAAAGAATTGCAGTTTGTGCCGGAGTTTACAGCAAAGCCTCATGTATTTGTAAGCCGTAAAAATCCGCTTGCAGACAAAAAAACTGTAAGCCGTGAGGATTTGCGTTTATATCCAAGACTTACTTATGACCAAGGTATTAATAATTCTTTTTACTTTTCTGAAGAACTGCACAGTACTGACGACAGTCCGAAAAGTATTATTGTTTCCGACCGTGCCACGCTGTTTAATCTTTTGATAGGACTGGACGGCTACACGATTTCATCAGGTATTCTGAGTATTGACCTGAACGGTACAGATATTGTTTCTATTCCTCTTGAAAGCGACGAGATAATGGAAGTGGGTTACATTCATATTTCCGACCGTCCGCTTAGTCCGATTGCACGACGTTATCTTGAGCATTTCAGAACCTATATCTCAAATTATAAAAATGATTCATAACAATATTCCATTTGAAAAAGAAAAGAGTATCATTCTGCTTTAATATGCACAGATGATACTCTTTTTTATTTATCGGTATAAGGTCACTTCGGATTTGCCCTTTTTTAACGGTCACAAAAATCGAGGTATTCAACAGCGTGAAAGGTACAGACGGAAAAAAGCATGTTCCGATTGCAGTTCACTTCCGTGCGGTTGGGATTATAACAATTCCCGATGAAAAGGAACTGATTGAAGCAATGAATGAAATGAGCAAAAGTCCTGTAAATGTGGCTTAAAACAAGAAAAAACGGTGTAACCCTTTCGGATTACACCGTTCCCCTCCTGCGACTGTCCTTTAGAACACACCGCGGAGTAGAGTGTTTTTTTCTACCCGGCTTTTCATTATTCATCTTCGTCACTGCACTCATCCAGCCCGTGAAGCAGTTGGATATAAACGCACTCTGCACGTTCATGTTCCTCACCGTCTGTGGACATCATGAGTTCAAGGAAATACGCCTTTGCCTGTTCGTAGTCCGTCCAGACCTTACGTTTGCCATTGCATACGGTAGTGATCTTGTTTGTTCTCGGCATTGACATTTCAGGTGTTTTCAACATAGCTGTGTACCTCCAAATCAATATTGTAGATACAGTATATACCATAATAGCACCAGAGTCCAGCATATCGGAATAATTGTAACCATTATTGTGAAAGGCGCAGCAATTTCAAAAGCCAGTCCGGTACATAGCGCACATATCGTATTTCATCGCCGTCAGGGTTTCCACTGACGGCGATGAAATATTCTGCTCAATGCTTTAGCTGAACCACCTTTGTTTGCAGAAACATCAGCGGACGCCAGAGCTTATCGCCAAGCTCCTTGATCTCCTCAATATCTTCCTTGTAAACTTTGTTAGTGACATTTGCTCGGTGGGCAATTTGGTTGATATTGTTTGCGATAGTATTCGCAAGTACAGTGAGCCGTTTCAGCTCGTTCTCATCGATATGGACGATGTAACCCTCGAAGATCATGGCTCTTACAAATGTACTGAGACTGCTCATTCCGCTTTTTTGATATTTCTTCTTGATAGCATCCATTTCTTCTGGACTGACACGAACTTTCAGGTACAATGTGCGTTTGTTTTCGGCTTTCATTTTTCAAATCTCCTTCTTTTGTTTTTTCAAATTCGGGGTTGTAGGGGCAGTTGCCCTTGCCAAGCATTGTGCTATGTGGTTTTTGCGCTTTGCGCCCACATAGTACCGAGCTTGCTACTCTAGTTTCGCCCCTGTGGGGCGAATGTCATTTCCGAGCCTGTCGGCTCGGTCATTTTTTCTCATTTTACGAGAATCGGAGCTATACGATTTTCTCTTTTTCGTCGCTCCCCATAATCAATATAGCGCGCAATCTTAATCTCGTCAATAACTATTTTCAAATTTCTCAGAATCGCAGAATTGATGTTCGTCAAAATGACTGTATAGCGTAATTGGCGAAATAGCGTGATTTTGAATTTTTGAAATTCAATTTTCCTCGGTCTTTTATTAACATTCTGTGAACAAAACTTTGTGCGCAATGCGGCTTGTATTTAGAAGAAGAGCGCGCTATAATTGCAATATGACAGGTTAGCACTCAGCCGCCTGTGTAGAACAATATTTTTAAAAAGGAGGTTTTCGTATGGGCATCTATACAGAGAAAAGAGATCAGCTCAACGAGAAAATCAAGGAATTGGAAAGGCATATCGAAAGAGATACTGCGAAGAAGAAAAAACTGGAGGATAAACTTAGAGAAGTTTCTCATCTTGCAATGGCGGAGGAGTTTAACTGCAAGCCCCGTGAACTTGATGAGATTATCAGTTCCGAACATCAGCTTTTGGAAAAACTTCGTGCAAGCGGACTGTCTGATTCGGATTTGCTGAAACTTGTCGGCAACAGTAATGTAGGAAATAGCAATTCAAATTCTTACCAAGATGATGATATTTCGTTTTATGACAGCTCTGAAAATGATGAGGAGTAATTTTTTCTGAAATCGAATTTATGATTTCACCGTGCAGGCGTAACGCCCCTGCAACAAAAAGCCATTGCGTGTAGAGAGAAAGATATCGCAGGCGGAAAGGAGAAAATTGAAGGGAACAACAACTGCTGTAGAGAGAGAAAAAGCAGGAAAAATGTATGAGCTGAACGAAAAGTACAAGGACTATCCTGAACGTGTTTCGGAATATGAGATTGACGGGAAGAAGTACATCGTCCACAGCCGTTTCGTCGGAGAGAAAAATATCGACGAAGTGATCGGCAGGCTCGCCTTTGAAAGAGCCGTAAAAGAAACATTGGCGTAATTTTGTCGGCAAGGCATTGACTATACCGACATTTTGCGCTATACTAACACTGTCGGTATGGTACTGCTTTGATTTGAAAGGAGTAATAATGGCAAAGCAGACCATTTACAATGCAGGAATTTACGTCCGCCTCTCGCAGGAGGATATGAGAGCCGGCGAATCCCTGTCAATAGAAAACCAGAAGCTTATCCTCACCAAATATGTAAAAGAGCAGGGTTGGAATCTTGTGGATACCTACGTTGATGACGGTTGGAGCGGTACTGATTTCGACAGACCTGCGGTGCAGAGATTGCTGTCCGATGCTCAGTCGGGAAAGATAAATCTTATCATCTGCAAAGACCTCAGCCGTTTCGGGCGTAATTACATCGAGGTCGGCAGATATGTTGACTACATTTTTCCGAGTTATAATATTCGCTTCATCGCCCTCAACGATAATGTGGATACCGCAAGCAAGGATACCTCCGCACTTGACATGATGCCGATCGTCAACTTGTTCAATGAGTGGCACGCTGCTTCTACGAGTAAGAAGATCAAGGCTGTCATCGAAGCCAATGCAAAGGCAGGCAAGTATCGCACAACCTGCGCTCCGTTCGGGTACACGAAAGGCGATGATCCGAATCATCTGCCTGTTATTGATCCCGATGCCGCACCTATTGTCCGCAACATCTTTGAAATGCGGGCAAGCGGTATCAGTCCGCACCACATCGCTGACAAGCTCAATGAGAACGGCGTACCGATTCCCTCAGACTATTACTACGCAAAGCTCGGCAAGCCCAATCCTCGCCGCACACGGCATATGTGGAGTCCCGAAACGGTCAGGCAGATACTTCACAACTACACCTACCTCGGACATCTTGTTCAGCTCCGCACCAGAACGGTATCTTACAAAAATCATAAGGTCATCAAGAACGATGAGGAAGATATGATCGTTGTGAAGAATACGCACGAACCTATTGTTTCTCAGGAGCTTTGGGACAAGGTGCGTGAAATGGAGCAGTCGGTGTCGCAGGGCAAGCGAAACTCGGACGGCTATGTTGCTAACCTCAGCGGTTTGATTTATTGTCAGGACTGCGGAAACAAAGTCCGACTCGCGTGGAACAACACCACGAACGGAAGTAAGAAAAAGCCGAGAAAGTACCTTCGCCACAATTACAACTGCACCTCTTACATGAAGTTCGGAAAGCGTTATTGTCCCAGCCATTATATCAAAATGCAGGATATGGATGCTATTGTACTGGAGGATATTCGCAGTCTCGCACAGCTTGTTGTAGAAGATGAAGAAAAGGCTAAAGGAGAGTTTCTTGCACGCAAGGCGAAGCATCATGAGGAGCAGTATTCCGTCGACACCAAGAAGCTCACAGAGGGCAGATACCGCTTGCAGGAGCTTGACACACTGATCCAAAACATCTATGAGGACAAAGTCCTCGGCAAGGTTTCTGAGGACGTAGCTATGAAGCTGATAGCAAAATACGAGACCGAGCAGAAAGAGTTGTCGGCAGAAGTTGCTGACCTTGAAGAACAGTTCACAACGATCAGGCAGGACGAAGAAGATGTGACTATGTTCATGGAGCGCCTGAGAAAGTATACTGACGTACAGGAGCTTACCCGTGAGATGTGCTTAGAGCTAATCGAGTATATCACCCTTGATGCCTATGTTGAGGGACAGCCCCGTGATATCTACATCTACTACAAGCTGCTCGATGAACCACTGAAGGACAAGAGGAGCCTGTTTTAAGGCGTATTTACGTTATTTATTAACCATACGAAAGTGTGTTACTATTTGGCAAGAGGACTACCCTCAACATTTATACAGATGTGACAAGAGAACTGAAGCGTTCAGAGTTTGAGGGATTAGACGCATATTTCAAGGAAGAATATAAAAAAGCGAATGTTGGATAAGGTATTGTGATTCCCGTAGTGGGAACAATAAAACATCTCAAATGAATATAGTCACTGTTTAGAAGATTGGTGTGAGTGGGTGTAAATACACCACTTACACCAATTTTTACATCTGCAAGAACGAAAACTATGTCAGACTATGGCAGAAGTGGGAGTTGTGAAAATATCAGCTTAGGGCGAAACGGTAGAGTACGGTAAATTACAGTAGACTATATAGAGATGTCTTACTGCGTCCCAACAATGAAGCCTATTGACAAGTAAAAGTCGAAAAAACCCAGTGTTTATGCGGGTTTCGGGACTTTCAAAACCGAATAAATTTACCTCTTTACACCAAATTTACACCAATCGGTGCTGAAAACGGTGCAGAGA
>JGI24710J26742_10004866_pt1 | contig 10859 bp, 7 predicted proteins | sample BioPla2DNA2_FD_26742 | JGI IMG/M metagenome (IMG submission 26742) | reverse complement strand
TTGGATTTGCAGGGCCTATTGGACTTGATATAGAAATTATAATTGATAATGAAGTTGCAAATATGAAAAACTTTATTGTAGGAGCTAATGAGTCTGGTTTCCATTACAAAAATGCAAATGTTGGCAGGGACTTTAAAGCTGCTATGGTAAAAGATATCAGAACTATATGTGAAGGAGATAAATGCCCTAAATGTGGAGAACCTGTTAAAGTTGAATTAGGTATTGAGGTAGGCCACATATTTAAACTTGGAACTAAATACACTGAAGCTTTAAACTGCGTTTATTTAGACGAAAATGGAAAAGAAAATCCAATGGTTATGGGATGCTATGGAATAGGAGTAAATAGGACTATGGCAGCAATAATTGAACAAAATAACGATGAAAATGGCATAATATGGCCTATGTCTGTAGCACCTTATCATGCCATAGTTATACCAGTAAACACAGGGGATGCTTCACAAATGGATATTGCTGAAAAGATATATTCAGATCTTTTAGAATCAGGTGTTGAGGTAATAATTGATGATAGAAAAGAAAGACCAGGAGTAAAATTTAAAGATGCAGACCTAATTGGTATACCAATTAGAATTACAGTGGGCAAAAAAGCAAGTGAGGGAATTGTTGAATATAAAATGAGAAAAGATTCTCAAGTTTTAGAATTGTCAGTGGAGGAAGCTGTAAAAAAAGCTAAGTCTGAGATTAATTAGAATTTATTCATATATACCTTTAAATAATTTTATTGTAAGAAAAAACTCTTACAATAAAATTATTTTTTTATGGTTTGGAAATGTAAATAATTCATGTAATTTTGTCAATACTATTATCAACTGTAATTATTATAAAATAATTTAATTTGTAAACCTAATTTTAAAAGTTGGAGGGATTGTTATGAGTAGGAAAATTGTCTTGTTAGTTGCGGTGATGGTAGTATTGACAGGGGTATTAGGTTTTATGAAAAATAGTGCTCAAGAGGCCACTGCCATATCGCAATTTGAAAGAATTGATTTTGAGGAAGGAATTGTAACAGCATCAAATTTAAATTTACGTCAGGGAGCATCTACAGAGTTTCCAATTATAACAGTGCTTGAAAGTGGAAGAAAGGTACAGATTTTTGGAAGGCTTTCTGATTGGTTTACCGTGTACGACCCTGAAACAGGATATGTAGGAGCGGTGTCAGCAAATTATATACAGCAGGTTGAAGCATCTAAAGATTTAGCCCAAGAAGAAAAAGAAACCATATTAGATAATGATGAAGTTGAAGTTTTACAGCCTGAGTCCCGAGAAGCGGAAGAAACTTTTGAACTTAAAGGTATAAGTGAAGAAGAACAACTATTATTTAACTTAATCAATAAAGAAAGAGAGGAGGCTGGAGTTAAACCTTTAAAAATAGATATGGAGTTAATGGAAGTTACAAGGCTAAAGGCTAAGGAAATGGTTGAAAAAAATTATTTTTCTCACCAGTCTCCAACATATGGTTCTCCATTTGATATGATGAGAAAATACCATATAGATTTTAATTCTGCAGGTGAAAATATAGCTGGCAATCGTACGATAGAAGGAGCAGTTAAAGCGTGGATGAAATCTGAGGGACATAAAAAAAATATACTAAATGATAAATTTGGTTATACAGGAATAGGGATAGTTGATAGCCCAGCATATGGAAAGATAATTGTTCAGCATTTTGTAGGAAAATAATATGCAGAAATTAGTTTAAGAGGCTTATATGGAGTTAGGATTAATTCCATATAAGTCTTTTAAAATTAATCAAAGAATATTTTTATATTGTATTGACAGCGTTTTTCATTAAATGTATAATTATAGATAGATGTTGCAGTTATATGAATTACAGCAAATACAGCAAAAGAACGATTGCAATATTATGTAAATAAAATTTATTTTATGCTTTTCAATTAAACATTATTTTTGTGTCTTAAGTTTTAAAATAGGTTTGTTAGTATCTAGTTTGTTTTAAAAATTAATTAGAAATGACCTAAGTTTCATATTTCAATAAGTGTTGTTTATTCATTAGATGTAAATAAATTTAATAAATGTAGAAAGGAGAAGCTGTTAAATTAGCAGTCCAAGGTTCTAGATATTTTGATTTTAGGTTTTTATTTGTTTAGGTTTACTAAAAACAAGTTAGTGGGAGAAAGATTTTTTAAGCAAGAAATACTTTAACTTAGCGAAGGATTGAATTGAGAAGGAAAAGATAGGTATAGAGAGGTTTAGGGGAGAATATATATTTTACAAAAAATATGTATTTTATTGAACGGAAATCTTTTATTTAAAATTTTTATGGAGAGAAAAATTTTTTAAAACTTAAAAAAAGAACTTTGGGCTGCTAAATTAGCAGCTTTTTCTATGATATTTTATCCTAAAAGAGTATATTAAAGCAAAAGGTATTTTTAATATATTCACATGGTTTTGGTATTGACACATAATGCTGTCAAATATAAAATATAGACATGCCATTTAAATTAATAGTTAATAATAAATAGCTTTAAGTATATCAGCCGATAGTTTGTCGGCTGAAGTTTTGTTTTTATTGGAGGATAAAATAATGTCAGTTAAGTATATTTTTGTAACTGGTGGAGTGGTGTCGGGTCTTGGCAAAGGCATAACTGCTGCATCACTAGGAAGGCTTTTAAAAGCCAGAGGTCTTAAAGTTACTATTCAAAAATTTGACCCATATATTAATGTTGACCCTGGAACTATGAGTCCTTATCAGCATGGAGAGGTTTTTGTAACAGATGATGGTGCAGAAACTGATTTAGATGTAGGGCATTATGAGAGATTTATTGATGAAAATCTCAGTAAAAATAGTAATATTGCTACTGGGAAAATATATTGGTCTGTTATACGCAAAGAAAGAAAAGGTGATTACTTAGGAGGAACTGTACAGGTAATTCCCCATATAACAAATGAGATAAAAGATAGAATGTATCGTGTGGGGAAAACTAATAAGACAGATGTAGTTATAACTGAAATAGGCGGTACAGTGGGAGATATTGAAAGCCTGCCTTTTCTTGAAGCTATAAGACAAGTGGCAACAGAAGTTGGAAGAGAAAATGCTATGTACATACATGTTACCCTTGTACCATACCTAAGAAAGCCAGGAGAATTAAAAACAAAGCCCACACAGCATAGTGTTAAAGAGCTTCGAAGTATAGGTATTCAGCCTGATGTAATTGTTTGCAGGACAGAAAAAGAGTTAACTCAAGATATGAAAGACAAGATTAGCCTTTTCTGTAATATACCAAGTGAGGGAGTAATACAAAATTTAGATTCAGAAACCCTTTATGAAGTTCCCCTAATGCTTGAGGAAGAAGGGTTGGCATCAATTGTCTGTAAGCGGCTGAATTTAACATGTTCAGAGCCTGATTTAGATGAATGGCGTCAAATGGTATTTAAACAAAAGAATTTAAGTAAGAATGTAACTGTTGCACTGGTAGGAAAATATGTAGAACTGTCTGATGCATACCTTAGTGTTGTTGAAGCATTGAAACATGGAGGTATTGCAAATGATGCAGAGGTTAATGTAAAATGGGTTGACTCTGAACAGGTTGAAGAGAGTAATGTGGAAGAATTTTTAAAAGAAGCAGATGCAATACTGGTACCTGGAGGATTTGGTGACAGGGGTATAGAGGGAAAAATATTTGCTGCAAAATATGCCAGGGAAAATCACAAGCCATTTTTAGGAATATGTCTTGGGGCACAAATGGCTGTCATTGAATTTGCTAGAAATGTAGTAGGTCTAAAAGAAGCAAATAGTTTTGAGTTTGATCCTAAGACTCCTTATCCAATTGTTGACCTTATGCCAGAGCAAAAGGACATAGATGAAAAAGGTGGGACAATGCGGCTAGGTTTATATCCTTGTAAACTGGCAAAAGATTCAAAAGTTTATGATATATATAAAGAAGAACTTATTTATGAAAGACACAGGCATAGATATGAATTTAACAATGAGTATAGAGAGATATTGGTATCTAATGGAATGATGCTGGCTGGATTGTCTCCAAGTGAAAAGTTAGTTGAAATTATTGAAATAAAAGATCATCCTTGGTTTATAGGAGTTCAGTTTCATCCAGAGTTTAAGTCAAGACCTAACAGACCACATCCTCTTTTTAAAGACTTTATTAGAGCAGCACTAGGATGATAAAAAAAACAAAGCTTTTTTAAATTTTAATATAGCAATAGAAAATTAATAGTCTGGTCATTAGTACCTTAGGCTATTTTTTTTATGTCAAAAAAAATTGATAAAAGCCCTAAATATAGATTCTTATGAAAAAAATCTTATGTATAGTATAAATTCTTTTAAAATTGTAAACAATTATACTAAGTAATTAAAGTTTGTACTGTAAATAAATTAAGTGCATGGAATGATAAAAAAACAAATTTTAAGGGGAAATTACAAAAAAATAAGGGGGAATTATTATGATTAAAAAATTTAAAACACTATCTATAATTTTATTATTAGGATTTGTAACAGCTGGGATAGTTTTGGCATCTGATTCTGAAAATGCAAAAAGTGAATTAGCAGACAATTTAATTAGGCTTCATGTTGTTGCAAATAGTGATTCACCAGAAGATCAAGAACTAAAAAACAGTGTAAAAGATGAAATAATAAAATACATGAAGGATGAATTAAAAGGTGTTAGGGATATAGATAAATCAAGAGAAATAATTAATGACAATTTAAAATATATAAAAAACATTGCAGAAGATGAAATTAAAAGACAAGGAAAAAATTATGCTGTAAATGTATCGCTAGGAGATTATCCATTTCCAACTAAAGTATATAGCGATATTAGTCTTCCAGCTGGAGTTTATCAAGCACTGAGAGTTTCTATTGGAGAGGGTGTTGGACAAAATTGGTGGTGTGTTTTATTTCCACCATTGTGCTTTGTAGATGCAACTCGTGGTGCTGTATCAGAGAGTTTTAAGGAAGATTTAGAAGAGATTATAGAAAGTGATACAGATAGATATTATATTTTTGCTTCGGAAAAATCAGATGCAAAAGAAGTATCTATTAAATTTAAATTTAAATTGGTGGAAGTATTCAAGGATTCAAAAGAAAAAGTTGGCGGCATGGTTAATAGGATTTTTAAGGCGAGTAATGAGTAATTAAAAAATTAAATACATCTTCCTCCTGGACATTATTTATTAGGGCGGATATCTTTGCAAAAAGAATCCGTCCTTTTATATATGATTTTTTAAAGTATGTGCTATAATATTATAGCGAGGAGGCGAGTTTATGACGAAAGAAATAATATTTACAGTATTCAATAGCTTTTCCCTTACTGTGTTAATAAGAGTATTTTTAGCAGGATTTTTAGGAGGAATTATAGGCTACGAGAGAGAAAGCATGAACCGTCCAGCAGGATTTAGAACACATATATTAGTGTGTGTAGGATCTGCTCTTGTAATGTGTACATCCCAATTTATATTTGAAAAGTACAATGCCTTTGTAAATGTTGATCCAGCACGTTTAGGTGCCCAAGTTATAAGTGGGATAGGTTTTTTAGGTGCGGGAACAATAATTCGCGATGGTATAAGTGTAAGAGGGCTTACCACAGCAGCAAGTTTGTGGGCAGTTTCCTGTGTTGGAATTGCTGCAGGAATTGGTTTTTATCAGGGAGCAGTAATTGCCACAGCGATTATTTATATAACATTAATTGTATTAAAAAGGATGGAATCCTGGTTTACAAAGAAAAAACGCTTAAGCATTCTACATATAACAACTAAAAACACGCCAGGACAAATTGGAACTATAGGCTCTATTTTGGGCAAGTATAATATATCAATAAAAAATATTGAATTTATAAACAGTGACCATGATGAGCAGGTGGTAGTTAAGTTTTTAATTAAAATACCCAATGATGTGAAAAGAGAAGATATAGTAGGTGATCTTCAAGGGATAAAAGGTGTTAAAGAAGTGCATGAGGAATAGAATTGAGTTTTAATAAAATTTTAGTTGACTTTTAATTTTTAATAATCTATAATTCTTATATTGTTTTGGGGAGATTTATGAATTTTAGCTACAAATATATTTATAAAAGAGAGGAAAAAAAGTGAAAAGGTTGACTCAATCTAAAACCCCGCTTTTTGATGCGGTTAAAAAACATGTTGAAAAAGATGTAATTCCCTTTCATGTTCCAGCTCATAAAAAAGGGGCAGGGCTTAAGGAATTTAGAGAATATATAGGGGAATGCGCCCTTAAAATGGATTTAAATGGTATGGAGGATCTTGACTTTGCAAATAACCCCACCGGTGCTATATATGAAGCGGAAAAGCTTTTAGCACAGGCATTTGGGGCTCAGCATGCATTTTTTTTGGTTAATGGGACAACTGCCGGGGTTCAGGCTATGATTATGAGCGCATGTGAGCCNGGGGATAAAATCATAATTCCAAGAAATGCTCATAGGTCCACCATAGGCGGAATAATATTAAGTGGGGTAGTTCCAGTTTATTTGCAGCCTGAGATAAATGAAGATTTAGGAATTGCCATGGGAATAGACGAAAAGAGTCTTAAAAATGCAATAAAAGAAAATCCTCATGCTAAAGCGGTATTTATAATTAATCCTACATATTATGGAGTGGTTTCAGATTTAAAATCTTTAGTAAGAATAGCTCACAGGCATGAAATGGCAGTTTTAATAGATGAAGCTCACGGTGCACATATGTGTTTTCATGATGATTTTCCTCTCACGGCTATGGAAGTGGGGGCAGATATGAGTGCTGCCAGTCTTCATAAAACCGCAGGTTCAATGACCCAGAGTTCTGCACTGTTTTTAAGGGGAAGCATGATTTCACCTGAAAAGACAAAAGAAGTGCTAAACTTAACATATACCACAAGTGCATCGTATCTTTTGATGAGTTCTTTAGATGTGGCAAGAAAACAATTGGCACTAGAAGGAAGTGAACTTTTAGAAAATGCATTAAACCTTGCAAGAATGGCAAGGGAAGAAATAAATAAAATTGATGGTCTTTATGCATTTGGAAAAGAACTAATTGGTACTCCGGGTGTTTACGATTTTGACGAGACAAAGCTTGGAATAAACGTTTCAAGGCTGGGTTATACAGGCTATGAAATGGAAGCCAAACTTAGAAAAGAGTACAATATACAAATAGAACTTTCAGATATGTGCAATATTTTAGCTATTATAAGTATTGGAGACACTGAGGAAAGTGTTACTGCATTAATTAATGCTTTAAAAGATATAGCCTCTAAATCTGAGGTAAGGGAATATGAAAGTCCTGCAATTATTTTACAAAACCCTAAAATGATAGTATCCCCCAGGGATGCATTTTACAGCCCTAAAAAAAAGATGCCTTTAGAAAATTCTGTAGGAGAGATAGCAGGAGAAATGGTTATGGCATATCCTCCGGGCATACCTGTTATATGTATGGGTGAGAGGATTACACAGGATATTATAGATTATATAAAGTTATTAAAAGAGCAAAAATGCCAGATGCAGGGAACGGCAGACCCCTTTATAAACCATATAATGGTTTTGGGTTCTGATTAATGATTAATATATAAATTATTTAAAGCAATTTATAAGAGCAAGGGCTAATAGCAGCAATCCAGGAAGAATAGCCATTGCTTTTTTATTTACTTTTTCAATTAAAGCAAATTTTTTACCTAAATAAGTTCCTGCAAATAAAAATGCAAATTGGAAAATTCCTGCGGCAAAAGGTATAAAGATAGAATAAAATCCAGTCAAAGAAACTCCCAGCGTCACTCCTATAGCATCAACTGATAAAGCAAGACCTAAAAGTATTGATTCTACAAATTCTATTTTTCCCGATTTATCAATATCACCTTCTATGGGATTTTTAATTATTTTAACGGTTATCCCAAGGGATTTAATTGCTATTTTAACAAGGGTTTTTTCTTCATTTATATAACTGCATAATGAATATTGCTGATTATCTTTTTTTATTAATGCCTGTATAACAATTAAAGTACCCATTCCAAATAAAATTAATATTCCAATAATTTTTGATATATTTTGTGGTAAAAATGATGATAAATATTTACCTCCTATTAATGCTATACCAGCATAAAATATAGAAAAAAAACATATAATTATTTTAGAAAACATGGGAATTTTAATTTTTCTAACACCGTAAGAAAGTCCTACACCAAAGGCATCTAAGCTCAGTGAAATTGCCAGAAGAACAATAGAAAAGACCATATAACCACCTCATCAGCCCAAATAAAGCATTTAATATCCTTTGGTATTATATGAATTTGGGTTTAAAAAGGTTATAACACTTCTATTGCCTGAAAACCAGATGCTTTAAAACAGCATCCCTTATTATAAAGTATTCCAGCCATTTATCCAAAGTCTAAAATTAATATAGCGTTTGATTTTGAAGGCTTTTGATATTAATTAATATTGGTAATATGACGATAAAGGAAAAAAGAACATACCAATATTTTTAAAAATTCTAATATTTCTATGTATTACACAAAAATCTATTTACTATAAAAAATGGGAATCCACTATTTTCTAAAAATACATTATAAATTTTTAGGATTTGTTGCAATTGCAATAGACTACAAAGATAATATTAGGGTAAAATTATGTTATGAAATGAGGTAACAAAAGCTTGACATAAGTGCACATTCAGTGATTTATGTCACTGAAATAATAACTATAATTTACTGTATAAGGAGGAAAATATTATGACTATGTTTTGTTTCCAATGTCAAGAAGCAGCAGGTGGAAGAGGTTGTACAATACGCGGGGTATGTGGAAAAAATGAACAAGTTGCAAAACTTCAAGATCTTTTGATTTACACATTAAAGGGAATATCAGATGTTGTTGTTAAAGGAAAAATTAACAGTGACGAACTAGATAGTGTAAATTATGAAATGCTTAACAGTCTTTTTATGACTATTACCAATGCAAATTTTGATGATGGTGCTATTGAAAAACAGATAAAAAAAATGATTTCTATAAGAGATGAGTTAAGAGAAAAAGCCGCAGTAGTTGATCTTCATGATGCAGCAACTTTTCAGGTAAGTTCTAAAGAAGATATGCTAGAAAAAGCAAGTGCTGTAGGTGTACTTGCTACAGAAAATGAAGATATTCGTTCTTTAAGGGAAATGATTGTATATGGAATTAAAGGTATGGCAGCTTATGCGGAACATGCTAAAAACATTGGAAAAGAAAACCTTGAAATAAATAATTTTATCTATGAAGCACTGGCAGCTACACTTGATGATTCCCTAACAGTTGACCAGCTTGTTTCACTTACGTTAAAGACAGGGGAATATGGTGTTAAAGTTATGGCTCTTTTAGACGAAGCTAATACTTCTAAGTATGGTAATCCAGAAATTACTGAAGTAAACATTGGGGTAAGAAACAATCCGGCAATTTTAATTTCCGGACACGACTTGACTGACTTAGAACAGTTATTAGAACAGACAAAGGGTACTGGAGTAGATGTATATACTCATAGTGAAATGCTGCCGGCTCACTATTATCCTTATTTTAAAAAATATGATAATTTTGTAGGAAATTATGGAAATGCATGGTGGAAACAGATTAGTGAATTTGAATCCTTTAATGGTCCTATTTTGTTTACAACAAACTGTATTGTTCCACCAAGAAATGAAGAAGTGAGAAAGAGAATATTTACTACAGGGTCTTCTGGTTATCCTGGATGCAAGCACATAGAAGCTGATGAAAACGGCAAAAAGGATTTTTCAGAAATTATACAGCTTGCTAAGACTTTACCAGCACCTGATGAAATTGAAAATGGAAGTATTGTAGGCGGATTTGCTCACAATCAGGTAATAGCACTGGCAGATAAGGTAGTGGATGCTGTTAAATCCGGAGCTATAAAGAAATTCTTTGTTATGGCAGGATGTGACGGCAGAATGAAATCTAGAGAATACTACACTGAATTTGCCGAAAAACTTCCAAATGATACTGTTATCCTTACTGCAGGTTGTGCTAAATACCGCTATAACAAGTTAAAACTAGGTGATATTGGCGGTATTCCAAGAGTGCTTGATGCGGGTCAGTGTAATGACTCTTATTCTTTAGCTGTAATTGCACTAAAGCTAAAAGAAGTATTTGAGTTAAATGACATTAATGAACTTCCTATTGTTTACAATATTGCCTGGTATGAGCAAAAAGCTGTAATTGTACTTTTAGCCCTCCTATATTTAGGTGTGAAAAACATTCATCTTGGACCTACATTGCCAAGCTTTTTATCACCTAATGTAGCAAAAGTTTTAGTGAAGGAATTTGGTATATCAGGTATTGGTTCAGTTGATGAAGATATTGAAGCATTTATGGCGTAATAGATTGACATTTTAAAAAGTTTTAAATTTACTGAAAATATATAAAAACTAGATATACATGGGTACTCCTATTTTTATAGATAGTGGGTGCCCATTTAACTTATAGGCGACGAGAAAAAATTGTCGCCTATATTATTTTTGTTTTTTTATTATATAAATATAATTTCTTATTATTTTTTAAAAAAGTGTACTCAAAAATAATTTTTCATAGGATTTTAATGTAAAGGGGTGTTTATTTTTTTACATATAAAAAATACAGTATATACAGTATAGAGATAAATAATTTTATAAAAAAGAGGGAGGAATGTCAAATGAAACGAAAAATGACGGTGCTTTTGGCAATAATAATGTGCATTACAGTTTTAATTGCGCCAAATGTACAAGCACGTACTTTGACATCTAATGAAACCGGTAATCATGGGGGTTATGACTACGAATACTGGAAAGACTCAGGAAACGGTACTATGGTTCTAAAAGACGGTGGTACATTTAGTTGTCAGTGGAGTAATATAAACAATATATTATTCCGTAAAGG
>JGI24710J26742_10004862_pt1 | contig 10860 bp, 10 predicted proteins | sample BioPla2DNA2_FD_26742 | JGI IMG/M metagenome (IMG submission 26742) | reverse complement strand
CAAAGCAGCCCATCTGATAGCGCTTGTGGTGTATGAGCTTATAGGCCTCTCTGTGACACTTTCCCATGTTTTCGATAATTCGCAGAGTTTTTACAAGACAGGTTTCACCCGGAGGGAAAACTCCGGTCATATAGCCGTTTACGGCGTAGACGTTGGGTTCGTTTATCGTTATATATTCGCTCACAAGGTCTCCGAGATTTTCGACTACCTTTTCACAGAGCCTGAGGAATATATCTACGCAGTCGCGCCTTAAAAAGCCGCCGCTCTTCTCAAACCAAAGGGGATTTGAAAAATGATGTATGGTGAGCAGCACCGATATATTGCTTTTGCGCAGAAGCTCCAGCTCTTCGCGCACTTTCTCAAATTCTTCATCCGAGAAAACGCCTTCCTCGGGCTCTATCCTTGCCCACTCGAGTCCGAAACGATAGTGGCGAATTCCCATCGAAGCCATGAGAGCAGTGTCTTCCTCGAGAAATTCGCGATGACGGGTCGCAATGTCGGGGTTGGACGAGTCTTTTATGTGTCCGTTTAAATACCAGTCATACCAGTTGCTGTTTTTGCAGTCTCCGTCCACCTGAGTGGCGGCGGAAGCAACGCCCAGTTCGAAGCCCTCGGGGAATAAAAATGTTTTCATATGTATCACTCCAAATATGTATGTAGTAAGTCGGAGCGGGCCGAGGAATCGGCCGCAAAGTCACAAAAATTATAGCAGTTTTACACCCTGCACGCAAGGGCGAGACTTTGCCCTTTGCACAAAGGAGTACTTGGCAGAATGCAAATTCATACACCTTTTGAGCTGTAAAAAACCTTACAAGGATTTTACAAACGCCCCCTTTTTGACTTTACATAGCGCCTATATAATCGAATCTGCAGTTAGAGTCTGCAAAATATGAAAAAATCTGAAGGAGAGAATAAACGAAATGAAAAAAACACTAAGCATTATTTTGGTATTTTTGCTTGCTCTCGGTATGCTTTCGGCCTGCGGCGCAGAGCCCGCAGAGAAACCCGCAGAGCCCGCAGCTGAAAAGCCCGCAGAAGAGCCCAAGGAGCTCAGCGGCACTGTTGCGACCGACGGCTCGACCTCGATGGAGAAGCTCATCGGAGCTCTCGGCGAGTCCTTTATGAACCTCAACAAGGGCGTAACCTTCACCTATAACCCCACAGGCTCCGGCTCGGGCATCACGGCAGTTAAGGAAGGCCGCTGCGACATCGGTCTTTCAAGCAGAGCCTTAAAGGACGAAGAGAAGAAAGACGGTCTCAAGGGAACCGTTTTGGCGCTTGACGGCATCGCAATTATAGTCAGCCCCGACAACAAGGTTGAAGATCTGAGCTTGGAGCAGATAGCTGGTATCTACACAGGCGAGATTAAAAACTGGAAGGAAGTCGGCGGCGCAGACGCTGAGATAGTTGTAATCGGCCGCGAGGCGGGCTCGGGAACGAGAGACGGATTCGAGTCTATAACAGGCACCAAGGACAAGTGCGCCTACAGGCAGGAACTCACCTCCACAGGCGACGTCATCACCACTGTTGCAGGAAACCCCGACGCCATTGGCTATGCATCCCTCGCCTCTGTTAAGGACACTGTCAAGGCCCTCAAGGTCGACGGAGTTGTTCCCAGTGACGACACAGTCAAAGACGGCAGCTACAAGGTTCAGCGTCCCTTCGTCCTCGTCACAGTAGAGGGCAAGGAACTCAGCGAAGTTGCGCAGGCATTCTTTGACTACATCACATCCGGCGATGTTGCTGAAATATTCAAGAAGGCCGGCGTAGTTCCCGCCGCTTAATGCAGGATAGATAAAAGCAGGAGAGCTCCTTGGGCGGCTCGGAAAAAGCCGCCCGGGAGCCATTTTTAGGTTTTGGGTATATGAATGAAAAATAAGGAAGTAATTGAAAAAATAATACATGGGATTTTTCTGATACTCGGGCTGGTGACTGTGGGCTGCGTTCTTCTTATTACGGTCTATTTGATAATATCGGGCTTACCCGCAATCCGCGAGATTGGGCTCGTGAAGTTTCTTTTCGGCACAAAGTGGGCGTCCACGGCAGCAGAACCGAGTTTCGGTATTCTGCCGTTTATTCTAAGCAGCATCTACGGCACGGGCGGAGCCGTGATTCTCGGCGTGCCCATCGGTTTTTTTGCGGCGGTCTATCTGGCCAAACTCGCGCCGCCCAAGTTTAAGAGGATAATGGAAGAGGCGGTGAGCCTGCTGGCGGGCATACCCTCGGTTGTCTATGGTCTTGTCGGTATGATGGTATTGGTTCCGCTTGTGCGGAAAATCTTTAACGTTCCCGACGGGGCCGGACTTCTTTCCGCAATTGTTGTTCTAACCGTAATGATACTGCCCTCGATAATAAAGGTTTCGATAACCGCCTTGGAAGCNGTGCCTGCCGAGTATGAGGAAGCGTCCCTGGCCCTCGGCGCCACAAAAATCGAGACCTGCTTCAGAGTTTCGGTTCCGGCGGCAAAAAGCGGAATCGCCACGGCCGTCATCCTCGGAGTCGGCAGAGCTATAGGAGANGCGATGGCGGTCATGATGGTTTCGGGAAACGTTGCAAACATGCCNTCGCTTTTTGCGAGCGTACGTTTTCTCACCACCGCAGTNGCGAGCGAGATGGCCTATTCCGCCGGTCTGCAGCGCAGAGCGCTGTTTTCCATTGCCTTGGTTTTATATCTTTTTATCATGCTNATAAANGCATCATTAAACCTCTTCCTCAGGGGAAAAAAGGAGGGATAGTATGCTGAAATCAGAACTAAGTCCAAAACGCAGATTCTATGCCGGATTTATGACGGCTCTCATGTGGCTGTCGATCTTTATAACGGCGGCAATCTTAATCGCCATAGTGGTCTATGTCCTCGTAAAGGGGCTTCCCCANGTCACATGGAACCTTCTTTCCACTGCTCCCAGCTATCTCGAAGAAAACATAGGCATATTGCCGAACATATTGAACACNCTGTATATCATAATTGCNACGCTATTTTTTGTNCTTCCCTTGGGAGTGGGCGCCGCTGTTTATCTGAATGAATATGCGAGCAATAAAAGGATTGTTTCAATAATAGAGTATGCCGCCGAAACACTTTCAGGCATACCCTCAATAATNTACGGTCTTGTCGGAATGCTTTTTTTCTGTGGATTCTGGGGTCTTCAAACCTCGATTTTGGCGGGAGCCCTCACTCTTGTCATNATGAATCTTCCGACGATAATGAGGACCACACAGGAAAGTCTTAAAACAGTTCCGCAAAGCTACCGCGAGGGCGCTTTCGCCNTGGGAGCGGGAAAGTGGAGAGTGATAAGGACGGTTGTGCTCCCCAGCTGTGTCGACGGTATAGCCACGGGCTGCATACTCACTGTGGGCAGNATTGTCGGCGAATCGGCAGCTCTTCTCTTCACAGCGGGTTTCGCCCATGCGATAAACGGATTTTTCAAGGGTCTCAANAGCGCTGGCGCAACGCTCACGGTTGCTCTCTATGTCTACGCCAAGGAGCAGGGAGAATTCGACGTTGCCTTTGCTATAGCGGCTATACTTATGCTGCTCACGATTTTAATTAATTTCTCGGTTGCGGTTGTCGGGAAAAAGCTGAAGAGGTAGAATTAGATATGAGTATAATAAGCACAAAGGATCTCTGTCTTTGGTACGGCAGTACACAGGCGCTCAAAGACGTAAGTCTGGAAATAGAAAATAACGCCATCACGGCTCTAATAGGCCCCTCGGGCTGCGGTAAGTCCACCTTTTTAAAAACACTTAACCGCATGAACGACCTTATCCCCAATGTAAAAATCACGGGTGAGGTGTGTTACAGAGGCGAGGATATCTATGCTCCGGGCGTGAATGTGAATACGCTCCGCCGCGATATAGGCATGGTATTCCAAAAACCGAACCCCTTCCCTATGAGCATTTATGACAATGTGGCATACGGGCCGCGCACCCACGGCGAAACTGCAAGGGTGAAGCTGGACGAGATAGTTGAACGCTCCCTCAAGGATGCGGCGATATGGGACGAGGTAAAAGACAGGCTTAAAAAGAACGCCCTCGGCCTCTCCGGCGGTCAGCAGCAGCGTCTTTGCATAGCCAGAGCGCTGGCTGTTCAGCCCCAAGTTTTGCTTATGGACGAGCCGACCAGCGCGCTCGACCCGATTTCTACTGCAAAAATAGAAGAACTTGCTATTTCGCTCAAAGAGAAGTACACTATTGTTATAGTAACTCACAATATGCAGCAGGCAGTCAGAATTTCGGACAAAACGGCCTTCTTCCTCTTGGGCGACCTTATAGAGGCTGGAGATACAACCGAAATCTTCTCCAAGCCTGTCGATAAGCGCACAGAGGAATACATCACAGGGAGGTTTGGATAATGAGAAGACAGCTGGATGATCAGCTCTCCGAACTCAATAATGAAATGATAGAAATGGGAGCTCTCTGCGAAGAGGCCATAGCGCTTGCCGCTACGGCTCTCAGCGAAGGTGATATCGAAATTGCGGCAAAAGTAGCGCCGCTGGACTTAAGAATAGACGAAAAAGAGCGGCTGATCGAGGGGCTCTGCACCAGAATTTTAATGCAGCAGCAGCCTGTGGCAAGCGACCTCAGACAGATAACGGCAGCCTATAAAATGGTGACCGACATGGAACGTATAGGGGATCAGGCCGAAGATATAGCCGAGATAGTCGTCTATTTGGGCGGCCGCACGGCCGAGGAACACTACAACATACGCAAAATGGCCGAGGCCACCATAAAGATGGTAACGGAGAGCGTTGATGCCTATGTTAAGCGCGACATAGATCTCGCCGAAGCGGTGATAGCCTATGACGATGTTGTGGACGATTACTTTGAAACGGTAAAAAACAACCTTATTAACATGATAGCCGATAACCCCTCGGAGGGAAGCTTTGCTCTCGACTTGCTTATGATAGCCAAGTACTTCGAGCGCATCGGAGACCACGCGGTCAATATTGCCGAGTGGGTAGCTTATACTGTCGCAGGAATGATCAGGGAGAAAGACTCATGATTTACTGTGTTGAAGACGATGTTGCCATAAGAGAAATCGAGCTTTATGCCCTGAGATCCACAGGCTTTAAAGCCATGGGCTTNGAGGATGGCGCAAGTTTTTGGACGGCTATGGAGGAGGAGAAACCGGAGCTCGTCATTCTGGATATAATGCTCCCCGGTACAGACGGGGTGGAGCTGCTTAGAAAAATGAGAGCTTCTATAGACTATAGGGATATTCCCGTGATAATGGCGACCGCCAANGGCAGCGAATACGATAAAATCCAAAGCCTCGATCTGGGCGCCGACGACTATGTTGTAAAGCCCTTCGGAGTGATGGAACTCGTCTCGAGAGTGAAGGCGGTTCTGCGCCGAGCAAGGCCGAACATGCCCGGCGAGAAGCTTGAGCTGGGCGAGATTGTCCTTTCTCCCGAGGAGCGGATAGTTACCGTACAAGGCGAGAGGGTGGAGCTTACCTTTAAAGAGTTCGAGCTTTTAAGGCTCTTTATGCTGCGCCCGGGTCTTGCTTTCACACGGGAACAGCTTTTTTCCGATGTTTGGAATATGGACTATACGGGAGAGACAAGGACCGTAGATATGCACATACGCACCCTGCGCAAAAAGCTTGGAAAGGCAGGCTCATACATTAAAACCGTGCGCAATGTGGGCTACAGAATGGAGAAGGAAGAGTGACCAAAAAAATTTTTCGCTCAATTCTTTTTTCCTCACTCATAGCCGTGATTTTGGGCCTTTTAATGGCCACGTTCTTCACATATAAACATTTTGGCTCAGTGCAGGAACAAAAGTTGCGGGGAGAACTGAGGCTTGCCGCGGCGGCTGTTGAGGAGTGCGGAGAGGAATATCTGCAAAAACTGGAAGTAGACGAGCTGCGGCTGACGCTTATAGNTCCCGACGGAAAAGTTTTATACGACTCCAAGNNCGAGGCCGAGAGCATGGAAAACCATGCCGAGCGCAAGGAAGTAAAAGAGGCGCTTTTATACGGCGAAGGCTCAAGTTCGCGCTACTCTACGACGCGCCTGGATAAGACAATCTATCACGCCATTAAGCTGAAAAACGGCGAAGTTCTCAGAATTTCGGTGAGCTATTCGACTGTATCGGCAGTGGTGCGGGGGCTGTTGCCGCTCTTCCTGCTTGCAGCGCTCATAGTTGCGCTGGTAGCCTTGGTGGTTGCTAAGAGCATGGCAAAAAGCATAGTAGCTCCTCTCGACAAGGTCGATTTGGAGCATCCTCTTGAGAACGACACCTATGAGGAACTTTCACCCTTCCTTCTCAGGCTCCACCGCCTCAACGAAAGGGTTGAAGAGCAGCTTGTAAAGCTCAGGCAGAGCGCCGACGAGTTTAACCACATAAGTGAAAACATGAGAGAGGGCCTGGTGCTTCTAAACGATAAAAAGGAGCTTCTGAGCATTAACCCCTCCGCTATGAAGGTCTTCGGCGTGGAAGAAAATCCGAAAGGCGAGAACTTTTTGCAGGTAGACAGAAGCTTAGATCTCAACGCTGCTCTGGACGAGGCCTATGAAACAGGGTATTCTGCGCTTAAAGAAGTGAGAAACGGAAAAAGCCTCAGATTCGACCTGAGCCGCATCGAGAGCGAGGGCGAAACCCTCGGCCTTTTAATCCTCATCATCGATGTTTCCGAGCGTGAACTTGCCGAGCAGAGCAGGCGGGAATTTTCGGCCAATGTTTCGCACGAGCTCAAAACGCCTCTCACCTCCATAATAGCGAGCGCCGAGCTCATGAGAAACAAGCTGGTAAAGCCCGAGGACAGTGAGCGTTTTCTTTGGTATATCGAGGAGGAAGGCAGGCGGCTCCTGGAGCTTATTGAAGACATAATCGAGCTTTCTAAACTGGACGAAGGCAGAAACCTGCCAAAAGAGAACTTTGAACTCTCCGAGCTTGTGAAGGATGCCGCAGAGCAGCTCCGAGACAGCGCTGAGGAGAGAGATATAAGACTCGAGTTGGAGCTGGAGCCCTGCATTATTGAGGGCGTTCCCGGCTTGGCGCAGGAAATTGCGGCAAATCTGATTGAAAATGCCATAAAATACAATGTCGAGGGCGGCAGCGTAAACGTAAGTCTAAAATCCGAGAACGAAAAGGCCGTACTCAAGATTTCCGATACGGGTATAGGCATATCGGCAGAAGATAAAGACAGGGTGTTCGAGCGCTTCTATAGAGTTGATAAGAGTCACTCGAAGAAGACGGAGGGCACGGGCTTGGGGCTCTCGATAGTCAAGCATGCCGCGGCCTGCTTAAATGCCGAAGTGAGGCTCGAAAGTGAGCCGGGCAAAGGTACGGAGATTACAATACTTTTCCCGAAGAAAAAATAAAAGAGAANNAATTATTATAATCGCTGCTGAGAGTTTTTCGGCGGCGATTTTTATTCTGCATTGAAGGAGCAAAAAAATGAAAAAGATTGCCATGTTCACAATGGGCACAACAATATCAATGTTGCNACAAAACCCTTAAANTCCAAAGATTTGAGCGAGGCTTCAATAACGGACGCAATATTGGAAATGCAAAGCACATATGAGGAAAAGAAAAAGAACGCGGAGTTAATTTCGGCCAAGATTAAAGAGGAAAACGGCGTTGAGGAAGCCGTGAAACTCATAGAAAAAGTTATGGAGATATAAAAGGAGCAAAAACTCCCGAATAAGCCCTTCTTCCTTTTGCATTTTTGTGATAGTTTATATATAAGAGTTTTGGGACTTTCAGTTTGCTTTTAAAAGGAGGTAAGATCTTGATTATAGGCATAGATATGGGCGGCACCAATATTGACGGAGTCGCTCTGCGTGAAGGGCAAATTATAAGGCAAGTCAAGCGGCCCGTGGATAGGAGCGAAAACTTTAACAGTATTTGGAGCTGTATAAAAGAGCTCTTTCAGGGAGCAGATAAAGAAGAGATACGGAGAATTCAGCTGAGCACCACCGTCTCGACCAATGCCATAGTGGAAAACAGAATTTCCAAGGTCGGAGTCATGTTGCAGAGGGGTCCGGGTCTAAAATGGCAATTTGAAAATCTGGGTGAGCATGTGGCAGATGTCACGGGCAGTGTGGATCACAGAGGCATACCGGTAAGCCGAGAAGGCGCGGATGAATTTGCAAAAATTAAAGAGGACTTTCTTAAAAATTCTGTGGAAGCCGTTGCGGTTGTCGGCAAGTTCTCTACTCGAAACCCCGATTTCGAAAAGCGGGCGGCCGAGTATCTGCGGGATGATTTTAAAGAGATTACCATGGGCCACACCGTTTCCGGAAGACTCAATTTTCCGAGGAGAGTAAGGACATCCTACCTCAACGCCGCAGTCCACTCCACATTTAAAACATTTGCAGAAAACATAAAAGAGGCTCTGAAGCTCGAAGAAATCGAAGCGCCGGTCTATATCTTAAAGGCCGACGGAGGGACTATTGACTTGGAAGGCGCCATAGCAAAACCCGTCGAGACCATACTCTCGGGCCCTGCCGCAAGCCTTATGGGAATGATTGCCCTTTTAAAAGAAACCAAGACAGACCGCTGTCTTCTCGACATTGGCGGAACTACGACAGATTTATTTTTTCTTGTGGACGGTGTACCCGTTTTTGAACCCTCGGGCATCGAAATCGGCGGGCACAAAACACTGGTGCGCGCTATTTACAGCACATCTGTCGGCCTGGGCGGCGACAGCTATGTCCGCATAGAAGAGGGAAAACTGAAAATCGGCCCGGAGAGAAAGGGGCACGCAGTCGCCTTCGGCGGAAAACATCTCACGCCCACCGATGCCCTTGTCTATCTCGGGGCTATGGAAGCCGAGCATAAATCCGAGAGCGCCGAGGCGTTGGAGAGTGTGGCGAAAGAAATTCAAATGCCGCCCGAGGAATTTGCCGAGTTGATTATAGATAAATTCTGCAAGGCTATAAGAGAAACTGTCGAAAACACTCTCAAAAAGATCAACGAAAGTCCCGTATATACGATAAGAGAGCTGCTAGCTGACAGAACAATAAAACCGCAGTCGGTCGGCGTAATAGGGGGGCCGGCCAAGGCGCTTTCAAAATACTTGGAGAAAGAGCTTAATATGCCGGTTGAATACCCTTTGAATCACGAAATTGCCAATGCAATCGGCGCCGCTTTGGCAAGGCCTACGGTTGAGATTAACCTTATTGCCGATACCGACAGAGAAATTCTCTCTATCCCGGAGACAGGTGTGTATGAGAGAATCAACAAATATTACGAGCTTGAAGATGCGAAAGAGCGCGCCTTAAGCGAAGTCAGGCTTGCCGGCGAGGCCATGGGCCTTTCGGCGGATGTTTCGGGAGCCGAAATTGTCGAGGCGAGCAGCTTCAACATGGTCAAGGGATACAGAGCGGACAAAAACATAAGGGTGAAGGCTCAAAATAAACCCGGACTTCTTACAAAGAGAGAGGAGGAAAGATGATGAAAGCGAAAAACGAACTCGGACTTATACTTTTTCCCGCCTTCGACTGGGCAATCTCGCCCACCCATCCCGAAAGAGAAGAAAGACTGCTCTACACGCAGGACCAACTGCTCGAGGAAGGGATAGAGGATGTGGAGGGAATTCATTTTTTCAACCCTCTGGTAGCGACAAAAAAAGACATCGACCGCGTCCATTTTTCTTATCCGAGCAGCGAAAGACTGCTTACGGAGTCGCATTTTATTGCAGCGGGCGGAGTTATGCGGGCGTTTGATGCGGTTTTAGGGAAGGAAACGGACAAGTCCTTTGCGCTCGTGAGGCCGCCCGGACACCATGCGCAGCGCGTAGTTTACGGCGACAGAGGTTTTTGCATCGCAAATATCGAAGCCGTCGGCCTCGCTTATGCGCGGCAAAAATACGGCGACATGAGGGTTGCCGTTGTGGATACCGACTGTCATCACGGAGACGGGACGGAAGACATATATTGGAACGATCCCGACACGCTCTTCATCTCTTTTCATCAGGACGGAAGAACTCTCTACCCCGGAACGGGGCCTATAGAAGACCTCGGCGGTCCGTCCGCCTTCGGCTGCAATGTCAACATACCGCTCCCGCCGAACACTGGAGACGAGGGATTTCAATATGTGCTCGAGAACACAGTTATCCCCATACTCGAGAACTATAAGCCGGATATCATCATAAACTCGGCGGGGCAGGACAACCACTACACCGACCCCCTTACCAACATGAACTTTTCCGCTCAAGGCTACGCCAAGCTCAACAGCCGCCTAAACCCCGACATCGCCGTTTTGGAAGGCGGATATTCAATTCAGGGCGCGCTGCCGTATGTGAATACGGGAATTATTCTCGCTATGGCGGGACTTGACTATTCAAGCGTTGTGGAGCCCGATTATCACCTTGGAAAATGGAAGCAGTCGGATAGGGTTACGGAGGAAGTGAAAAAAATCTCCGAAAAAGTACTCAACATTTGGCAGAACAAAGAAGCTCTCGGAAGAAAGCTCTTTGAGGGCAAATCTTCCGTAAAGAGAAATCGCCAGGTCTATTATGACACAGCCGGAATTTTTGAGTCGCAAATTCAGGAGTTCAGACCGTGCCCGAACTGCCCGGGGGTGGATTCGATTCAATCTTGGAACGACAGGGGAGCATCGCTTATGGGAATTACCATTCCGAGAAAAGCCTGCCCCGCCTGCCAAAAAGAGGGGTACAAGCTCTTTGAAAAAGCGAAGGGATTGAATTTAAAAAAGAGATTTCTTCAAGATTTAGTGCGGGATGAATTTTTCTCGGAATAATAAGAATATATAAAAAACGGATATTCCAGACTAAAAAAGCTGCCTGCACAGGCAGCTTTTTTGTATACGAAAACCCCGCGCTAGGCGCGGAGGTTCCAAAGCGCTTAAGCTATAAGACAGGACAAAAAAACTCCTTTTGATGTAGGATAG
>JGI24710J26742_10004856_pt1 | contig 10868 bp, 13 predicted proteins | sample BioPla2DNA2_FD_26742 | JGI IMG/M metagenome (IMG submission 26742) | reverse complement strand
CCCCCCGGATTCACGAACGCCCTGACAACGAACACGCCATAGGAGCAACGATGAAGCATCTCCCGGCAATCCTATTCATCGCGGCGGCGGTGGCGGTGCTCGAAGACGCCTTGGTTGCCCTGCTTGGGAACCCCGCGGCAGGGCAAGTGACAGGGCAAGTGGCAGGGCAAGTGGAGAAGAAGTAATCATGTCTATTTTTCAGCGCATCCTCAGACTACCCAAGAAGCTGTTCGCCTCGGTGCTCCGCCGGGAGCCCGGGACCTACAAGGATACCCGGTATTTGAAATTCGAGGGCAAGCACACCCCGGATGCCGAAAACGCGGTTCTGGCTGCGTTTGTCGAGGCCTTCGCATTACTCAGGCAAAAGGGTCACGTCAAGGACTCCCGGCACCGCATTGCTGCCGTCGTGTTTGTGCCCGGCACGGTCTACGACTCCAAGAAGGAATGGGGGTTCTACGACAGCGCCAACGGCATCAACGTAGCCGGGCTTTGCGACGGGCGTGAGATCAGTTTGGCGGTGTCCCCCGAAACCGGAGACCTCAACAAGAAGCGGGGTTACCGGGATGCCCGGCATGAGTGGGGTCACGCCTTGCTTTTCGTGGCGCATCCCAGCTGGACAACCGAACAGCATCACCAAGCCATGGGATTCTAACGATGACCACACCGCGGGAAACCTGGCAGCGGCTGCGCACACGCCTAGCGCTGGCCTGGCGTGCTGTGCTCCGCCGGGTGTTTCCTGGCGACCGCGTACACGACAACCCGAATTACACCCGGGTGCATCCCAACACCCAGAAGAACCGTGAACTGGTTACCCGGGCCTATTGGCGCGCGGTGGCGCATTTGGAATCCGTGCAGCACGGCTGGGGCCATCTGCACCGGATTCACCGCGTGGTGATACGCCCCGGCGTGTTGAAACCCGGGGGTCAATGGGTGATTCCCACCAGGCGTTCCCCACTTGGATTTTTACCGGGATGGTGTACGAAAACCAAAATTGTGTTAGCATCTGATGTGGAAGGCAACGTTGACGTGAGACTAGCCACACAGATGTGGGCCCGCGCGATTCTGGCCCACAGCGGCGTTCCGCAACACGAGCAGGACGCCGTTATCAGCCGTGCGGGTTGCTAGCCCCGGCGTCAGGAGATCAGGCAGACCAGAGATGAAAACCGTAGTGAAAACAATAACAGCAGCGCTGCTGATGGCGGCGCTATGCGGCTGCTCGACACTGCGCACCGCGGGTAAGCTGGCGGCGGCCAACAACGAGTACGCCAAGGTGTTGCTGGAGGTCTACGAACTCACGAAGGCCAAGCCGGGCTTCAACCCTGGCGAGGGCTACGTGTACCAGCGGGTGTACTATTACCAGGGCACGGAATGCCGGGCCGAGGACATCACCTGGAAAGACATGTGGGTGCAGACCGGCGGCGCCGGCACCAATGCACAGCCCTCCGGTGCCGTACCTGCAGACGCCCTGACTCCCGAAGTCCAGGCCGACCTGGCGGAAATCACGGCGCTCATTGAGTCCCTGGGTATCACTGCGGAGACCGACTGATGGCCACGGGATTTAAGCTCACCCCGGCGGAAGGCCTGGCGCTGGTAGGCGTGCTGCGCGACAACCTGTCGGTTGTGCAGGTCGCCACGGTGCTGCTCACCGCCTTGGGCCCCCGGCGGGCCTCCATGGCACTCAAGGGCAACCTCAGCATGAAGCTAACCCAGGAGGAACTCGTGGCCGTGCTGCGGGAAACAGCGGCGCTGGTGCTCGGCAAAACCACGGCGGAGAAAGTCACCCGGGTGGCGCTCGCGGCCAGGCCCGCCTTTGGTTCCCAGGAGCGCTACGCCGAGGCCATTGGGTACGCCAAAACCAAGCTCAAAGCCGTGGTGCTCCGCATACAACAGGCCTCCATGGTGTCTGCAACGCGTCCCGACCTCGACAACCATCCCTACACGATTACCGGCTACGGCCCGGTAAACGCCTGGTGGCAGCTCGACGACTCGGTACTCACCAAGATTTTAACCCGGATGCAACAGAAGAACGTCCGGGTGTTCGTCGTTGAGGCGCTGGGCAACGCCGGCGAAGACGTGCTGGGCATCCCGGAGAAAATGGCTAGGGTACAGGCCAAGTATCAATTTGTGCTGGGGCTCTGCGACAAGCTGGGGCTTTGGTTCAACCCCGTGGTGTTCAACGACAACGCCGGNGACGGCGCGTATTCCAACGGCGGCGTCAAGTTGGCGCAGCGCATGGCGCCCGCCCGGGCCTTCGTGGACTGGATTGCCCAGCAAGGCCATCAGCACTGCGTGTTCATCACTCCGGTAGCCGAAACCCAGACCGATGCCGGCAGGCAGNTGCAGAGCTACGCCGCCAAGGTGCTGGGAGCCCAGGGATTCCGGCTGTGCACCAATGATCCCAGCAGGCCCAAGGGCAACGCCAGCTGGTCGCAGGACTACTGCTACCACAATATGTCAGTAACGGATTGGCCCCCGGATCGNCGGGCCTACGTGCTTTCCGACACNGGGCCCGCGATACGCCAGCTGTCCGGCGGCAGTCTGAACGGTCCCGGGCAGCCCGACGCCGTGCGCAACTGGGTGGCCGCTGGTGTGGCCAGAGGCCAGCGTCTGGTGGCGTTTTACGAGTTTCAATACGCGGGCTACAACGAGGCCTGCATTGACGCCCTGGCGGCCCCTGTGGCCGCGGAGACCGGCGGCTCCGTGGTTCCCGTCCCTGTGGACGGCCTCAAGCCCTCGGAGGTCAACTGGCTGGGGCCCAACTTCAGCAACGCCAAGATCACCAAGCAGCTGCTCACGCCGAAGATCAAAGGCAACCGGCTGTATTTCGGGCTGTCGGAGCCCCTGGGCTGGCCCAAGAGCGGCGAAAAGCAGGTGGACGCCCTGGGGTTCCTGATACGCAAGATCGGCGGGGTGTANCGCGGCGGCAAAGTCGAGTGGTGTGTGAGTTCACGGGGCTGGTACGACATCCGCACCAATGTGCTCGATGGNTACAACGGCTCCACGATGCCGGTTTCCGGNGAAACCGTGTGGTGCGGACTCGGGCACCCCAAAAACGGTTCCGAGTGTTCAACAATTGTAGCCGTGGAGTGGCCATGAGTACAGCAGCAGTGATTGCAGGACTGAAAACAGCGGAGAGCGTAGGAAAAGTCGTGGTTAAGGCCACGAAGGCCGGGCTGAAAGCCAGCCGCAAGGCGATTGCATGTAAGGAGTTGGAAGATGCGAAGGATTACGATAACAACGGTCGTATTGGCTCTGTTGGTGGCCGCAAGCGGGTGCAACGGCGTCGCAGTGGTAAAACGGGGTCCCAAGGCCGGCGAGCTTAACTGGTTTGGCCGCCTGGTGACCTGGAGCGGTTTTGACCGGCTGGGACTCGCCAAGACCGAAGAGCTGCCGGGCGCCTACGACGCGCCTGTCGTCCAGGAGTACCCATGACCATCAATCTAGACATTGCCCATTATATCGCCGTTGGGGTTTCCGCTGTTGTGGTTGGCCTGCTGGCGGTGTTCTACAAGCAGGTCACCAACGTCATCGTGTGGCTGCTGCATAGACTCGGTGTGAGGTTCAAGCGCAGTCTGGGCTACCATGTGAACTGCCCGGGTGACGNCGTGGCCAAGGAGTTGCAGAGCATCCGTGCCCAGCTGCAGTCCAACGGCGACACCTCGATTCGGGATGCCGTCATGCGCACCGAGCAGCGCGTCATGGGGTTGTCCCGTGAGGTCCGGCATCTCCGGGTTACCCATGACCTGTTTACCGAGAGCATGAACTTCCCGGCGTTTCGCGCCGACGCCGACGGCAAAACGGTGTGGATGAACCGCGTGCTGAAACTCATAGCGGGCATCACCGATGACAACGACGCCTTGGGCATGGCTTGGCTGAGCCTCGTACACCCCGATGACCGCGACAATGTCAGGGACCGCTGGCTGAAAGCCGTGGAGGAGCGCCGGGAGTACTCCGACAAATACCGCGTGGTGACCAGGCCCTACGGCAAGGTGATCACCATTGCGTCGCTGGCCAAACCGATTCGCACCGAGGGCACGCTTACGGGCTGGAGCGGCACGTTTAGAATTCTGGGCTCCAAGACCGACCAGTCCACGTCGTGGGGTAGCTATTTGAACGTCTGCGCCGACCTTGCGGAGCGCGGTGAGTTCGAGGAAGAAGGGCCGGTTACCCGATGACCACCCCTGTATTACTGCACCGAGACCAGCTGCGCGAGGGCTTGATTATCAGCCGGAGGCGCAAGGACTGTATTGCCAGGTCTATCATGCTGGCAACCGGCAGCCGCAGATTTCGTATTCTGCCCGACGCCTGGAACCACGACGCCATACTGGTGCGCGACCCCGGTACCCAGGAGTTGAGAATCGGCGACGCCTTGTATCCCGGCTGTGTGCTGACTCCCGTGGAAACCTGGGAACGGGACTGTGTTAAACACGACACCAAGATCATCGTGCTGGAGCTGCCCGGCGCCGGGCCCGAACTGGAGACCCAGGCGGCGAACTGGTGGCTGCACAACGTCTACGGGCGCAAATACGACAAGGTGGCGATTTGGCGCCTGGCGCTGAAAACCATTTTAGGCGACTGGACCACGGGCCGCGTGGGACTGGCCTCCAGGTTTTACTGCACGGAAGGCGTGCGGGAAGCCTACGCCGCTGTGATTCGTGCCGCGGACACCGATATTGAGGACCCCTGGGGCAAAAAGGTCAACCCCACGCCGGGCACCACAAGAAAGCGTTGGAAATCAGGGCAACTGCGGGACCTGCCGCAGGTATTCACTATGGAGGGCAGGAAGTACGCAATAGCCCCGTAACCGAAACCGCGGAGCCCCTGGGGTTCCGCACAACAGCAAAGGAGAACCGTGGAGATCACACATGCGCAAGCCGTCAGGCTTGTAACCAAACACGGGGGGATAAGGGCGGCGGCCAGACACGCCGGGATATCGTATTCGACACTGCGTCGCCGGTATCACAACATCAAGGGCCTGGAGAAAACCAGGCTGCAGCACATCAGNAAGGAGCCCTGTGCACAGGGNCCCAAGTCTCTGGAGGACTTCCGGGCGGCACACGACAGGTCGTACATCGTGCCCAACGCGATTAAAGCCGGTCTGAAACGGCTGGGCAAGCGGGGCTGGGAATACGAGGACGCCTTTGCCAGGGAAATCAGCGTGTCGTTGCGCGACCTCAGCACGTATCGCGGGGATTTCGTGGANTACATCGTGGTGNTGCGCAGNGGCAGGCGCATCTGGGCGGGCTCGCCGGGCTTCGCCGATGAACTCCGGGGGCTGCTATGAGCACCGCGCGTAAATCCAAGACCAAGGCTCTAGGCGCCAAGAAGAAGGCCGCCTCTGGGTGCAGTCCAGCGAGTTTTGGGCGCAGTCCGGCGGGCTTTGGGCGCAGCGCCGAGGAATTCGAGCGNCTGCACGTGGAAACCGCAAACGAGGCCTTTCTGCGGCGTCGCGTAGCCGAACTTGAATCCCAGGCTTTGAAGGAAAAGGTGGCCACGGGCGAGGCCCTGGAGATCATCCGTGCGGTGCAGGACTCCATTGCGCAGGCCGTGCCGCCGAAGTTCAACTACAGGCCCGGCAACAAGTCCAAGTCGCCGTGTGTGCACGTGCTGCACCTTACCGATATCCACTACGGCGAGGTCGTGGTGGCCGACGAGATCGACGGCTTCGGTGAGTACAACCCGGAGATCGCCGAGCGTCGCACCGAGGCCCTGGCTCGCATGGTAATCAANAAAACCAAAGCGCAGCGGGCCGCCTATAACGTGCCCGAGCTGCACATCATCGGCACCGGGGACTACATCAGCGGCGGCATTCATCCCGAGCTGAAGGTCACCAACGCGTTTCCCGAGCCCGTGCAGGCCGTGCGCTGCGGTTACATGCTGGGCGCCATGTTCGCGGGGTTCGCACCTTGGTTTAAGCAGGTAACCGTGGACATGATTACCTTGGACAACCATGGCAGACTGACCCGCAAGCCGCAGGCCGCCCAGGGCGGGCTGAACAACTGGGGCTACGTGGTGGCGGAGGTCGCCAAGCAGCACGTGGCCAAAATCAAGAACATCCGGGTGAACGTGCACGCCAAGCCCTCGGCATTGATTCCCGTGGGTCCCGAGCGCTACCTGGCGTTCCACGGNCATCAGATACGCGGCTGGGCCGGCAAGCCGTACTACGGNTTCGACCGCCGGGCGGCCATGGAGGCCATTAAGCGCATGGGGGCCGCCGATGCGGGCTTCACCAAGCTGCTGCTTGGGCATTTCCATCACGGCGTGGATGCCGACATCTGGAAACTCGGAGGTTCGATGTCGGGCACCAACGCCTTCGACGCCTCCTGTGGCCGGCATTCCAAGCCGCATCAGACCAGCTGGTTTGTGCATCCCAAGCACGGCGAGTTTGACTGGACGCGCTGGTGGCTATAGGATGGTTGCCATGGTTACGCCGCGCAAGGGTATGGTTGTTGAGGTCGTGTTTCTGGATCACTCCATGAATATGGAGCACGCACCGGAGTTCACCGCGTATGGCCGGGTATCCAAGGTAACCCGCACTACGCTGATCATCGACACCTGGCACTACACCGATGCCGGCATACCCCGGGACACCAACGTGGAGAGCTTCTCGTTGGTGCGCAGCGCCATTAAGAAAATCACGCCCTTGGTGCCGAAATCGAGTAAATAGGGAATGCATGCAGACGTTCAACATAGGTGTGGAACGCGTTCCACAGCGGGTGGGGCTGCGGCCTCCCAAGGTGTCGTTACGGGGGTCCGCTGATGACCGACCCGCAACAACCGGTTTACGGAGCAAGCCCGCAAGTCTTGGACCCGGTGCCAAGTGCGCTATGCGCCGAAGGCCTGTCTCCTGCTTCGGTGACGGGAGCAATCCTTTGGCTGATCCGCTACCACTTTTCGGCGGCGTCCAATATCGTTAGCCCGGCGTTGCGATCGTTGCTCTGGCAGGGCTACCCCGATGGGCGCTCGGACACGCTGCCGGATTCCGCGCTGGTTGTGGAGCCCGCTACGAAGTGGAAAGCCGATCTAGTGCAGGCTCGTCCGGGGGTATTCGTGCGCCGTCGCGTCTGGAAGCTCGATCACCTGGGCATGTTCGGCAGCGCGTATCAGCAGGACTTCGACGGCGCCCAGAAAATCGAGCGTCAGGTCTCCGGTGCCCACGTGGTGTACTGCATCAGCAGGAACCCCGGAGAAGCCGAGGAACTCGCCTGGGAAATCACTGGACAGCTGGAGGGGTTCTCTGTTAATGTAGCCGTAGACATGAATATGGTTACGTTCAGAGTCGCCGAGGTGCCGGAACCGGCGCCGCTGGAGGAGAGCGACAAGCACTGGGTGGTGCCTGTTGGCGTGACGTACGTGTTTAACCGGGCGTGGCTTGTGCACCAGGCCAGCGTTCCGCTGTCGAAGTTCACAATAGGAGTGCAGGAGTAAATTATGTCTTACGTCGTACCGCAAACGTTGGTGTTCCAGGAGTTTGAGGCCGCCCCAGCCGTGGTTTCCACGGCACAAAATGCCTGCATTATCGGACCGCGGCGCTCGCTGATCCGCTACGCCAATCTCAAGGAAAAGCCTCAGGGTCTTCTGGGCAAGTACTCCTACCTGATGGGTAACACACATGAGTGGCCGCATCGGGAATCCGGTGATGTCGTGATTACCGACAGCGTAAAACTCTTTATTGACGACGCCCTGCTGAAATACGCCTCGGCTCCCGCTGCCGCACAGGCCACGGCAAAATCGTTGGCGTTACGGGCTAAAATCAAGGGCGAGGCCTCCGGTGGCAACGTTATCCGCGCCGAAAACCTGGTGTTCAGCGGCAAGCAGCGCACCGCCAGCATTCCCTGTGATGTAAAGCCCGGCGACGTGGTGCGGGTTTCCGCTACGGTTGGCGACGAGAACGTCACCGCGGAATCCAAAGTCGTGGGTCTGCTGCCGGAGCGCGTGGCGGCTACGGTTGCAGCGGCTGCGGCGGCAGAGGGCAACCTGCAGGCCGCGCGTGAGGGCTCCGTTACAGTTGATCTCGAAGTCGGCGTGGATGTTCCGACCCTGACGGCGGTAATAAGCACACTAAACACCGGTACCCATGTGTACACCTCCGGGGTGGTTGAGGACAGCTACACACTGGTTTGCATCGAGGGCGGCGAGTTGCACGACGCGGTTTTTGCCTTGATTTCCGCTAGCGGCACCGACTCCGTGCCGGAGTTCAAGTTTACCGTAGAATTTACGGAAGTACAGGACGTTGGGCCCAAGAAGGCTCTCAGCCTTGGTTTTGAGGACGACCAGGGTGGCGACTATGTATTTGAGGCCGGTACCCAGTGGAAACTCGATGTGGAGTTTCCCTGCACGGCGGTGGCGGCGGCATCCGGCGGCAACTACAGCGGCGCCGAGGACACCACCTATGTGATCACGGTGGCGCGCGGCGGCCTGATTTCCGAGGACAACCCGCCGTTGATTATGGTCTCCACGACAACGGGTTACGACTTCAGCGGTCCGCATGAGGTCACCGCGTCGGGTACCAGTGTTGCCATTGGCACACGCGGGGTCTCCATTAAGTTCACCGGCACGGCTTTGCTGCTTGGCGACCAGTATTCGATTACGGTGAAAGCCGAATCCGCGGGTGAGTTGCAGACCATTGTGCTCCAGGACGTGTTGCCAGCCGCGCTGCTGGACCTCGACGAGGACACCGGTGAGCCGCCGGTGCTGAATCTCGCGCTGCATATTCAAAAGAGTTTTGAAGTCACTCGGGGGCGCAGCGGACATGCTCCGCTTACAAACTTTGACATCGAAGACACCCAGATCGTGGTGAAACCCGGGATTTTCGGCACCGATGCCCGGGTGCTGGATGCCAGCAAACGCTTGGTTGAGCTACCTGCAGTGGACGGAACCCTGTTTGTCGAGTTTGCGACAACGGTTCGCGCCGGTGTCGGTGTTGTCGGCAGTATTTTCGGCGTTAACGCGGTCTCCGCCCTGGGTGTTGTGGACCCCGCTAACCCCCTGGCCTACGGTGTCTACAAGGCGTTGTCCAACACGGACAACGGCAGCGTGATGTATATNCAGACCGCNGGNGACAGCCTGGAGGACTACCTGGCCGCACTTGAGGTGCTGTCACAGCGCAACGACGTTTACTACTTGGCGCCGATGACGTTTGACCGTGAAATCCAGGACGCCTGTGCTGCCCACGTGAACAACATGAGCGCACCGGAGACCGGGCGTTGGCGTCGCACTCTGGTTTGCCGCCCGGGAGTCCAGGAATTCCCGTTGGTGGATGAGCACACGCAGTCCGGCGTTGTGCTGGCCACGGTTACCGATGACCCCGCGGAGTCCGGCACACAGTACACCCGTGTAACCATTACGTCAGAAGACGTAAACCTGATGGACATCGGGGTTCGGCCTCGGGACCTGGTGCGAATTCAGTTCGTTCCCGATGGCTTCGGCGGCACCACGTACACCGAGTTTTCAATTGATGCCGTGATTTCGCCCACGGAGCTTCGCATTACAGGCGGCGTCAACACCCCGATTACGCTACCGTCCAAGATGGAAATCTGGCGCCGGCGCACCAAAGACGAGCTGGCCCAGCAAGTGGGTTCTGAGGCGGCNTCGTTTGGCAGCCGCCGGGTTTCCAGTGTGTGGCCGGATTACCCCGAAGTCGCGGGTAAGCCGGTTCCGGGCTACTACCTGGCCGCCGCGCTGGCCGGTCTGGGTTCCAGCGTGTTGCCGCACCAGAGTCTGACTCGTGTGGCGGTGTCGGGATTCGACGCCATGACGCGCACCACGCAGCTGTTCAGCGCGGCACAGCTAAACACCATGGCGGAAGCCGGGGTGCTAATTGTTACCCAGGCTCCTACGGGTCAGATTTACGTGCGGCATGACCTCACGACGGATACTTCCGACATCAACACCGCGGAGCAGATGCGCACCACCAACCTGGACAGCATCAGTTACGTGCTGTTGTCTCGGCTGGCGGGTACCCGCGGCGGGCGCAACATCACACCGCAGCTCGCGGACCTCATCCGTATTTCCGTGCTGGAGGCGATTTCCGCATTGCAGACCGCCACGTATTCGGAAACCATTGGACCGCAGGTATTGGGTGTTGTTGGGGACGTGACCTGTGTTCAACATCCCCTGTTTAAGGACAGATTCCTGATTACGGTGCGTCCTGAGCTGCCGTACCCCTGCAACAACGAAGAACTTCACATTGTAGTCGCATAACTAGGAGAGCGTTATGAGTGCCGATATGTTTGGTCGCAGTTTTACCTACGGGGGCTCCCTGCTGCCGGAGAACACGTTGTTAACCAATACCGCCGGTCTGGCCAGCGGTCTGGTTACCGGCGTCAGGCTGGATTACTACCAGCAGCTCAGCCGCATGTGGTCGCTGGCTTCCGGCGGCAAGGTGTATATCGTTGCCGGGGATACCCAGGGGCAGTGCAACGTTGACGAGCTTTGGGGCACCGGAACCGGAGGAAAGCCAAATGCCGGTGTTTGTACCCCGGGCACCGCGATACTCTCCGGGCGCAACGGGCTTTGCGGTCCAGGGGCTCAGATAGCGAGTAATGCTTCCGTGACGATGCACCACTGTGTAATGAACAGCTTTGGCATCAGCGGCAGCAACGGCAACATGCAAATCGTGAAGAGCGCTGGCATGGCGTTTATCAAGCTGACCTAGGGGTCAGCTAGAAAGGGGTCACGTGTTTGGCCGAGTTGTCCGTGGCGTTGTTGCCGATGTCATCCCCGCCAGCAACGTATACCTGGTTCGTGTGCCGCTATCCGTAGCCGCGGTACACTGCGTCGCGCTGACCCCCGCGGCTTATGTCTTTGGTGCGCGCACATTTGGGTTCTACCCGCCGGGCACACCGGTTATCTGCGTGTTGTTTAAC
>JGI24710J26742_10004849_pt1 | contig 10876 bp, 5 predicted proteins | sample BioPla2DNA2_FD_26742 | JGI IMG/M metagenome (IMG submission 26742) | reverse complement strand
CACGGAAATATCTAATAGTTGTAAGCACAGGGTTTGGAGCTGTTTGACCAAGTCCACAAAGAGCACCATCTTTAACTGAAATAGAAAGTTCTTCTAGCAACTCAATATCTCCATCTTTTCCTTCACCTTTTACTATTCTATCAAGAATTTCAAGCATTCTCTTTGTTCCAAGGCGACAGTGAACACACTTTCCACAAGATTCTTTTGCAGTAAAATCGAGGAAAAAGCGAGCCATGCCAACCATACAGGTGCTTTCGTCCATAACAACCATACCGCCAGAGCCCATTATTGCTCCTGTTTCGCCTAATTTTTTATAATCTATAACTGTGCTGAGTTTTTCCTCAGGGATACATCCACCAGAAGGACCTCCCATTTGAACTGCTTTAAATTTTTTGTTATCTCTAATTCCGCCACCAATATCATATATAACATCGTGGAGTGTTTTGCCCATCGGAATTTCAACGAGTCCACCCTTGCTGATTTTTCCTGTAAGAGCAAATACCTTTGTACCCTTACTGTCAGGTGTTCCCATTGCTGCGAATGCTCCACCACCGTTTAAAATAATCCAAGGAACATTTGCAAAAGTTTCAACATTATTTATGTTAGAAGGCTTGAGCCAATAGCCTGCTGCTGCTGGGAATGGTGGCTTTAGCCTTGGCATTCCTCTTTGACCCTCAAGCGACTCAATAAGGGCTGTTTCTTCACCACATACAAATGCGCCTGCTCCAGCCTTTATACGCATTTTGCAAGAGAAGTTGCTACCTAAAATATTGTCACCCAAGTATCCTTTTGCAGTTGCTTGCTTTATAGCATTTTCAAGTCTTAAAATTGCAAGTGGATATTCTGCCCTAACATACACTACAGCTTCATCTGCGCCCATAGCATATGCACCTATCAACATTCCTTCAATAAGGTTATGTGGGTCTCCCTCAATAACTGCCCTATCCATAAATGCACCTGGGTCACCCTCGTCAGCATTACAAATAAGGTATTTTTTATCTGCTTTAGATTCTTTTGCAGCATTCCATTTAAACCAAGTTGGAAATCCTGCTCCACCTCTACCAGCAAGACCTGAGAGTTTTATTTCTTCAATAACATCTTCTTGAGTCATTCCAGTTTTTAGGATTTTTTCAAGAGCGCCATAACCTTGGTCTTCAATATAATCTTCAATTTTCATTGGGTCAATTACACCACAGTGTCGCAATGCAATTCTTGTTTGTTTATCTAAAATTTCTTTATCTTCTTGTGAAACCTCAAGCTTGGAAAGCAATGAAAAATCAGACTCGTTTATTGCTTGTGCAATTGTTTGAACATCTTTTTGAGATACCTTAACAAGCCTCGTAAGACTACCATCGTCAAGATACAAGTCTACAATAGGTTCAAGATAACACATTCCAATACAACCTGTAATAGTGAGGTCTGCTTTGAGGTTGCCCGCTTTTATAAGTGCGTCAAGCTCGTTATAAACTTTGCTTGCGCCGGCTGCAATACCACAGCTGCCTTGTCCAACAACTATCTTCATTGTTCTCCCTCCTGTGCATCTTTTTTAAGTTGCTTTAATATCTTCTTTGTAGAGTCAGGAGTAAGTGTGCCGTATGTTTCATCATTTATCATCATAACTGGTGATAAACTGCAACATCCAAGACAAGCAACATTTTTAAGTGTAAACAAGCCATCCTCAGTAGTCTGCCCGTCGGTAATGCCTAGCTCCTCTGTTATTGCCTGCTCAATTCGGTCTGAACCATTAACATGGCACGCCGTGCCCTGACAAAGCATAATAAGATATTTGCCCACTGGCTGAAATCTAAACTGGGTATAAAAAGTAGCAACACCCATTACCTTTGCCGGTTTAATACCTGTCTGCTCTGCTATGTGATAAATCACATCAATTGGGAGATAACCATAAATTTCCTGTGCGCCTTGTAGTATTGCTATTAGACTTCCTTCAACACTTTTATATTTGTTTAGGGTATCTTCTAGCAAAGTCAAATCGCTGTTACAACTATTCTTGCAACAATCCATCTCTCTTCCTCCTTGTTAAGCATATTTAAAATCAGCACTATAATTATACCTTGCTATTTTTTATTAATCAAGCGTTAAAATAAAAACATAATTGTTATTTTTCTGTCAGTTTTCCACATATATGATTTAAAATAATATTAGATTATTAAATGATGATATTTCAAACGAAATAAAACTTTTAAAAGCATTTTGTTGCCAATTTAGAATTAAATGTTAATTTTATCTGAATAAAATATTTTTACCCAAAAGTATGATTTATTTTTAATTTATTTCTCATTTTATAGTTGAGCCACTGTGCGCCCATCCTCACGGATATCAAAGCTTAATTTCTTTTATCTCACAACAAAGTTTTATATTTTTCGTTTCTCAGTTTTCATTCGGGTTAACGGCAATTACATTTTTTTGTAAAACAATATCATACTACTTTAAAAATAAAATAAAAAATAAACGCTCCGCAAAAAAACGGAGCGTTTAATATTAATTATAAAAATTATAATTATTCGTTAATGCTAATAACAACACCTGAACCAACTGTGCGTCCACCCTCACGAATAGCAAAACGAAGACCTTCTTCGATTGCGATTGGTGTGATAAGCTCAACATCCATCTCAACATTATCACCAGGCATACACATCTCTACACCATCTGGAAGAGAAACAACACCAGTAACGTCTGTTGTACGGAAATAGAACTGTGGGCGATAGTTACTAAAGAAAGGTGTGTGACGGCCACCCTCATCCTTGTTCAAGATATAAACTTGACCACGGAATTTTGTGTGTGGCTTAATTGAACCTGGCTTTGCAAGAACTTGACCACGCTCAATGTCTGAACGCTGAACACCACGAAGAAGAGCACCAATGTTGTCTCCAGCCTCAGCATAATCAAGGATTTTACGGAACATTTCGATTCCAGTAACAACAACCTTTTTACCGCCATCGGACAAGCCAACAATTTCAACTTCTTCACCAGAATTTAGTTGACCACGCTCAACTCTACCTGTAGCAACTGTTCCACGACCTGTGATTGTGAAAACGTCCTCAACAGGCATAAGGAATGGAAGGTCAGCCTTACGCTCTGGGTCTGGAATGTAGCTATCAACAGCATCCATAAGCTCAAAAATTGGCTTTAGCTCAGGAGCGCTAGTGTCTGTGCCTGCATACTCAAGTGCTTTGAGAGCAGAACCCTTAATGATTGGTGTGTCATCACCTGGGAACTCGTACTCATCAAGAGTTTCACGAATTTCCATTTCAACAAGCTCAAGAAGCTCTTCGTCATCAACTTGGTCAACCTTGTTCATAAATACAATGATGTATGGAACGCCAACCTGACGAGCAAGAAGCAAGTGCTCTTTTGTTTGAGCCATTGGGCCATCTGTTGAAGCTATAACAAGAATAGCACCGTCCATCTGAGCTGCACCGGTAATCATATTTTTGATNTAGTCGGCGTGACCAGGACAGTCAACGTGAGCATAGTGTCTTTTTTCTGTCTCATACTCAACGTGTGATGTGCTAATTGTAATTCCGCGCTCTCTCTCCTCTGGAGCCTTATCGATGTTTGAGTAATCAATAAATGCTGCTCCTCCTGCAATTGAGAGTGTTTTTGTGATTGCAGCTGTAAGAGTTGTCTTACCATGGTCAACGTGACCAATTGTACCAATATTAACATGGGGCTTTGTTCTTTCAAATTTTGCCTTTGCCATTGGTTTTTCCTCCTTTATTAACAAAACAATAATATTTTAATTTAAAAATTGAATTCTTGATTATTCTACCAAAAATTTCTATTCATTTCAAGTGCTTTAAGCATTATTTTTTGACCTATCGCTAATAATCTCTTCAGAAATAGATTTTGGAACTTCAGCATAGTGGCTAGGCTCCATTGCATATTGCCCTCTACCCTGTGTTTTTGAGCGAAGATCTGTTGCATAACCAAACATATTAGAAAGTGGAATAAACGCATTAACTTGTGTTGCGCCTGTTCTAGTTTCCATACCCTGAACAAGTCCACGGCGAGAGTTGATATCACCAATAACATCTCCCATATACTCTTCAGGCACGATTACTGCAATTTTCATAATAGGCTCCATAAGAACTGGGGATGCTTTTTTCATTGCATCTTTAAACGCCATAGAACCTGCAATCTTAAATGCCATTTCGGATGAGTCAACCTCGTGATAAGAACCATCATAAAGTGTTACCTTAACATCAACAACATTAAATCCTGCAAGGGTACCTGAAAGCATTGCTCCCTTAATACCAGCCTCTGCAGGCCCGATGTATTCCTTAGGAACGGAACCACCAACAATTTGGTTAACAAACTCGTATCCTTTTTCTGGGTTAGGCTCAATACGGATTTTAACATGTCCATACTGACCACGACCACCGGATTGACGAGAATATTTGCAGTCAACATCGGCAGGCTGTGTAATTGTTTCTCTGTATGCAACCTGAGGTTTACCTACATTTGCCTCAACCTTAAATTCACGAAGTAATCTGTCGACGATTATTTCAAGGTGAAGCTCACCCATACCAGCAATAATAGTCTGCCCAGTTTCTTCATCTGTATAGCATTGGAATGTTGGATCTTCTTCTGCAAGTTTTTGTAGAGCAACTCCCATTTTTTCTTGACCTGCTTTTGTTTTTGGCTCAATTGCAACTCTAATAACTGGGTCTGGGAACTCCATTGATTCAAGAATAATAGGATTCTTTACATCACAAAGTGTATCACCTGTTGTTGTATTTTTAAGTCCAACAGCTGCCGCAATATCTCCCGAATAGCAACAATCAAGGTCTTGCCTATGATTTGAGTGCATTTGAAGAATGCGTCCCATACGCTCATTACAGTCTTTAACTGAGTTATAAACTGTGCTTCCTGCTTTTACAGAACCTGAATATACACGGAAGAAACAAAGCTTTCCTACAAATGGGTCTGTAGCTATTTTAAATGCAAGTGCTGAGAAAGGCTCTTCATCAGATGAATGACGAACTTCCTCTTCACCAGTCTTTGTGTTAACACCTGTGATTGCCTCAACATCTGTTGGAGCTGGCATATAATCAATAACTGCATCAAGAAGCATTTGAACGCCCTTGTTTCTGTATGAAGTTCCACAAGTAACTGGAACCATTTCGTTTGCAATTGTTGATTTTCTGATGCAAGCCTTGATTTCGTCCATTGTGAGTTCTTCACCCTCAAGGTACTTTTCAAGGAGAGCCTCGTCCTGCTCTGCAACATGCTCAACTAGCTCGTCACGATACTTTTGAGCAAGCTCCATCATATCCTCAGGAATGTCCTCTTCTCTTACATCAAGACCTTTATCGTCATAATACACTTCAGCGCGCATTTTAACAAGGTCTATAATGCCTTTAAAGTCCGCCTCAGTACCAATTGGCAACTGAATTGGAACAGCATTACACTTTAATCTATCTCGCATCATTTCTACAACATTATAGAAATCTGCTCCTGTAATGTCCATCTTATTGATGTAAGCCATACGAGGAACGCGATACTTATCAGCCTGACGCCAAACGGTTTCAGACTGTGGCTCAACACCGCCTTTTGCACAAAGCACTGTTACAGAACCGTCAAGCACTCTAAGTGAACGCTCAACTTCAACTGTAAAGTCAACGTGTCCAGGTGTGTCGATAATATTTATTCTGTGATCTTTCCAAAAACAAGTTGTAGCAGCAGAAGTGATTGTAATTCCTCTTTCTTGCTCCTGCTCCATCCAGTCCATAGTCGCAGAACCGTCGTGAGTTTCACCAACCTTGTGAGTAATTCCTGTGTAGAAAAGGATTCTCTCAGAAGTTGTTGTTTTACCGGCATCTATATGCGCCATGATTCCAATGTTTCTGGTAAGTTCCAATGATACCTGCCTTGGCATTATTATCCTCCCACTGCCGTTTTTTGAAACGACATAAACTTAAAACATTGTAAGGTAAGTCCTGCAAAAGCAGTCTATTACCATCTGAAGTGTGCAAAAGCCTTATTTGCTTCTGCCATCTTGTGCGTATCTTCACGCTTTTTGTATGCTGAACCTGTTGAATTAACTGCATCCATAATCTCTGATGCAAGTCTTTCCTTCATAGTTCTTTCAGAACGCTGACGGCTGTAGAGTGTAATCCAACGCAATCCTAGTGTTTGTCTTCTCTCAGGACGAACCTCAACTGGAACCTGATAAGTAGCACCACCAACACGACGAGCCTTTACCTCTAAAACTGGCATAACATTTTCCATTGCGGATTCAAAAACCTCTAATGGATCGTTACCTGTTTTTTCTCTAATGATGTCAAAAGCGTCATAAACAATCTTTTGAGCAACACCTTTTTTGCCATCATACATAACATTGTTGATAAGCCTTGTTACAAGCTTTGAATTATAAAGCGGATCTGGCAAAACATCACGTTTTGCTATCTGGCCTCTTCTTGGCACTTCGCTTCCCTCCTTCATAATAATGATATCATCGGTACTCGAGTGACAACATTCCCGTGGCGCCAATGGAGGCGTATATATATACACTCTCACCATTGGTGCATAAAAATTATGCAGCCTGCAAGAAGATTGTTTCTTTTACCTTCCAATATAAATTGAACTTAGTTTTTAGCAGCTGTTTTAGGTTTTTTCGCACCATATTTGGAACGAGCCTGCATTCTGCCAGAAACACCCTGTGTATCAAGTGTTCCACGAACAATGTGGTAACGAACACCGGGAAGGTCTTTAACACGTCCACCACGAATGAGAACAACGCTATGCTCCTGAAGGTTGTGACCTACACCTGGGATGTAAGCAGAAACTTCAATTCCGTTTGTAAGGCGAACTCTAGCAATCTTACGAAGCGCTGAGTTAGGCTTTTTGGGAGTTGCAGTTTTAACAGCTGTACAAACACCACGCTTTTGTGGAGAATCGTTATCTGTCATAACATTTTTCTTTGAGTCTAGACCTTTTAGAAGAGCTGGAGACTTTGCTTTTTTCTCAATAGTCTTTCTACCGTTGCGGACAAGCTGATTAAAGGTTGGCAATACTTTCACCTCCTGAAATAAAATAATCTATTGTATGGGAATCTCCAAAAAGGAGATTTCCCACAATATAGCTTTTTTCATACAACAATTAGGAATTGTAACACTGATTATATCAGTTTGTCAATACCTCATTTTCATCTTGCTTTTCAAACATTGCAGGGTCAATGTCAATAACATTAAATTCGCTCTCTTTTTTAACGATTTCAACATTGCCATAGCACTTCATTCCTGTTCCTGATGGAAGCAGTTTTCCTATGATTACATTTTCTTTAAGACCTAGAAGCGGGTCGCTCTTTCCTTTAATTGCGGCATCTGTAAGAACACGAGTTGTTTCTTGGAAAGACGCAGCTGAAAGGAACGAATCTGTTGCGAGCGATGCCTTGGTAATACCGAGTAATACTGGAGTGCATACTGCGAGATTTGGCTCTGTGCCTTCGCTTGCAGCATTCGCTTTTACTGCATTGTTTGCAATGAGGAAATCTCTTTTCTCAACTGTTGAGCCAGGAAGAAGCTTTGTATCGCCTGATTCAACAATCTTAACCTTTTTCATCATTTGGCGAACGATAACTTCAATGTGCTTATCGTTGATATCAACACCTTGCATACGGTAAACTCTTTGAACTTCACGAATCAAGTAATTGTGAACTGCATCGACACCCATAATTGCAAGCAAGTCATGTGGATTGAGCGAGCCTTCGGTTATTGCGTCACCCTTAGAAACTTGGTTGCCCTCTTCAATTCCCGGACGGAGTCTAAATCCATAAGGGATAAGGTATTGCTTTTCGTCCAAAGTTTCTTTATTTGTAACAACAACATACTTACTCTTTTTAATTTCTTGAATTGATATTTCACCATCAATTTCACTTAAAATTGCAAGAGTTTTTGGTTTACGAGCCTCAAACAGCTCCTCAACTCTTGGAAGACCTTGCGTAATATCTGCTGAAAGAGTAACACCACCGGTGTGGAAAGTTCTCATTGTAAGCTGTGTGCCCGGTTCACCAATTGACTGAGCAGCGATAATACCTACTGCCTCACCAACTGTTACAGGCTCACCTGTTGCAAGGTTTGAACCATAACACTTAATGCAAGCGCCGTGCTCTGATTCGCATGTAAGCAATGAACGAATTTTTATGCTTGCTTTTGATTTTTCTGGTAGTTCTCCAGATTCAACCTTTTTAGCGTGTACTTGATTGATGTAATCAGAAACCTTTTGAGCATCTGTTTCGCTCATCATTGCATCTTTTGACATAACAAGCTCTCCAGTGGACTCGTCTACCAAATCCTCAAGGAGGTAGCGACCTGTCAAACGCTCTGATAGCTCTTCAATTGTTTCCTTGCCATCTGTTATATCGTAAATCAAAATTCCTTCCGAACAACCGCAATCTTCTTCACGGATGATAACATCTTGAGATACATCAACAAGACGACGGGTAAGATAACCTGAGTCGGCTGTTCTAAGTGCTGTATCGGCAAGACCTTTTCTAGCACCGCGAGATGATATAAAGTACTCAAGAACATTAAGCCCCTCACGGTAGTTTGACCTGATTGGAACTTCGATAGTTTTACCAGCTGTGTTTGCGATAAGTCCACGCATACCTGCAAGCTGACGAAGCTGTGAATCAGAACCACGGGCTCCTGAGTCTACCATCATAAAGATTGGGTTATATCTTCCTAAATTATCTTTAAGTCCATAGGCAACATTCTTTGTGCAATCCTCCCACGTTGTAATAACATGGCGAGAACGCTCTTTGTTACTTATAAGCCCACGCTGATAATTCTTGTTAATTTTATCTACTTGTTTTTCTGCTTGTTCAAGAAGCTCTGTCTTCTTTGGTGGGATATTAGCATCACAAACAGCTACTGTAATACCACTGCGTGTTGAATATTTATATCCCTGTGCTTTAACTTTATCCAAAACCTCTGAAGTAACTGCAGTACCGTGAACACGAATACATTTATCAATTACTTTACCGAGAACTTTTTTATTAACAAGCTCGTCAACCTCAAGCCTGAACATATTATCAGGGTCATCACGGTCAACAAATCCCAAATCCTGAGGAATTGGCTCGTTGAAAATTACCTTGCCCAAAGTTGTATCAATAAGCTTTGTAAAGGTTTGACCATCAACTTCTCTGCTCATTCTAATTTTTATTTTTGAATGAAGAGTGATTACACCCCTATCATAAGCCATTGTAGCCTCTGCAACATCGCGAAAAGCCTTGCCTTCACCTGGTTCACCATCTTTATCAAGAGTTAGATAGTATGAACCTAGAACCATATCCTGAGTCGGAACTGCAACAGGACGACCATCAGACGGTTTTAAAAGGTTGTTTGCTGCGAGCATTAAAAATCTTGCTTCTGCTTGTGCTTCTGCTGAAAGCGGTACGTGAACAGCCATTTGGTCTCCGTCAAAGTCGGCGTTAAAAGCTGTACACACAAGTGGGTGCAATTTTATTGCTCTACCCTCAACCAAAACAGGCTCAAAAGCTTGAATTCCAAGTCTATGAAGTGTTGGCGCACGGTTTAGCATTACTGGGTGGTCTTTGATGACTATTTCTAGCGCATCCCAAACCTCATTGCGTGAACGCTCAACCATTTTACGAGCTGATTTAATGTTGCCTGCAACACCAGTTTCTACAAGGCGTTTCATTACAAATGGCTTAAACAACTCAAGTGCCATTTCTTTTGGAAGTCCGCATTGATAAAGTCTAAGCTCTGGGCCTACAACAATAACAGAACGACCAGAGTAGTCAACACGCTTACCTAGCAAGTTTTGTCTAAATCGACCTTGCTTACCTTTTAGCATATCTGACAGAGATTTTAAAGGTCTGTTATTAGGTCCAGTTACAGGACGACCACGACGACCATTATCAATAAGTGCGTCAACAGCCTCTTGCAACATTCTTTTTTCGTTACGGATAATTATATCTGGAGCACCAAGATCCATCAGCCTTTTAAGACGGTTATTTCTATTAATAACTCTTCTATAAAGGTCGTTTAAATCCGATGTTGCAAAGCGACCACCATCAAGCTGAACCATTGGACGAATATCTGGAGGTATTACAGGAATAACATCCATAATCATCCACTCTGGCTTGTTGCCTGAATGACGAAAAGCTTCAACAACTTCAAGACGCTTTAAAATTCTTGCTTTCTTTTGGCCTGTCGCAGTTTTTAAATCTTCACGAAGTTCAATAGAGAGTGCATCGACATCAATTTCTTGCAAAAGCTCTTTTACAGCCTCTGCTCCCATTCCTGCTCTAAACTCATCCTCATACTTCTCATACATATCCTCATACTCTTTTTCGTTTAAAGTTTGAAGCTTTTCTAGAGGAGTATTACCTGGATCAATAACTACATAAAGAGCAAAATAAAGGATTTTTTCAAGGTATCTTGGAGAGATATCCAAAATAAGTCCCATTCTTGATGGAATTCCCTTAAAATACCAGATGTGCGAAACTGGGGCAGCAAGCTCAATATGCCCCATTCTTTCACGCCTTACCTTTGATTTTGTAATTTCTACACCACAACGCTCACAAATTTTGCCTTTGTAGCGAATTCTTTTGTACTTACCACAATAACATTCCCAGTCCTTAGTTGGACCAAAGATTTTTTCACAAAAGAGACCATCTTTTTCAGGCTTTAGTGTGCGATAGTTTATGGTTTCGGGCTTTTTAACTTCACCGCATGACCAATCTAAAATTTGTTCAGGCGATGCAAGTCCTATTTTTATAGATTCAAATTCCAGTTCTGTACTGGGTGTTTGTAATTCAGACATTTGGCGACCCCTTTTCTTTATAAATTTGTAAACAGTTCTATTTTTTTGAAAGGTGTCTTTTGAT
>JGI24710J26742_10004846_pt1 | contig 10877 bp, 9 predicted proteins | sample BioPla2DNA2_FD_26742 | JGI IMG/M metagenome (IMG submission 26742) | reverse complement strand
ATACGCATCTACATCGTCCTGAGTGAATCGGACTTTTCGCCCAATCTTATAAGAATGAATCTCTCCTTTTCGGATTAAATTATAAATAGTAGACTTGCTTACATGGAGGATATCTGCAACCTCTTGAGTTGAAAGGGATTTATTTCTTGCCATAATCGGAATTCCTCCTGTCGATATTTGAGTTTAAGCTTATTGTCATTGAGCACATTGCCATATATTATAACGATTTTTATCTTCCTGCTCAAGGTAAACAATATTAAGCTTACGTCTTCTTTCACGCAGTTTCATATCATTTGACACAATTATTTGCTTTTTACCTTTATTCTTTGCGTAAGTTCGTACTTTTCATGCCCTTACGCACTTAAATGCTTTAAGCTACTTGATTAGAGCCCGTTTTCCAATATAAAATTAAGTTGGTAAAACTTAGGTTTATATATACATATTATAAGTGGAGGTAATAATACTATGGGATTTGCTTATGCTGAAAAAATCGCTCGCATCAACCTGACTACCGGCGAGATTAAGGCGGAGAAGCTCTATGTTGAACTCGCCAAGAAATTCGTCGGCGGCCGCGGTTTGGGCACAAAGATTGTATATGATGAAGGTTGCGCGACAGCTGACCCTCTGGGTCCCGATAACAAGCTGGTCTACGCAACCGGCCCTCTAACCGGAGCAGGCGTTCCGTCTTCCAGCCGTTACATGGTAATAACCAAGTCTCCGCTCACAGGCATGATAGCCTGTTCAAACTCCGGCGGTATTTGGGGTGCAAAACTCAAGTACGCAGGCTGGGACGCACTGATTGTTGAAGGCGAGGCCCCCGAGTGGACTTATATCAACATAGTAGATGATAAAATCGAGCTCCTTGATGCTAGGGAATACCTCGGCCTTTTCTCTTCGGAACTGGATGACAGACTAAAAGAAAAACACGGAAAGGACGCTTCCGTTCTATCCATCGGTATAGCCGGCGAAAAGAGGGTTTTGCTCGCATCTGTCATGAACGACAAGGACCGTTCGGCAGGCCGCAGCGGCGTAGGCGCAGTCATGGGAAGCAAGAAGCTCAAGAGTATAGTCGTGACTGCGAGCAAGAGAAATTCCGACGAATATATGGCGTCCACTGAAGCGGTTAAAGAAGCGAATACCGCAGCCATGGGAAAAATCCGTGAAAACGCCCTCACCGGCGGCGGCTTAAAGGCCCTAGGCACCGCATCCTTAGTAAACGTCATAAACTCTGTCGGCGGTCTGCCCACCAAAAACTGGCAGGAAGCCTACTACGACAAAGCTGAAGATGTTTCCGGCGAAGCCCTAGCGGAAAAATTCCTTGTAAGAGCCGCTGCTTGTCACAGATGTCCAATCGTCTGCGGCCGCGTGGTTAAAGTCGATGGCAAGGAGGTCGGCGGCCCCGAGTACGAGCCGCTGTGGGCCTACGGCGCCGATGTCTGCAATAATGACTTGGCTGCTGTAAACGAATGCAACCTGCTCTGCAACGAATACGGTTTGGATGCCATCTCTGCTCCCTGTACTATAGCCGCCGCCATGGAGCTTTACCAGCGCGGCGCTATCAAAGAAGCTGACTGTGCCGGTGTTCCGCTTGAGTGGGGAAGCACAGAGGCGCTTAAGGAATGGACAAAGCGCATGGGCGATCCTCAGACCGAACTCGACTGGCTCATGAGCTCCGGCTCTGCCCGTCTTTGCGAGCACTACGGTATGCCGGAGGTATCTATGTCCGTTAAGAAGCAGGAAATGCCCGCTTACGACGCCCGCGCAATCCAGGGTGTCGGTATCACATATGCCACTTCAAATCGCGGCGGCTGCCACGTGCGCGGCTACACTATAGCTCCCGAAGTAGTCGGCCTGCCGGTACAGATTGACCGTACCGTCACCAATGAAAAGGCATTCTGGTCAAAGACCTTCCAAGACCTGACAGCCGTAATCGACTCCCTAGGTCTCTGCCTCTTCACATCATTTGCCTTGGGCGCTCCCGAATACACCCAGCTGCTCAACGCAGCCTGCGGCACAAACTACAGCCCCGAAGAGGTCATGGAAATAGGCGAGCGTATCTACAATATTGAGCGTATGTTCAACAAGGCTGCCGGAATGAGGCCTGAAGAAGACCGCCTGCCTAAACGTATGCTGTCGGAGCCTATCCCCACAGGACCTTCGAAGGGCTTGGTATCCAAACTGGATGTCACACTGCCGGAATACTACGAAGTCCGCGGCTGGAAGAACGCCTTCCCGACAGATGAAACTCTTAAGAGATTGGGACTTGACGAGTGCGTAGGCAAGTAGTTGTAATAAAAGCATAAACAAGATAAAATAGAGGGGTAGCTACCCCTCTATTTGCTATAAAGGAGAAGGCCAATGATTGAAGTAAGACTGTTTGCAGGCCTCCGTGAAGGTCGGGAAAAAATTATTTTTATGGAGCCTGGCTCCGTCAAAAATGTCCAAGATATAATGGATAAGCTGAATATACCGCGAAAAGAAGTCAACATCCTGCTTATAAACGGCTTTCACCAAAAGCCGGAAACGGAAGTAAATAACGAAGACGTGGTTTCTCTCTTTCCCGCAGTCGGAGGAGGATAGAGTGGACAAAAGGTATTCGCGCAATGTTCCGGCATTGACAAAAGATGAATGCGAACTTTTGCGAAACAAAAAAATAGCCGTCATCGGTTGCGGCGGCTTAGGCGGCTATATTGTCGAGCTTATGACGAGAATCGGAGTGGGATATATTCGTGTCGTTGACGGAGACGTCTTTGATGAGACAAACTTAAATCGCCAGCTCTTATCCGAGCTGTCTCTGATTGGTAAAATGAAAGCGGAAGCGGCTGCAACGCGCGTTAAAAGGATAAATCCGGACGTGGAGACAGAAATAAAACCGACATTTATAAATGAACAAAATGCCGCCGAGCTCATCTTCGGCTGTGATGTCGTTCTGGACGGGCTGGACAATATTGAAAGCAGAAAAATACTTGCTATCGCCTGTGAAAAGCTCAATATTCCTTATATCTTCGGCGCAATTTCCGGCTGGGTAGCTCAAGCCGCGGTTTCTATGCCGGGCGATAAGCTCATCGAAAAACTCTATCCTGAAGGCACAGAATTAAAGGATAAGTCCGTACTCAGCTTCACACCCGCCCTCTGCGCCGCAATGCAGACGGCCCTCTGTGTAAAGTTTCTTACGGGAAGGCCGCTTAAAAGCGGAACACTTTACCACTTCGACCTGCTTGATGAAAACTTTGATTTTATAAGTTTTGAAATTTAAACTAAAAGAGCCCTTGCACATTGTTTTACAGAATTATATAAAACTGACGAGCCTCTTCCCGAGGCTCGTTTTTTGCCGGAATTATTAAACTTTTATATTTAATCCGCTTGGACGCCGATAAATTCGAATTTGCTTACATTAAGTTTACGGATAAGCTTGGGCTATAATCGTCAATTATTTTATTGTTTTCAATAGACATCCGGGATTTTACAATATAAACATTTTTCATCTATATACTCTCTTTGAATATCTCTCGGTATTTTTGCTCGGCAATTTCCTGAAGCTCTTTTTCGAGTCTTCTGTAATTGTCGGTGAGAGCTATGCCGCGAGCCGTAAGCTTGCTGCCGCTGCCCTCTCTGCCGCCCCTCTTTCTCTCGACGGTCTTGTANCCGAGCTGCGCCTCCAGCCTGTTTATAATATTCCAGCCCGAAGAATANGAAAGCTGCATTCTCTTACACGCCTCGGAGACGGAGCTTGTCTCATGNATAAGCTCCAGGAGCATGGCNATTTTTTCGTCGACAAGGAGCTTTTCCTTTCTGAGCGAGAGCGAAAGCACCGGNCTTACAAGCTGACGGTTGTGGAGCTTTAAAAGCTCCTCGTAGTCTTTTGGTGTATCCGCATCGTGCAGTATTCCCGGATCGGAGAGTTCTATTCTCTCTATCTCGTATCCCGAGCACTCGATGGCGCCCCTGAGGCCGCCTTCTCCCGAGTATTTTAATATTCGCTCTATGGCATCGTCTCTTATGAAAATCGGGTGTCCGTCTTTTCCCCCGTATGTGGGGATGGCAATCCGGGAAGAGCTTTCCATAAGTGTTCGAGCAGTATCTGCATGAAAGAGAGGAATATCCACAGGTGTGAAGAGAAGTCCCTCGCATTTATCGCCGAGATAGCTCAGGCCGATTTTGGCGCTTTCGAACATATCGGTGCTCTCGTAATTTTCGTTTCTCAAAAAGACCAGGCCCATATCGGCAAGATGGTGCTCCAGATCCTCCGCTCTATAGCCGCAGATGACCACTATCCTGTCGACACCCGCCTGCTTTAAGCTGGTGATAAGCCTTCTGGAGATTGTAAGCTCGCCCANNGANAGCATGGGTTTGAAGTCGCCCATTCTCGAACTCATACCCGCTGCAACAACAACCGCGCCTATCATAAAAAGAGTTCCCTCCCCTCTCCGTTCTTATTCAAGATCTCTGACCTGAGAACTGTTTTTTATAAGGCAAAAAATTGCAACTTCTTTATATTTACAAGTTGACCGACCGATATAAAACTGATACATTTACTTGGGTACATTGAAAAAACTTAACTTTTCTACTCGGGGCTGTGTCCCCCGCAAGGATCTATGTTCGCGCCCTGCCCGCATATGTCTTTGATATTGCNGAGGCCGCTTGTTGTGTAGAAGAAAAGCTCTGACGGCTCGCCCTTGTAGTTCTCGGCAATAAGCCTGAGGCAGTTTGAGTTTTCCCTGTAGTCTATAGGCAGAACATGCCTCACAACTTCGCCTGTAAGCGCATCTTTTACCTCTATCGTCACGGAAGACGCCATTATTTCTTTCGCGTTCAGTTTTTCCATTTTCTCACATCCTTTGCTCTTCATATAATACCGCCAAGAGCTTTGTTTTGCAAGCTAAAGCACAGTTTGCTGTGTTTTATATAAATTAAAATTTTATAATTAGGAGGATACAAGAAGATGTCTATCAAAAGAGTGTTCAACATCAACGGTGTAAAGCGCACTCTCGTATGCAATGGCGACGAAAAGCTTTCCACCATTTTGAGGGACAGACTCCTGCTCACAGGATGTAAGATCGGCTGCGGAGTCGGACAATGCGGAGCCTGCAATGTGCTTGTGGACGGTAAAGTCCAAAGATCCTGCATACTGCCCATTTCCAGAATTCCCGATTATGCCGAAATTACAACTGTTGAGGGTATCGGAACTGTCGACAATCTCCATCCTGTTCAGGTGGCTTGGATGGCTCACGGCTGCGCCCAGTGCGGTTTCTGCACGCCCGGCTTTATCGTAAGCGCCAAGGCGCTCCTGGACGAAAATCCCTCGCCGACCCGCGAGGAAGTAAGAGACTGGTTCCAAAAAAACAGGAACCTCTGCCGCTGCACGGGCTATAAACCCCTAGTCGACGCCACAATGGACGCCGCTGCAGTTTTGAGAGGCGAAAAGAGCAAAGAGGATCTTCTTTTCACTCCCAACGACAACATTATTGTGGGCACAAGCTTTGCCCGTCCCTCTGCCGCCATGAAAGTCACGGGCACTTGGGACTTCGGAGCTGANGANGCCCTCTATATGCCGCCCNAAACTCTGAGACTCGCCCTCGTACAGGCCGAGGTCTCACACGCGAATATCAAGGGCGTTGACACTTCCGAGGCCGAGAAGATGCCCGGCGTCTTCAAGGTCATCACAGCAAAGGATGTGCCCGGCAAGAACCGTATAAACGGTCTTGTAATGCTGCCGCTCAACAACAAGTGCGACGGCTGGGACAGACCCATCCTCTGCGATGAAAAGGTCTTCCAATTCGGCGATGCCATCGCAATAGTCGCGGCCGACACCGAGGAGCATGCCAAAGCTGCCGCTGCCGCAGTCAAGGTCGATCTTGAAGTTCTGCCCGCCTATATGAGTGTTCCCGAGGCGCTTGCCCCCGACGCCATTGAGATTCACCCCGGAATTCCCAACGAATATTATGAAACAAACTGCATAAAGGGCGATGAGTTCGACTGGGACAGCGTTCCCGAATCCAACATGGTCGAGATACACAGCTACTGCTCCCGCCAGCCCCACCTCACCATCGAGCCCGACAACGGCTACGCCTACATCGATGAGGACGGCATGCTGACCGTTCACTCAAAGTCCATAGGAATTCACCTGCACATGCCGATGATTGCCGACGGTATAGGCGTCCCCATGGACAAGCTCCGCCTTGTTCAGAACAACGCCGGCGGCACCTTCGGATATAAGTTCTCGCCGACAAACGAGGCTATTTTGGGCGTTGCCGCTCTCGTCTGCCAGAGGCCCGTATCTCTCAACTTCACNATGTATCAGTCCATCACCTACACGGGCAAGAGAAGCCCCGGCTTCATGAACATAAAGCTGGCGGCCGATGACAACGGCAAGCTCCTCGCTCTTTGGGGCAGGAACTACATCGACCACGGCCCCTACTCCGAGTTCGGCGACCTTCTGACTCACCGTCTGACTCAGTTTGTCGGCGGAGGTCTGGATATCCCCAGCATCAGGAGCAAGAACACTACCGTCTTCACCAACCACGCTTGGGGCAGCGCATTCAGAGCATACGGTTCGCCGCAGGCATACATGGGCAGCGACATTGCCATAGACTGCCTGGCTGCGAAGATGGGCATTGACCCCTTCGAGATGAGAGCCATGAACTGCTACAAGGAGAAGGACGATTCCCGCACACCGACAGGCTGCAGACCCGACGTATACTGTGAGGAAGAGCTCTTTGACCTGGCGCGTCCCTACTATCAGGCAGCCGTTGAGAGAGTGCGCCAGAAGAACGAGGCCTCCGACGGCAGAATTAAATACGGCATTGGTGTCTCGCTGGGTGTTTACGGCTGCGGCCTCGACAATACGGATGCTTCCGAGTGCCACATTGAGCTGAATCCCGACGACACCGTAACTTTGATTAACTCCTGGGAGGATCACGGACAGGGCGCCGATATCGCCACGCTCACATCCGCTCACGGTGTGCTATGCGAGGCGGGCTTCACTCCCGACAGAATCAGGCTGAAGATGAACGACACCAAGCACTGCCCGAACTCCGGCCCTGCCGGCGGCAGCCGTTCCACGGTTATGACGGGCTCTGCCACTAAGATTGCAGCTGAGAATCTAGTCAATGCAATGCGCCGTGAAGACGGAACATTCAGAAACTATGCTGAAATGAAGGAAGAGGGCTTGGATACCTACTATACCGGTCACTATGCCTATTCCGCCTCCGTTTCTCTCAACCAGGAAACCGGCCAGGGAGAGCCCTTCCCCGCCTATATGTACACAATCTTCCTGCCCGAGGTCGCTGTTGACACAGAGACAGGCAAGGTTAAGGTTGAGAAGTTCACCTCGGTTGCAGACTGCGGCACAATACTCAACAAGCTCGCAGTTGACGGCAACTTCTATGGCGGACTTGTTCAGGGTATCGGTCTTGCTCTCAGCGAGGACTTTGAGGACATCAAGAAGCACACCTCTTTCGTCGCTTGCGGCATACCTTATATNAAGGATGCTCCCGATGACATGGAGCTTGTNTACCTCGAGACCCCGCGCCCGAACGGCCCCTACGGAGCCGCCGGCTGCGGCGAAGCCCCCCTGGATGCTCCACACCCCGCCATACTCAACGCCATATACAATGCGACCGGCGCCAGAATCATGAAAGTTCCCGCAAGACCTGAGGTTGTACTCGAAGCAATCAAGGCTCTTGAAAAATAAGTTAAAAAAGTTTTATAATACAGAGGCGGGGCAACCTGCCTCTGTATTTGGACTTGCCTGAGTTTGCCATGAATAATCATTTTACTGAAAGATCGACAAGAAAATATGTGCAGAAGCAGCTTTTTTCAAAAGAAGAGCTGAATGAGATAGAAAGCCGCTGCAGCTACGAAGACCCGGCTTTCTGCGCCGCNGCCTGCCCGATGAAGCTCGACGGAAGAGCTTTTGTGAANAGCGTTAANGAAGGCAAATTTAAAGAGGCGGCTGCAATGNTGCACAGAATCACGCCCTTCCCCCTCATCCTTGCCAAGGGCTGCTCGCATCCGTGTACGGAAGCTTGCAGACTTTCGGAAATTGGGGACGGGATAGATATACCCGCCCTCGAAAGAGCTGTATGCAAGTATATAGCTCCCGATAAAAAGCGAGGGCTTTTACGGTTCAAAAAGAAAAAAACTGCCGCCGTTTTCGGCGCAAGCCTCTTCACTCTCACTCTGGCTGCCGAGCTGGAGAGAAAGAGCTATCCCTGCTCCTTTTATATCGAGGAGGAGAGTATCGNAGCTTTAGTGAAAGACATTGCAGATTTTTTGGACGAATTTGAGATGAAAATTATAGAAGATCAGCTTTCTTCTATGGATATAAAGTTTTTCTTCGGAGAAAAGATAACGCCGGAATTCATCCTCTCTAAAAAAGATGATTACGACATCCTAGGCTCTAAGCTTGAGTACTTTGACTCCGAGCCGGATGAACTTACACTCATGCTGCCCGAGGGAATAATCGCAGCCTCTTCAAATGAAGACGTGTTGGAAAGTCTATGGGGCGCTAGGCGCGCGGCCGCCACGGCCGACAGACTGGCGCAAAACCTCAATCCCGCTGACTCGAGGGGCGAGGAGGGGCCGGTAGGCTCCAATCTTTACACCGATTTGGGCGAGGCAAAAGAGCTTAAAAGTCTCCCTGAGGGCGAGGGATACAGTCTTGAAGATGCCCAAAGAGAGGCCGGACGCTGTATTGAATGCGAGTGCAAAGAGTGCCGCAAATCCTGCGTTTACTTGAGAGAATTCGGAACGCATCCGCGCATGCTCACAAGAGAAATCTATAACAACACGGGGATAATAATGGGCGACCATATGATGAACAAGGCCATGAACTCCTGCTCTCTCTGCGCTCAGTGCACATACACCTGCCCCTTCGACTATGACATGGCCTTTGTTGCGCTTAAGGCTCGGGAAAACATGGTGGACACGCAGAAGCTGAGCCTTGCCGTGCACGAGTTCGCGCTTTTGGACATGCTTTTTTCAAACGGAGACGCTTTCTTCTGCACGGGCCCCGAGGGCTCTAAGCCCGATTACCTTTTCTTCCCCGGATGTCAGGCGGCCGCCGCCGCTCCCGAACATGTGAGGCTCTGCTATGAGCTGCTGCTCGAAAAATTTGACCCAAACATACACATACTCTCGGCCTGCTGCGGTGAGATTGCCCGCATGGCCGGAAGGCGTGAGCTTTATGAGGAGCAGCGCGCTTTTTTGGAGAAAAAAATCAAAGAGCTTGAAAATCCCCTTATCATTGCCGCCTGTCCCTCCTGCCTTGCACTCTTTACAGAGTGGGGGCTTAAGGCCGTGGGTATTTGGGAAATACTGTTGGAGCATGATTTGGCCGAGCCTTGCGACCTTGGTTTTGATGAGATCTATATACACGACGCCTGCGCAAGCCGCTTTAAGCCGGAGATTCAAGACGGCATTCGCGCGCTTGTGAAGAAGCTCGGTTTAACTCCGCTGGAGGCTGAGCTTGACCGCGACAAGAGCCCTTGCTGCGGCTTCGGCGGCCTTGTACAGTATGCAAACCCCGAGATGGCAAGTCTTATGGCTGCTGACTGCCTGCTGGGAGCGAACGACAAGCCCATGCTCAGCTACTGCATGGCCTGCCGCGACAGGCTGGCAAGGCAAAGTGACGGAAGTCTTCATCTTTTCGAGCTGATTCTGAACAAGAAAGCGCAGAGCCCGCCGGACATAACGAAAAGGCGGGAGAACAGGCTTGCTCTCAAGCGGGAGCTTATTAAAAAGTATGAGGGGGAAGAAATCTTAGTGGAAAAGCTCGACTTTAAACTGGAATTTAAGGAGGAAGTCCGCGAAAAAATGGAGGAGCGGATGATTCTGCTTTCTGATATAATAGCCGTAATCAAAGAATACAGAAAAACAAGAGTGGCTGCTCGGAATGTGGAGACAGGTCTTTTAACGGCAAACCTGAGATTTTTGAATGTGACATTTTGGATAGAGTTCGAGGAAAAAGCCGAGAACTGCTACCTGATACACAGGGCATACAGTCACAGAATGAAGATAGTGCTGAGGTAATTTTATGTCGAACGAATCAAAAAAATATTACTCCCTNGACCCCGGGGGCTCTCTTGTTTGCGAAAAATGCAAGGTTCCGCTGGTAAAGGCNGACGCCGTNTTCACCTATTTAGAGAACTCTTTTCCCGTTGAGATGCCTGTATGCCCCNAGTGCGGTTTTATATATGTGCCCGAAGACCTTGCCCTCGGCAAGGTGCTCTCGGTGGAGAAGGTATTGGAGGACAAGTGAGCGATACCTGCCGAAGGCCGGGCGGCCTGGAGTTTACAAAAGAGCTTATACGCATGGCGGGGCTCTCGCCTTGCCGCATTTTGGACATGGGCTCGGGAAGCGGCGCAAGTTTGCGCCTTCTCGAATCTCTGGGCTTTGAGGCTGTCGGCGTCGATAAGAAAGAAAGCGCGCACTCTGTCTGCGGCGACATCAGAGCTCTCGACTTTCCTTCCGAGAGCTTTGACGCCGTGCTCTCGGAGTGCAGCTTTTTTATATCGGGTGATTTTGAGGCCGCCCTCAAGGAGGCGAGCCGTGTTTTAAGACCGGGCGGCAAGCTCCTTCTGGCCGATGTTTTCTTTAAAACCGCAGCTGAGCTTAAGCATATATTCAGAAAAAACGGACTTGAGATATTGAGTCTCCACGATAAAACCCCTGCCTGGAAGGAATATTTGATTCGCTCGATTTGGGAGAATGATGAGGACTATTCGGAATACTGTTCCGATAAGTTTGAAGGCTACTATCTGATTTGCGCTGAAAGGGTGTAGTTTATGGGTATTGATGAGATAATTCTTGAGCTGGGACAGAAAGGATATTTTTGTTCGCAGATTCTTATGAGTCTTGCTCTTAAAAACGACGG